>VOFC01000918.1_pt1 | contig 104739 bp, 92 predicted proteins | sample 5384161 | NCBI WGS metagenome assembly VOFC01 (sample SAMN12384722, study PRJNA508395) | human gut metagenome | isolation source: healthy gut B | host: Homo sapiens
CGGTCAGTGCCTGTTCCTCATTCAGCCCCAGATTTACCTCTTCCTTGCGGCTATGCGAACGGTATTCCGGGTCAAGCTCATTCATCTTCACCCGTGGAATGGCAGTGCGTTCCTTCGGTTTCATCTGCTTGCGAAGAGCTTCACGCCACGGAGCATTCCGGTCGGTCAGACTGTCTTCGGCTTTGCAAGCCTGCGGATGTTCGTCCAGCTTGTGAATTTCTTCACGCTCCACATCCCTAAAAGCACCCATACGTTTCAGCATTTCATCGAAATCTACCTGATGGCCGTCAAATTCCGGACCGTCCACACAGACGAAACGGGTCTTTCCCCCAACCGTAATGCGGCACGCGCCACACATGCCTGTCCCATCCACCATGATGGTATTCAGAGAAACATCAGTCGGAATATTGTATTTCTTGGTAAGCAGACACACGAACTTCATCATGACAGCCGGACCTATGGCAAAACATTTGTCCACCTTCTCGCGCTTGATAACTGCCTCAACTCCTTCGGTAACCAGTCCCTTGTTTCCGTAAGAGCCGTCATCAGTCATGATAACCACCTCGTCAGAGCTTTCACGCATTTCCTTTTCTAAAATGATCAGTTCTTTTGTCCGTCCGGCAAGCACGGTAATCACACGGTTTCCGGCGGCCTTCAGTGCCTGCACGATCGGAAGCATCGGAGCCACTCCCACGCCGCCCCCGGCACAGACCACTGTCCCGAAGTTCTCTATATGCGTAGCCTTCCCCAACGGGCCTACCACATCAGTGATATAATCGCCTTCGTTCAGTTCGCACAAACGGGTAGACGACAGGCCGACTTCCTGCACCACCAGCGTGATGGTTCCTTTCACAGGGTCAGCTTCTGCAATTGTCAATGGCATACGTTCGCCCTTTTCCCCCACACGTACAATCACAAAATGTCCCGCTTTGCGCGACTTCGCTATTAAAGGAGCTTCAACCACAAGCTTGAAGACCTTTTCTGAAAAATGTTCTTTTGAAAGAATTCTGTTCATCTTCTACTATCGGATATAAGTTAGTTATTCAAGATCATGTCAGATTGACCCCCACAAAGTTAGCGCAAATAATGACATCTTCAAAAAACTTTTCCAACAGATTAAGCCACCCGACCGATGGTGCATTCTGTTAATTAATACGCTCCAACGCGTAATGTTTGGCTCCCTCCGTTTCACATTGTAGAATTATTCTACAGATTTCCACAGTTTTCCCTTTCCGTTCCGACAATCTTCCGCTTGCACTATCACTGATTTGCAGTATTTTATAAACCGTGATGTTCTTTTTACCGGCACGCGGGCACATTCTTTGCCTGCACAACAAAAAGAAACCAAAGAAAGGAACATGGAAAAGTTAAAAATCTTATTGCTTTTTGCAATAGGACTTACAAGTCAGGTCCTATTTGCGCAAACCGCACCATTCAAGGGATTGTCACATCTGCCGAAGACGGAGAACCGCTTATCGGCGCAACTGTTGTGCTCAAGGACAACCCTTCTGTGGGCGCCGCGACCGACATCAACGGCCGCTATACATTCACGATACCGGAAAACGCCAAAGTGCTGGTTGTATCTTATCTTGGAATGAAAACGCAGGAAGTGCGCATCATGCGGAGCAACAAACTGAACATTGCCCTGCAGCCCGACGAACATCTCCTGCAAGAAGTGGTGGTGACCGGTTATGGCAACTTCACGAGATCATCGTTCACCGGCTCGGCAAGTACGGTACGGGCGGATATGATGAAAGACATTCCCGTGATGAGCGTAGAACAGAAGCTGCAAGGCATGACCAGCGGCGTAAGCATTACAAGCAGCTCCGGACAGCCGGGAGCAACCCAAAGCATCCGCATCCGGGGCATGGGATCGTTCAACGCCTCGCAAGAGCCTCTGTTCGTCATCGACGGCGTTCCTGTCACATCCGGAAGCCTGAGTACGGGAGGCTACGACGCTTCGTACATGAACAACTCCAAGACCAACATCATGAGTTCGCTGAATCCTTCGGACATTGAAAACATCACGGTCATCAAGGATGCAGCAGCGGCCTCACTGTATGGTTCACGGGCTGCTAACGGAGTGATTCTCATCACAACCAAGAAAGGAAAGTCCGGAAAAACGAAAGTCAATCTGAACATTTCAGGAGGGTTCTCCAATGCCGCTGTGGACTTCCGCCCCACACTGAACGGCGAACAACGCCGCGAACTGCTCTATGAGGGCCTGGTGAATTACGCATCCGACCAGGGGATGGAGTCCCCAACCGCTTATGCCGACCAGCAGATTGACAGCTACGCCTCTGTTCCCGCCCTGGGGTATACCGACTGGCGCAAAGAACTGCTCCGCACCGCTACCCAGCAAGACTACGAGGCTTCTGTTTCGGGAGGCGGACAAAGAACCACCTACTACTTTTCGCTCGGATACAACAAGCAGGAAGGTCTGGCAAAAAATTCGGGCCTGGAGCGTTACTCCGCACGCCTGAATCTTACACGCAAAATAGGAAGCATCGCCGAAGTGGGAGCCAACATCATGTTCTCTCAACTGAACCAGGAACTGAATGAAGAGCGTACCTCGGCCATCAACCCGTTCTTCGACGTGGCGGTCAGCATGAATCCGTCGATGACCGTCCGCGATGAAAACGGCAACTATACAGGCGCATACGAAGGATCGACACTCAATCCGCTGAGAGATATCCTGACTGACTATAACCGGACGCGCATGACCAGGATGTTCTCGACAGGATATGCATCCATCGAACTTGTCAAAGGACTGAAGCTGAAAGAAACGCTCAGCTATGACTATAATATCCAGAAAGATTCCCGATACTACAATCCGTTAAGCTCAGCAGGGCCCAAGAGCGGAAGCGACGCGCGCACGGCCAAGGGCTTTATCGAATATGGAAAAATAAATTCGTCCACTTCTCTGAATTACATCCACACGTTTGCCGGCAAACATCACCTGGATGTGCTTGCGGCCTACGAACTGGAACGCTACGACAACGACCATGCGGTGGGAGAAGCATACAGGCTGCCTTCGGATATTCTTACCGAACCCGACAATGCCGCCGTCATCAACGCTTTCAACTCTTCTACGCAGGACTACAGGATGATTTCGTATCTCTCCCGCCTGAACTACGACTACGACGGACGTTATTTCGTGGCCGGAAGCTTCCGCAGGGACGGAAGTTCGCGCCTTGCCCCGGGAAACCGGTGGGGGAACTTCTGGTCTGTATCGGGCATGTGGTACATCAGCAACGAAGCTTTCATGAAGCCTTTGCAGAATGTGCTCACCGATTTGAAGATCAGAGCCTCATACGGCGTAAACGGCAACCAGCCCAACAGCCTTTACGGATACATGGGACTGTATTCTTACGGACAGAACTATATGGGAAATGCGGGGTCGTATGAGTCGTCACAGCCTAACCCCGGACTGAAATGGGAAAAAACTACAATCTGAACATCGGACTTGACGTGGCGTTCATCAACCGCATCTTCGTAAGTCTGGAATATTACAACCGGGACACGAAAGACTTGCTGTATAACATGCCTATCAGCAACACGACAGGATTCACCAATTATCTTGCCAACGTGGGGCAGCTGAACAACAAAGGATGGGAACTTGAACTGCGCACAATGAACTTCTCGACCAGCGATTTCAACTGGACCACCGTCTTGAACCTGAGCCACAACAGAAACAAAGTCGTATCGCTCAACGGACAGCTCGACCAGTCGATCGAAGGCAACTGGTTTATCCATAAAGTGGGCCTTCCCTACTATACCTTTTACGTGAAGGAGTTTGCAGGGGTAGACCCGCAAACGGGAAAAGCCCAATACTATCTGAACACGCAAAACGAAGACGGATCCTATAACCGCGGACTGACAACCAATCCGGATCAGGCACAGTCGGTTCCCTACAAGTCGGTTGAACCAAAAATCTCGGGAGGACTGACAAACATGTTCGACTACAAAGGCTTCGACCTGAGCTTCACCCTGACCTATTCGCTCGGAGGATATTCTTTCGACAGGGCCGGCACTTACATCGAAAACGGGACGAACAGCATTTATGGCGACGGGGCAGGGTCAAAAGGACGCAACCTTCCGGTCTACGCGCTCGACCGCTGGCAGAAGCCGGGAGACCAGACCGACGTTCCCCGCTTCGTGTTCGGTGAAGCACCGGGACCCAACAACTCTTCCCGCTACATCCACAGCACGAACCACCTGCGCCTGAAAAGCCTCACTTTGGGCTATACCTTGCCCAAGCAATGGGTGAACAAGGCGTTCATCGACAATGCACGCATCTATTTTTCGGGCAGCAACCTGCTGACATGGGCAAAATGGAAACAGTATGACCCCGAAACTCCGGTAAACGGAGAAGTGCTCTGCGAAACTCCGCCCATGCGCACATTCAGTTTCGGCGTGCAACTGACATTATAAACACATAAGCAACCTGAAAACATTAAAAAACGATTATATGAAACGATATTCCAAATATTTGCTGCTGGCGGCTTCATTGACAGCCGCCTCCTGCTCCGAAAGCTGGCTCGACCTGAACCCGTCGACTTCTGTCACTACAGAGCAGGCTCTTTCTACGGTAAACGATTTGCAGACAGCCTTAAATGGCGTGTACCGTGAAACATCGCAACACAGCTATTACGGCGACAACTACTGGTACTACGGCGACTGCCGTGCCATGGATGTGCAGGCGCGCGAAGGCAAAGACTCCGGCCAACGTGTGTCGCCCTATTATGAATACAACGCCATCGCAACAGACAATCTCAACATTGTCTTGCCGTGGCAGCGGCCTTACATTGTAATCCGTCAGGCAAACAACATCATCCAGCACATCGATGAAGGAAGCATCACCGACGGCGATGCAGAACAGCTTGCCGCAATCAAGTCCGAAGCACTCGTACTCCGCGGACTGGCTCTTTTCAACCTGACACGCTTTTTCGGAATGCCTTATACATACGACAACGGTGCGTCACCGGGCGTTCCAATAGTCACCAAAGCCGTTACACCCGACTATCTTCCGGCCCGCAATACAGTGGCCGAATGCTATGCGCAAGTAGTTACAGACATGACAGATGCCTTGTCCGGCCTGAGCAGGGAGCGCCGTGACGGTTATGTCAACTATTGGGCGGCGCAGGCACTGCTCTCGCGTGTCTACCTCGACATGGGCGAATACCAGAAAGCTTATGAAGCGGCAACCGATGTGATACAGAATGCAGGCGCACTTTATTCATTATACACAATCAGCGAATATCCCGGTGTCTGGGGACAAGACTTTCAGTCGGAGTCGCTCTTTGAACTGTATATCAGCACCACAGAACCGTCGGAATGGGGCGGAGGAACAGGAGGCGAAGGTGCTCCGATGGTATATGCCAACGAAAACTCCACCGGCTGGAACAACCTGATTCTGACGGAAGACTATCTTACGCTCCTGGAAGAAGATCCGGACGATGTGCGCCACAGTGTCACGCAGTATTCAAGGATCGAAAACAATGCCGCATTGCCCGGAGCCGCCCGCAACCGCAGGGTGTTTCTTGGCAAGTTCCCCGGAAAGACCGGCGACCCGAAAGACAACAACATCTGCATCATACGCCTTTCTGAAGTTTACCTGAACGCTGCCGAAGCTGGGGCTCATTTGGGAGGCGCGGCTTTGTCGGAGTCACGCTGGGGGTATCTGAACACGCTCATCAGCCAGCGCACGCCTAACGCCTCGATGCAGGTAGCTTCGGATGCCGACCTTACGGTTGACCGTGTGCTGAAAGAACGCAGAAAAGAGCTTGTGGGCGAAGGGCAGATATTCTTTGACTTCCTTCGGAACAAGAAAACGATCACCCGCAAGGGAGGATGGCATCTGGGGACGCTGGAAACAGCCAATGCCGAAGTTATCGAACCGACCGACCTGCGCATCGCCCTGCCTATTCCCCAAACGGAAATCGACTCGAATCCGAACGTGACCCAGAATCCGAGATAACATACAAACTTGCAACAAGTCCGCCCCTCGCCTGCAGGAACGCCCCTGAATATCTTTGGCGCATGCCTGCGGACGAAAGGCGGACAATTGCCGACACATGCAGCCACAAACACTTGCCGAATACAAACACAACAAACGCCTCATTAACCTGCGTTCATTTTCTTGCCTTTTTCTTTAAAGGAAGCAAAGGAAGCCCCCTTGTCATCAACAATTCCATGTACCCCACTCCGTCAGAATAGTTGATTTGAGGAGTCGATTGCCATATAGCAATTTTATCAGAACCTAACTGAGGATAAGACTTCATCAGTTTATCTAACATTTTACGTGAAGAAATGCCTCTATTCACTGATCTGGTATATGAGTAGTCCAATTTGCGGGACAAGCCAAGGCCATGAGCAGGATCTTTATACACTGCTTCCTCAGGAGGTGACAAAACATCCCAAAACGCATATACCGAACGCACCTTCTCGCCGCCCTGCAGAGCAGGAAGCCATTCGCTCCTCACTATCAGAGCAGCAAGAGCATTGCCCATCAGGCTGTCCGCCGTTTCTATATGCAGGTTGCTCACACTCCCGTCACGCTCCACAACAAAAAATCCTGCATAACGGACACGTTTGTCCACTTTCAAACTATCACGCAATGTACGCAAGAAGCTTTTATCACTGCCATACTCACTCCGGACCTCCGGGTTAAGCACAATCATGTCAAGGTCCGAAGGGGCAGACGAGGAATTCCTGCAAACTTCGTCCACGCACACGGCAAACTGCGCATTGCGCCCACCGTCATGCGGACGGATGACAACCCTCTCCTCTACGGATACCGGTACCGGACGGCGGCTCTCCGTCAGAGCCGGCTCCCAAAGGGGAGAACGCTTCAGAAGCCTCTCAAGCAGACGCATTGCCGCATCCCTCCACACGGACATCCTCCATATGCCCTTCTTCCGAAACCGTATAGCACAGTGACAACGTATCGCAATAGCCGGAGAAATCGGAGTGACGGGGGAAACGGAACCTGGAGGAGAGCCACTTCACGAACGCTTCCCTACCGTCAAGATAGCCACTCTTCTCTCCCTTCAACGGAAAACGGGGAGGAAGGTGACGGCCCACGCACAGAACATCCTCACGCAACGTGTCGGGCATCAGCGAGGGAAAGTCAACCTCCACCAGCTTATAGATGTCATCCATGCCGCAGCCACCAAACCTGCATCGCGGGGCGCGGGACACCACGCCCTTTATTTCACGATCAAAGGCAGGGCTGAGCGTGTTCAGGCCGCTCGTGATGAAAACCCTTCCGTCCCAAGCGGAACTGACCACGAACCGCTCCACTCCGGCCACGCCGTAACGCGAAACTCCTTCGGGGAACCTCACGTGACCGGAAATCCATTCCGCTATTTCATCAAGCGTAAGGAGTGAATCGCCCTGCCCTACGGCAGGTTGCGCATTTGCGCTGGCACAACAGAACAAGAGGGACAATCCTAAAATCTTCCACTTCATTTTATGCCTAATTTAAACATCCTTTCATCTGTCCAAATATACGAAAAATTCTCCTAAAAAACAATACGTTTCCACATATAGAACCACCGTAACCGACAAAAAACATTTCTCTGCCATACACGTTTCTTTCCGAACATAATGACACCGGAAGCGGCTTTTTCATAACCGGACAATCCGTTGAAAACAACAAACCAGAATCGTTTTCACTGCAAAAGCAAGGCATCATCCCTCCAGAAGGCTCTCCGAAGAAGAAAAACAGCCGATTACAAGTCCAAAATGTCCCGACATTCAAAGCAAAACACCGCGGTCTTTTCACAAAAACGAGCCGACATTTGCAGTAAAATGTCCCGTCACATAAAACAAAAGGCGGCGGAAAGCCCTTTCAGCCGTCCTCAAGCCTCCTTCTTCTCTCCGGAACGGCCGAAGAAAAGCGCAAAAACAAAAAGACGAAAAGAAACTCCTCTCCCGGAAACGACGACAAAAAGCAATGAAAAACGCAGCACAGAAAAACATTTTCCGGGAAAAGGCACAACCGTCAGACAACCGGACCGCATTGCGATTCATCTCCCTGCGTTTTTCCCTGCCTCCCCCACATCCGGCCGCAAACAGCGCATTCTCATCAGGCGGAAACAGCATTTTGTCAGAATGTCAATCCCTCCAAAAGAAAAAAGAAAAACGCCTGCACGCCAGTCCGGAGAGCAGTTGGTTAAACACGCAACCTTTTCAATTACAATCATTATGCCGGGCGGCAACGGACAGACAGACAACGGCTTACAATTACGAAACTATTTTATTTATCAATTTCCAAAATGATTTGTCCGGAAAAAACGGATGTGGTATCAAATTAAAGACTATCTTTGTGAGGTTACAACCAACAAGAAAAGCATGAACGAATTATTGGCAAGAATCAAGCGACAAATCAACGACGGCGACGTGGACGGAGCCATCATCAGGCTGAGGGAGATTATGGCCGTTTCGCCCGAAACGAATGCCGAAGCCTATTACCTTCTGGGAAATGCTTACCGCAAGCTGGGCGACTGGCAGGGCGCGCTCAACAATTACCAGGAGGCTATCGCCCTGGATCCCGAAAGCCCTGCGGCTGAAGCGCGCGACATGGCGCTCGACATCCTCAGCTTCTACAACAAAGACATGTTTAATCAATAAAGATACGTAAGACTTATGGCTAAAATGAAAGGTGTGGTCGTTGTGAATACCGAACGGTGCAAAGGATGCAACCTCTGTGTGGTTGCCTGCCCGCTCCACGTATTGTCACTCACCCCGAAAGTTAATCAGAAAGGATATAATTTTGTCCAGCAGGTAGTGGAAGACACCTGCAACGGATGCTCTTCATGCGCCATCGTGTGCCCCGACGGATGTCTGACCGTCTACAGAGCAAAGTGTGAAGAATAGAATCAACTACAAAAAAGAAAAGAACTATGACAGAAGAAGTCGTTTTAATGAAAGGTAACGAAGCCATCGCGCACGCGGCTGTACGCATCGGCGTGGACGGTTACTTCGGATATCCTATCACTCCCCAATCGGAAGTATTGGAAACTCTTGCCGAGCTGAAGCCGTGGGAAACGACCGGAATGGTCGTCCTCCAGGCCGAAAGTGAAGTTGCGGCAATCAACATGGTATACGGAGGCGCAGGAAGCGGAAAGATGGTAATGACCTCGTCTTCAAGTCCGGGTGTCAGCCTGAAGCAGGAAGGAATCTCCTACATCGCAGGCGCCGAGCTGCCCTGCCTCGTGGTGAACGTGATGCGCGGAGGGCCGGGACTGGGCACAATCCAGCCAAGCCAGGCCGACTATTTCCAGGCCACAAAGGGCGGAGGGCATGGCGACTACCGGCTTATCGTGCTGGCTCCGGCATCCGTGCAGGAAATGGCCGACTTCGTTGACCTTGCCTTCAAGCTGGCATTCAAATACCGCAACCCGGCCATGATCCTTGCCGACGGAGTAATCGGGCAGATGATGGAGAAAGTGGTGCTTCCGGCACCCCGCCCGCGCCGCACCGAAGAGGAAGTGATCGCGCAATGCCCGTGGGCATCAACCGGATGCAAGGGACGCAAGCCGAACATCATCACTTCGCTCGAACTCGACCCGGCCGTGATGGAACAGCGCAACCTGCATCTTCAGGCCAAATATGCGGAAATCCAGGAGAAGGAAGCCCGCTACGAAGAAATCCACTGCGAAGATGCCGAATACCTGATCGTCGCCTTCGGTTCGTGCGCGCGCATCGCGCAGAAGTCGATGGAGCACGCACGCGAAATGGGCATCAAGGTAGGACTGCTCCGCCCCATCACGCTCTGGCCCTTCCCGGGCAAAGCCATCAAGGAAAGAGCCGGACAGGTGAAAGGCATACTGGTGGTGGAACTCAACAGCGGACAGATGATTGAAGACGTGCAGCTGGCCGTCGAGTGCAAGGTGCCGGTTGAACATTTCGGCCGTCTGGGCGGCATCGTTCCCGATCCGGACGAGGTGATTGAAGCAATCCAGACCCAACTGATAAACAAGCAGTGACATGAACATCCAACTGATTAGAAACATACTGAACATTCTGTTCATGGTCGGAGCCGCCGCCTCCATTGTCCTTTTCTTCACCGCAAGCGAGGACTATCCTTTCCTGTACATCTATGTATGTATGGTTTCAATCGTCATCAAAATGGCAGAGTATGTACTGCGTTTCTTGCAAAAAGACAAAATTAAAAGAAGAAGGAGAAGAACATTATGACTAAAGAAGATATAATGAAGCCCGAGAACCTGGTTTATCAGAAGCCTCGGCTGCTGAACGATAACCCTATGCACTATTGTCCGGGATGCAGCCACGGAGTAGTGCACAAGCTGATTGCAGAAGTGATCGAAGAAATGGGGATGGCCGAAAAGGCTGTCGGCATCAGTCCGGTGGGCTGCGCCGTGTTCATGTACAACTATCTCGACATCGACTGCCAGGAGGCCGCCCACGGACGCGCCCCTGCCCTGGCCACCGCCATCAAACGCCTGTGGCCCGACCGGCTGGTGTTCACCTACCAGGGCGACGGTGACCTTGCCTGCATCGGAACGGCGGAAACGATCCATGCGCTGAACCGCGGCGAAAACATCACCATGATCTTCATCAACAACGCCATCTACGGCATGACCGGCGGACAGATGGCTCCGACCACACTGCTGGGCATGAAGACTTCAACCTGCCCTTACGGACGCATACCGGAAGTGCACGGCTATCCGCTGAAGATGACCGAAATAGCAGCCACCCTGCAGGGAACCTGCTACGTGACCCGCCAGTCGGTGCAGTCGGTAGGAGCCATCCGCAAGGCGAAAAAGGCCATCCGCAAAGCTTTCGAAAGCTCGATGCAGAAAAAAGGCTCAAGCCTCGTGGAAATCGTTTCAACATGCAGCTCCGGATGGAAGATGACTCCGGAAAAGGCAAACAAATGGATGGAAGAGAACATGTTCCCGTTCTATCCGCTAGGCGACTTGAAAGATACAACTGAAACCAAATAAATCCTGAATCGTATGAAAGAAGAAATTATCATAGCCGGCTTCGGCGGACAGGGAGTGCTTTCCATGGGAAAGATTCTCGCCTATTCGGGACTGATGGAAAACAAGGAGGTGACATGGATGCCGGCATACGGACCGGAACAGCGCGGAGGTACGGCCAACGTGACCGTCATCATAAGCGACGAGCGCATCTCCTCTCCGATTCTCAGCAAATACGACACCGCAATCATCCTGAACCAGCCCTCGCTGGCCAAATTCGAGAGCAAGGTGAAACCGGGCGGCGTACTGATATATGACGGATACGGAATCATCAACCCTCCCACACGCAAAGACATCCGCGTGTTCCGCATTGACGCCATGGACGAAGCGAACGAACGCAAGATGGCCAAGACGTTCAACATGATCGTGCTGGGCGGTCTGCTGAAAATCCGTCCGGTCGTGTCTGTCGAAAGCGTGGTCAAAGCACTCTACAAGACGCTTCCCGAAAGACACCACCACCTGATCCCGATGAACGAAGAGGCCGTAAAAATCGGCATGGACATCATCAGGGAGGTGGAAAAATAAAGGAAACAGACCGCAGACAAGGCAAACAGACACGGAGCCGCAGAGAAAATGCCGGATGCTCATCCGCATAAATCCCTGAAGCTCCGTGTTTCTGCGCACGGCCGCCTGACAATCGCAGCGCGGCTCCATGCCAGAATCCGGCCGATCATTCCGGCTTAACTTGTTTTTTGACTGCCACTCTTATCTTTTCGCATTTTTATTGTATCTTTGTCCCGTTATGAAAAAGATACTTTTTGCAGCGATACTCATCCTCTTGTGCGGCAATCTTGTTGCGCAGAACATGATACAAAACCAATACAGTCAGTACGGCACATCTGCTTCCGGCCTCAACAGCAACCAGTATGACCGGAACGGAAATCCTATTGACACTACTTCTGTCATAGATGCCAACACGATACCTATCGGACTTCACGCATGGAAGATTGAAGAAAGGTTCGGAGAAAGGACACCCGTACCTGTAGACACGCTGATGCACGGATTCCAGAACACCAACGACACCGGAGGTCCCACCGGACACTATTCGTTTTTAGGAAACCTGGGAGCGCCGCGCATCTCGCACGTATTCTTCGAACGCAAGGATCCGAGCCAGTTCTTTTTCTATGACCCGTACGATTTCACGGTACGCAAGCCGAGCGACGTCATCTACACCAACACAAAGTCGCCCTTCACCAACCTCACTTACTACAAGCAGGGTGACGGCAGGTATGGAGAAGAAAGGTTCAAGGCTTATTTCGCCGTAAACGTAAACAAACGCCTGGGATTCGGATTCGACATCGACTATACGTACGGACGAGGAAAATATCAGAACCAGTCGACCGCCCTTTTCAACGGAAACCTCTTCGCATACTACCACGGCGACCAGTACGAAATGCATTTCAACTTCATCAACGAAAACCTGAAGGTGGCCGAAAACGGAGGTATAACGGACGACAGATACGTAACGAACCCGCTGGAAATGGCGGAGGGAGAACGCACATACGAAACCTACAACATCCCCACCAACCTGGTTGACATCTGGAACAACAACACAGGCTACCATGCGTTTCTGACACACCGCTACAACCTGGGGTTCTACCGCGACGTGACGCAGGAAAACGATACGGTCACCAAGCAGGTATTTGTCCCGGTAACGAGCTTCATCCATAGTGTCAAAGTGGATGTAGACCGCCGAAAATACGTATCATACGATGTAAGCCAGAACAACGATTATTTCGAGCACAACTATCGGGGAACCGACTCATTGGACGTAACCCGCCATTTCTCCATCAAGAATACGGTGGGGATTGCCCTGCGCGAAGGTTTCAACAAGTGGGCAAAAGCAGGGCTTACCGCTTTCATGAGCTTTGAACACCGCAGCTTCACCATGACGGACACCATCACCGGAAATCCGGGGCAGCGAATCGCTACCGCACACAAGGAGAATGTGCTGTCAATCGGCGGACAGCTGATCAAGCAGCAGGGAAAGACTTTCCACTACAATGTGACCGGAGAAATCGCGATGCTGGGCGAAGATGCCGGACAGTTCACGGTGGAGGGAAACGGGGACCTGAATTTCCGCCTCTTCAACGACACTGTAAGACTGGAGGCCAACGCATACATCAAAAACCTGAATCCGACTTTCTACTTCCGTCATTTCCATTCCAAACACTACTGGTGGGACAATGACCTGTCGAAAATAATGCGCACCCGCATCGAAGGAAGCTGAGCATAGACCACTGGCGCACCCAGCTGAAAGCCGGAGTGGAAAACATAACCAACTATACATACCTGGACAATGCTTCCGTAAAATACACCGCCAAGAACGGAGATGTGAGCTACAAGAATGACATGGCCGTCCGGCAGCATTCGGGAAGCATCCAGGTGTTCAGCGCAACCCTGAGGCAGGACTTCAAGCTGGGAATCCTTCATCTGGACAACGAAGTGACCTATCAGAAAACAAGCAATGCAGACGTGCTCCCGCTGCCGGAACTCGTGCTTTACCACAACCTGTACATCAAGTTTGCTCTGGCAAAAAAGGTGCTCAACATAGAAATGGGAGCCGATCTGAGGTATTTCACCCAATACTATGCACCCGACTATGCGCCTGCGATCGGGCAGTTCTATCTGCAAAACCGCGATACCAGATACAAGCTGGGAGCTTATCCGATGATTAACGGATATATCAACCTGCACCTAAAACGGACAAGAATCTTTGTGCAGATGTATAACCTGCTTCAGCGCGACGGCGACAAGAGCTACTTCTATATCCCGCATTATCCGCTGAATCCCCGTATCCTGAAAATCGGAATCTCGTGGAATTTCTTCGACTAACGCCAACAACCCTCTACATTCATGCTAAGGAAACACACATATTATCTGGCAGCAGGCGGAATTGTCGTCTTGCTCATCATAGGCGGACTCATCAGTGAAAAGAAGGATGCAAAAGAGCAGACCGCCCCGAGAGATTATCCGGAAATAATGGAAGCGGGAGCACTGAACGCCGTAACAGAATACAACGCCATCAGCTACCACGTGGACAAAGACACCATCGACGGATTCGACTATGAACTGCTAAACGCATTTGCCGAAGAAAAGAAGCTGAAGCTTTCGGTTACTCCGGAAATGAGCTTTGAGGAAAGGCTGGAAGGAATAGTCAAAGGGAAATATGACATTCTGGCAACAGGAACGGTGGTTACCACCCAGTTCAAAGACTCGCTGCTTTTCACAAAACACATCCTGCTAAGCAAGCAGGTGCTGGTGCAGCGGAAGAAAGAAGAAGGAAAAGACAGCCTCTATATCAACAGCCAGCTGGAGCTGGGACACAAAACGCTGCACATCATAGAAGGCTCTCCAGGACTGCTGCGCATCCATAACCTCATCAATGAAATCGCGGATACCATCTATATCAGACAAGTGAAAGACTACGGTCCCGAACAGCTGCTGGCAATGGTTTCGGCGGGCGACATCGACTATGCCGTATGCGACGAAAACATCGCTTCGGCCTCACTTGCCGCATTCCCGAACCTGGACATCAGCAAAGATATCGGATTCACCCAGTTTTACGCATGGGGAGTAAACAAGCATTCGCCCGTCCTCCTCGACACGCTGAACAACTGGCTGAAGAGATACATGAAAACGGACAAATACAAAAAACTGTACAAAAAATATTTCAACTAAACTTTCAGGCCTATGAGAATACTTGAGAACGTAAACTGGGGCTTCATCGGCTGCGGTGAAGTGACAGAGAAGAAGAGCGGCCCCGCATTCAACATGATTGAGGGATCGAAGGTTGTGGCGGTGATGAGCCGGGAAGAAGAAAAGGTAAAGTCGTACGCCATGCGGCACGACATCCCAAACTGGTATACCGATGCCCAGGAACTTATCGGGGACGAAAATGTAAACGCAATCTACATAGCGACTCCCCCTTCGTCGCATGCCACATTCGCCATCATGGCCATGAAAGCAGGAAAGCCGGTGTATATCGAAAAGCCGATGGCCGCCAGCTACGAAGACTGCACACGCATCAACCGCATCTCCAAGGAAACGGGCGTGCCGTGTTTTGTGGCGTATTACCGGAGGTATCTGCCCTACTTCCAGAAAGTGCGCCAGCTGGTTGAGGAAGGAGAAATCGGCAATGTAATCAATATACAGATCCGCTTCGCCCAACCTCCGCGCGACCTTGACTACAACAAAACGAACCTGCCGTGGCGCGTGCAGCCCGACATCGCAGGAGGCGGTTACTTCTACGACCTTGCCCCTCATCAGCTGGACTTGTTGCAGGACATGTTTGGCTGCATTCTTGAAGCGGAAGGCTACAAGAGCAACCGGGGCGGACTGTATGAAGCTGAAGACACCATTAGCGCATGCTTCAAGTTCGACTCCGGACTTCCCGGATCGGGTTCGTGGTGCTTTGTGGCCCATGAATCGGCAAAAGAAGACCGCATTGAGATAATCGGCGACAAGGGAATGATCTGCTTCTCTGTCTTCACCTACGAACCGATAGCACTTCACACGGAAAGGGGACGTGAAGAGATTTTGCCGCCCAACCCGCCGCACGTACAGCTCCCGCTGATCAAAGCGGTGGTAGAACACCTCCAAGGCAAAGCCATCTGCACGTGTGACGGCATCAGTGCCACGCCGACCAACTGGGTGATGGACCGCATTCTGAACAAGCTGTAAGAAACAGGGCGCACCAAAGAACAAAGCCGCAAAGTCCGGAATCTCTTCTGAACTTTGCGGCTTCAGTCTTTTCTACAATATGTATTTCGCTTAAAAATGTACGCCTAAAGTAAACAGCAGCTGATGACGGTTGTTATTTACTTTCGTTGCAGAAAGGGTTTCCGAACTGAACGCATAAAAATCAGACTTATACGCATCATACTTATAAGCTAAATCCGCATAAAACATTTTCCCAGCATATCCCAATCCTACTGTTGCTGTATGTCTTCCAAAATTATTCGTATACTCAACATCTGTACGCATATCATTATACTCCAACGCCTTATAAGCGGTTTCCTTAAATACAGCGGAACTATAGTTATATCCAGCACGCAAACTGAATGAAGGAGTAATGCGCGTTTCTACTCCCAACCGCACCGTATGCTCTCCCTTCAAATCCTCATCAATATATGCGTTCTGATTCTCCATCTTATATCCGTCAGTATAGCTCAACTCAGTAGTTGGATAAGTAGCATATTCATATTCAGCACCTATCGCCATTATACCGCCTAACACCGTACCCATACTCAGATTGAATCTCCATGGCGTCGTAAGATTGTATTCTCTCACCGTTTCCCCTCCTACATAGTTTGCAGGTGATTCTGTTCCTTCAAAAGATGTTCCGTCACCGTATAACAAGTTCGAATATACTTCTGAAGAATATGTATCAGTTAATGCATACCATACAGGAGTATGCACAGCGATACCAAAACGGAAAGGAGAGTCTGCTACAGGACGAAAAATTGCACCAAACTTCAAATCGACTCCTGTACCATCTGTCCGGAACGAATTTCTCAGTTCATAATATCCGCTATTATCCCCATCATAGATATCCTCCGTATAATAGGTAGAACGACGGTAATTGATATCATAAACTCCCACTGTAAGCCCCAAATAAATACGGTCTTCTACATTGGCAGATATATTAAAATCATACGCATTTATGCCTCCTTCTTCTTGGCTTCTATAACCGTTTGCATCACCATACCAACCTATAGGAGCTTCATATGTACCTTGTTCGTCTTGAAACGAACCAACACCAACCAATTCCGTACGCACTCCCATTACCCCCAAATAAGGATAATTCACTTGATTCGGACTATAAGGACCTGGACCGCCACTATTATAATTATAAATGTCATCCAATTCTGATATGTTATTTACAGCCCCCCAAATCATGTTTGCCATCTGCTGGGTTTGCGAATCGCCGTTAAGCATTCCGCCTGCCTGAAACACTCTATTAAAATTACGACTTTTATGGTAGTTAAAGCCAAAATTTATATAACGCAAAGTCGTACGGTTTCCTATTTTATTAGACAAGACAAAACCTATCTGATCAAACGAAGCGCGAATCCGTTTATCAGTCATTTTCGTACCCGAAAAATCGCTTTCAGCCTGCGAAGAATTAAACCCAAAAGAAGCTGCGATGTCATGGCCTCTAAACAAGCCCACACCAGCCGGATTTGTTCCCATCACTGAAATATCTGCACCCAAAGCACTCATAGCACCACCCATGCCGACAAATCGAGCCGTTCCATTCAATTCTTTACTTGAATAGGTTACTGCGTCATATTGAGTCTGCGACATCGCCGTCAATCCATATCCTGCAAGAACGGCCGCTGCTATCATTTTATACTTCGACATATTTTTTCCCTTTTAAAATAAATACTAACTCGATTATCTGCGACGAGCTCCACCACCACTTCCTACACTGCGAGTTGTTCCACCGCTCGAACGGTAACTGCCTCCACTATAGCGTGAAGAACCGCCTACCGAGCTTCCTCTATTGTAGTTCGTTCCTCGGTTCGTATTGTTGTTATATCTAGAATTGTTCATCCTGTTATACGCATTCGTATTTCTGTATGAATTCGTTCTCGTACTGCTCGGTCGAGTATAAGTAGAACTTCCTCCCAACTGGCTTCTTCTTGAATATCCTCGTGCCTGTCCGTTTCTGACAGATGTTCCCGAATTTCGGTTTCCGGAAACCACACGTCCTCCCGTACGTCCATTCCGGTCATAAACACCCCCTCCTCTATAAGAGGAATTGCCTGAAACCGGACGACCCGAAGCATAACTTCCTCCCCGCCTCGGAATACCGACTTCACCCCGTCTATTATTGTAGGAATAGTGCCTACCTCCCCATCCGTAATAAGGATAGTGATGGTGATGCCAGCCGCCCCAGTAGCCTGCATACCAGCCGCCGTACCAGCCGCCCCAATAGCCGCCGTACCAGTATGGAGAATACCAGCTGCTGTAATACCACGGAGAGTACCAGTTCCATCCCCAGCCCCAACGCGGACCGGCTATGCTCCAGTTCCAGCGCCAGTCCCACCACAGCGGATTGGAATAGGTCGGGAATACATAAGCATAAAGCCCGTCATCGTATACGTTCCAGTCCCACGAAGGGAAAGCGCCGTATACCACGTCCCAGTACAGCGGACTGCTGACCGGAATGGCATACGCCGGGCTGCGGAAGCGGACGATCCGCATGGCATATTCATAGTCATCCTGCGAACCTTCGAAACCGTTCACCCATTCTCCACGCTCGCCAACGGGCTTCTCCTCGATATATAAGGTATCATTCCGATAGCTGAACGTATTGTCGCGCGAAGTATAACGCCGGTTGTACTCGTCTACATCGCGCATCTTTCCAGCAGCATCCTTCACTACAACTGTAGATCCCGGAGCCGCATACACAGTTGTGTTCGACGACTGTTCCGGAACCGCCACCGTCCTCTCAACCGGAGCGGCGGCTTCCTTCTTCGCTTCCGTCTTCTTTTTCGGAACGAAATAAAGGTCGTCGTTACTCTGAGCCATCACCAGCCACGGAAAGCCGGCCAACAGCAGCGAAGCAAATATTCTACTTTTCATCATATCGCCTTAATTTTATAATTCCCCTTTTTATTCTGATACAAATTTAGGAAGTTATTCGGAGTCTGCAAGCAGGAAATCCCTATTTCCGCATAGGGATTTCCCTAAAAGCTGTATCTTTGCGCACGGACAAACAACGATCCGGCGGAACCATGTTCCGCCACACTAAACCCGCGATATACGTATGAAATATTTTGAAGTAACCTTTAATGTGCAGCCGTACAGTGAAACGGCCACCGATGTACTGTCGGCACTTGCAGCCGACATCGGATTCGAGAGTTTTGTTGAATGCGAAAAGGGCATGAAGGCCTATATACAGCAGGCATTGTTCGACGAAGACACGCTGAAGCAGACCGTAGGAAACTTTCCCATTCCCGGCACGGCAATCACCTATACCATCGACGAACCGGAAGACAAGGACTGGAACGAGGAATGGGAAAAGAATTTCTTCCAGCCGATTGTCATCAGCGACCGGTGCGTCATCCACAGCACTTTCCACAAAGATTATCCGAAGGCGGAATATGACATTGTCATCAACCCGCAGATGGCTTTCGGCACAGGACACCACGAAACCACCAGCTCCATCATAGCCGAGCTGCTGGACGCAGACCTCAGCGGAAAATCGGTGCTCGACATGGGGTGCGGAACTTCCATCCTCGCCATACTTGCCAGCATGCGCGGTGCCGATCCGGTAACAGCCATCGACATCGACGACTGGTGTGTGAACAACTCGCGCGACAACATCGCCCTGAACCGCATCTCAAACATTACGGTGGAACTGGGGGACGCCTCCCTGTTGAAAGGACGGAAACCGTTTGACGTGATCATCGCCAACATCAACCGGAACATCCTGCTCAACGACCTGCCGGCCTATGCCGCCTGCATGCATCCAGGCTCTGAAATCTACATGAGCGGCTTCTATGTGGAAGACATCCCTGCCATCCGCGAAAAAGGAGAAAGCCTTAGAATGGAGTTCGTGCACCACCGCGAGAAGCGCAACTGGGCCGCAGTGAAGCTGGTCATGAAAAACCCCGGTTCCGCCGGCTGACAGAAACAGCCTCTTCCGCCAGTGAAATACGCCGGCGGAGGCATAAATACATTCATCTCCAGCCTGGAGATATGCATCTTTAGCCTAAAGACGTGTATCTTCAGGCTGGGGATTTGTATCTCTAGGCTGGAGATACAGAATCTGATGCGCAACCATTCATTTTCCGCCGTCTTTAAACGAAATCCGGAAACTGTCATCTCAACAGCAATATGCAGACAATCCAGCACAGACCTTCCGTCACATCATCGGACACCCCGGCAGCTCTTGCCATGCCGGAATAGTCCAGACAGGCAAAAAACAGAAGGACAAAATACAAAGTGACAAAGTATGAGGCCTTCTGCGCAAACAGAAAAGCCATGCCCCGGACAATATCACGGTCGGACACATAAGTGTCGGAAGAGAAACCGTAAACAACCGATGCCAGGCCGATTCCCAATGATATCAGACACCAGATGCCCTCCTCGAACGACGACCCGGAAAGCGTGCCGCTCACGCTCCGCACCAGATTCCACGGTCCCCACGCAAGAACAGCAAGCGCACAAAAATAAACGAGGAAAAAAGACACAGACACAAACAAGGCATGACGTTCCTTATGCGAAACAGAAGCTTTATGCCTGAAAAACTTCAGGCAGATTTTCCAAAGGCCGGAATGAAAGAACAAGCCGCAGCCGAGAAACAGAACCAGTACGACAGGGACAACCTCCGAACAGACATAAAGCTTGCCCGCAGAATGAAGCATCCAGCGCAGGCCTTCGCCGCTGAACAGACTTTTCACCCCCTCCCACTCGTAAACAGTGCCTACCCACGACATAAATGCAGCAAGCACCGTGAGCAGGAAAAAGCAAGTGGCCGGATGCAACAAAGGATTTTCTATTCATCGTCAGGCTCCAGGTTATCGATATCCAAAATACGTAGTTCGAAGGCCCGTGTCACCAGCCGGCAGGCATTTACGCCAGTACGTTCGCTGGGCTTGAACAGGCGGTTGACAAGCTCGTTCTGACGCTTCTCTATCGACTTGACCCCAAACGGCATGCCTTTGAGGTTTGTGATCATTTCTTTCGTATACCCCAATGCCAGATGACGAAGCAGGCGTTCGTCATATTCGTCGATATCATAATCCACAATCGCTTCCTGCCTGCGCTGTTCCGCTTCAACCGTCTGCTTGAAACGCTCTACGATCTTCTCAAGAATCGGATAATTAAACACCAAGCGCTTGCCGTCCATAACAGCCTGCACATCGGTTGCTGTAAGCAGTTCGCCGGTTTTCAGGATGATACCCACCGCCCCCGCATTAAGCGCGTCGACCCAAAGTTTCTCATTGAGCACCTCGCCCGTAAAGATAAGCACTTTCAGTTCCGGACGTTCCCGATGCAGACGGGAGCATATTTCAACACCGATTGTAGTCGAGCCTCCCAGTCCAAGATCGAGCAACACCATATCGGGCGTCTTCGCTTCAAGCAGCGTCCAGAACTCCGCTTCGGTCATAGCTGTCCCTATAACTTCAGCATTGGGTATCTCATGACGAAAAATCTCTTCAGTTCCTTTCAACTCGAGTTTTACGTCTTCAACAATAATCACTTTAAATTTATCCATATTATGTAAATTCTGTCTGTTTTCATTTGTTCTTTCTTCGGAATGGTACAGTGAACCATACTGCAAATCCACCGCCCTCTGCCCGACAAGCGTTTATACGGCAGCCTCTCTTTCCTGCAAACTCATCATGATCACGAACAATCTGCTTGCAAACAAGGTATTCTGTCCCGGTCAAAGTCATCCCATCGGCTCCGCCGCACATTCTCCGTTTGTCGGGATAAAAAAGACCGTTCAGTTCTTCCGGAGTCATCTCGCGCCGGCTGTCGATAAAGTCAGTCCGCACGAAATCGCCATCCTGACGGATTATCAGTTTCAGATGCCCCGGCATCCGCACGCGCACGGCTTCGTCTATCAGGTTTTGCAGAAGGAAGAGCAATAGCACGGGATCACCTGTAGCGCAAAGAGGTTGCGATTCAACCGTCAGCTCCACGGCAAAATCCTGCTTACGCATCAGCTTGCTGAAGTATTTCATTCCCTCGTCAGCCAACGCTTTCATGTCAACTTCCATACGCCGGAAAGTCACTTCTTCCAACTGGCGGGCGGCACACGATGCCAGCAGCGTAAAGATATCTTTATAATATTCCACCAGCTCTGCCATATCATCCAGCACCGCCTTCTTCTCCATTCCGTCCATTTCGCCCAAGCGGTTTACCATCTGCAAGATACGATTCGGATAATAAACCGTTTCGTGCTTGATTGTAGAAAGGCAATTATCAAGCACCATATTCTGAACGTGAAGCTGGTTTTCTTCAAAAAGAACCCGTCGGGCCTCATCTTGAGCCAGTTCGATGTCGCGGCACTTGCGGCTGACCTGCACTATGGTATTATACAGGATGACTGCCAGATAATTGCAGACCAGTTCAACCAGCAGCCTGTCTTCTTCACGGATATCGGAACGTTCGGCCTTCAAAGCCAGCACGCCGATACAGCGCGAGTCGCCTCCGGCCTCTATCCACAAAGGCAGGCAGCTCCAACCGCCTTCTCTGGCCCATGATGGCTTGCCCGCCTCGTAGCATTTCCGCAAATATTCCTCCCAGTCCTCACCGTCCGCCTTCTGGCGGCACGTAAATCTCAGACTGTGAGTTTCTTCATCCATTACAGCCAAGGCCAGATTCTCCAGCGGAAGCAATTCATTCATTTCAACAAACATCACATCCAGCACATCAGAAGCGACATTGTTTCCTTCGGCATTCAGTGAAGCGGAAAACACTGCCTTGTTTACGGCAAAAACCTGCTCCATATTGTAACGGTAGCGGAAACGGCGGCGGAAATACAGCACATAATAGGCGATGAAGCACCCCAGAACGATGATGACGAATATCGACAAGGCTATCAGTTTGTTTCCTGCCGACTGACGCATCTGAAGACAGTATTCCTCTAATGACGAATCACGGCTCAAACGCTTGTAAAGCGAAACGTAAGCCGCATTGTTATAACGGTAACGACGAAAATCCTTCAATGCCAAAGAAGCGACCGCCGCTTCATTCCGCACATCAAGCAATATATAATAATCCGTATCAAAACGGTTGGCAAGCCACGTAAGTTCACCCGCTTCATCCGTATCGTACAAAGACAGCAAAGGCGATTTCCGTCCCGAATATTCCAGATAGTGCGTGTTCATAAAGTACAGCACACTGTCGGCCAGCCGGATGGCAGTCTGGTAGTCCCCGTTCACATTGCAGTCGTACACCCAGTTGGCGTAATCGTTAGCTATCGCAAGCAGGCTGTCATAATGCGACACATGCAATGGATCCGCGGCGGCCGAAACAGTTCCCGACGTAGCCTTAGAACAAGCTCCCAGCCCTACAGCACAAACCATACCTGCAGCCAACAGCGCGCGGCTGATTCCCTTCGGCAAACGAAAGTAAAAACGGCTTCCCTTTCCCGGAGCACTTTCAATGCGGAACAGGCACATCAAACACCTTATTCGTCTTGCGGTACTTCTCGATTATGCCCTTGCAGTTCATCAAGCCGAACCCATGGCCTTTCTGCTTGTGAAGCTGCGACACGTCCGACGCCGTATCCATGCCTATAACACTTGAATCATAAACCTTCTCATCGAGAATCCGATGGATGTCACTCTCAGAAAGTCCGGGGCCGTCATCGGTAACCGACACTTCCACATAGTTTTCGCCCTCGTCCGCTTTAAGTTCAACGTGTCCTCCCTCCTGCGTATATTTCCGGGCATTGTCCGCCAAGGTATTGATCATGAACAATGTCAAGGCCTTGTCTGCCTTTACAACGGCATCCGTATCCTTTACAACAAGCTGCAGATGTTTCATCTCAAACGAACGCCGTCCCTTGGCTGCCACGGCAAACAAATCCCGCAAGGCGAAATTCTCAATCTTCAGACTCAGCGTTCCCTGGCGCAGTTTGATCCACAAAGCCAGAATATCGTTGTATTCATTGATCTTATCAGCCAGTTCGCCTATATAGTCCAGCCTCATCCGGCTGACCTCATCATTCTGCCGAAGCGCCTCTGTCCGAAGTTTCCGGATCTCGTTCACCATCCGGTCTATAAACGGAAGTATGCCCGTTACGATCGAAAGGCAAGCCTTCTTCACTTCATTTCTGCATTTGTTGTCAATCAGATGCTGTCTGTGGATATACTGCTCCTTCTCGAGCTGTTTCTTCTCATCGTCAAGCGAAACAAGATTCAATCCGTTTTCAATGGTCCACGCCACATAAGGCAGAAGCAGATTCAACAAAGCCATATCCTCTTTATGCAGTGCGGCAGAAAGAAAGAGCCGCAACGTTCCTACCTGAACTGTCTTTCCCGGAGAAACCAAAGCGAACGAACGAACTGTCCTGTCATCGTCCGGGACAGCCTCTTCACCGTCCATATCTGCAAGACATATCTGCAAGTCAGACACTCCGAACATCGCATCCAGACCTTTCCGCAATGTTTCAGACACAGCCAAAGCCACCTCGTCCTGCGATACAGCATCGGCAGGAACAGAGCCTGTAATGTGCTGGCAAAGCAAAAAGCACCTGCTTCAGCCTTTCCACATAAGCAAGATTCTTCTTCCTCCAATAACGGTTAAGCACCACAAACAGGCAGGCAAACGCGAACAGCCCGCCGATAACCATAACCAGAAGCACATTCAACTGCCTTCCCTCACGCTCCAGCGCGACGTAACGGCTTTCAAGTTCCTTGTCCTGACGGGTATAGTCAAGAATATCCAGATAAATATTCCGGTTATAGTCAGACTCGGCCTTCATGCCCAAGGCCGAATAGCTCCGGCTCAACTGTTCACGCAATCGTGCGACCCATTCCGGAACAGTCTTGATTCCCTCCTCATTAATCCACTTCAGCTCGATCGAAGAAGCCGCATTGGGAATAAAGGTACGCAGGCGGTCGGTTGTATCCTCACAATGATAATACCTCTCATGATGGAGGTTCACATAATCCAATGCTGTCTGCAAATTGGGAAGCGCCTTTTCCGACTGTCCCGAATAATTGTAATAAGTGGCAATCGTGCGGTATGTCCCCGATATCTGATACCAGTCGCCATACTCCTTGAAAAGTTTCAGGGCATGACGGGCAAAACGCAAAGGCAAGCTATCGACGGGGAGTTCTTCCGGATTGACCATACGCAACAGTCCCGCCCTTTCCCGGACCAACAACTGCCGGTTCCTCCTGAAGTTGAGCATCTCGGCCATAGCCTGCAACGCATTGGCTTCAAAGTAAATATAACCGCTATCAGAACTTGCCTGCAAACATTCTACAAGATACGAGAACTCTCCAAGCACCGTTTCTTCACGTGTCGGCGCCTGATACATTCCTCCCGACCCTCGCATATACATATAATACAGCCATTGCCCTCGGTCGTTGCGCAACGAGCTGAGCGGAATGGAATCAATGGAAGCCAAAGCCTCGGCTTCCTGGTCCAGATAATAATAATAGACTCCTGAAACGATATAGAATTCGGACAGAGCATAATCGAAACGTTTCTGCAATCTCTCATCCTGAAGCCTGCCTTCCTCCCGAATGCGCCGGATGCGATTAAGCGCACTGTTTCTATAATCATAGAACTCTTTGTTCATCGAAGTACGCTGGCAGATTTTCATCATTCCCACATCTGCGATCAGACGCTCTATTTCATTTCTTCCTGCATCAGTCGCACGTTTGTAAAGCGAAGCGGCGCGTTCGAAATCCATCCGCATGAATGCGCAGAAACCGCGGTTGTTCAAGGCCTCCGCCTTCTTTGCAGATCCTCCCTCTACGGCCAGCTTCCATGCCTGGTCCGCCAGACGGGAAGCTTCTTCAAGGTTTTTATAGCGCATTTCATATGAAAGACAATTCAGCGAATCGACCCTTTCGTCGTTCAGCCGGCTGGCAGAAGGCTTGCATGAGGCCAGCACCAGCATCCAGAGCCATGCTACCCAACCGATACCGTCTTTCAAATCATATAAAACCATCGTCCAGATAAAAACATTTATACAAATGTAGGAAGTTCCGGCCAAAAAGAAACGCTTTCCTCTTTAAAAAATAAAAAAACGGCTTGAAAGAAATTCTTCCCAGCCGATGCAGACAGTCCGTTTCAGACACATATATAAAAAGAAGGAGTTGCTTCATGTTTTTACCAACAAGTCTGCAATTCCTTCTCTTGCACAAAAATGCACCACGAGTCTTATTTCTTTGATTCGTCCAAAGAAACCTTTCTGAATTCCTTCAAAGCCTTTTCCAACTCCAAAGATGCCTTGCGTGCACGAGTTCCTGCAGCTTTGTTTCCTTTTTCAATCTGCAGATCTGCATCTGTCATCATTGAATCATACAATTCTTTGATTTTTGCAACAATTTCATTCATAATCTTATTTTCGTTTTAAATTAAACATATTCAAATGTAAACACATTTGCTTCAAACTGAATATTTCCGCCAGCTTTTTTTGCATCTTTTAATACAATCATTTTCTTTTTGTACAAATCAACCAAGTTCCACCCACATTTTCAAGATTCTACGTGTTTCCGGAGTCACTCTGAACCGGTTGTCGGCACGTTCTCCCACCAGCCATACAATATCTTTTTCCCGCACAAACAACCATCTGCCGTTCCTTGTCGAAAAGCGACTTCTTGCAATCCCGCAGATAGTTTCTCACGGACTTGAATCCCTTCATGCCGAACGGAACGAACTTGTCGCCCGAACGCCACTTGCGCAGGAGCAATTCATCTCCGGCCTTGTCAGCATCCAGATAAGCCACCGCCCTGTCCTTCGGCACATCAAAAGAAGCCTCAGTCAATATAATCTCATGCCGCAGCACAAACATGCGTTCATCTTCCTGGCGCACCCTCCACCGAAGATTCCCATGATCTGTCACCAGCACATACCCGGAAGTTTCAAACATTCTGCCCGACTCACCCAGCCGGAGGCAACAAAAAATATCATCCAGCTGCGAAGCGTTTACCCCCAGCGGATACAGCACTTCATGCAAGACGGATCTGGGGGCAGGCTCACGCAGCAAAACAGCTCCGTCAAGCATGTTTTCTCCTGCCAGCACACGCTCTGCGGCTTCGGCCACAGCCCGATGATACACTTCAGCCACTTCCTCCAGCCGAGAAGCCGTTCGGGATATGCTTTCGACAACCGACGGATTGACAGACTCAAGCAGCGGAATCACCTCCAGCCGGAGCTTGTTGCGCGTAAACTCGCTCTGAAGATTCGTACTGTCAGTCACGTAATCCTGACCGAGATATTTCAGATAATCCAATATATCTTCCCTATCCACGCAAAGCAGCGGACGGACCACCTTTCCGTTCACCGCACGAATCCCCAGCAAGCCGTCTATTCCCGTGCCTCTGACCAGATTCATCAAAAAAGTTTCCACGCTGTCATTCCGGTGATGAGCTACCGCAACCACTTTCGCATCCACAGCTTCCGACACACGGGCAAACCACGCATAGCGCAAGTCACGTGCGGCCATTTCAACGGATATCCCTTTATCAGAGGCATAGCCCGCCGTATCGAAATCTGTCTTGTGGAGCTTTACTCCCAAATCTTCAGCCAGCGAAACGACAAACTTCTCATCGCGCACAGATTCTTCCCCGCGAAGATGGAAATTGCAATGCGCAGCCTCGCAATGATAGCCCAGACGAAGCAGGACACGAAGCAGCGCTACCGAGTCTGCCCCGCCGCTCAACGCCACAAGCACCTTGTCGCTTTTACCGAACAAGCGCTTTTCTTGTATGAATGCACTTACTTTTTGTTCAAACATAATGCAAACATATAAATTTCCCTCCACAATTGCCGTCCGGGAAAAACGATTCTTGCAACCGGACCGCTTTTATTTAAAAACAATCTAAATAATTTGCATGAACCGATACAATAATCTATTTTTGCACCAAACTAAAAAAATAAAACATGAGATTGTCTGAATTAGAAACCGGCCAGAAAGGAATGATTGTCAAAGTGCTCGGTCACGGAGGCTTTCGCCGGCGCATCATTGAAATGGGATTCATCAAGGGAAAAACGGTAGAAGTCATACTCAACGCCCCGCTGAAAGATCCCGTAAAATACAAAATCATGGGCTACGAAGTGTCGCTCCGGCGTCAGGAGGCCGCCATGATTGAAGTCGTAAGCGAAGAAGAAGCGCGCACGCAAAACAACGAAGACACATTTCTGAAGCCGATCACCCAGAACACACCGGTGCCGGAAGAAACGATGAGGCGTCTTGCCCGGGGCAAACGGCGCACCATCAACGTGGCACTGGTGGGAAACCCGAACTGCGGAAAGACTTCACTGTTCAACGTTGCCTCGGGAGGACACGAACACGTAGGGAACTACAGCGGGGTAACCGTCGATGCCAAAGAAGGGCACTTCGATTTCCAAGGCTACCACTTCCGCCTGGTAGACCTGCCGGGCACCTATTCGCTTTCGGCCTACAGTCCTGAGGAACTTTACGTCAGGAAGCATATAATAGAAGAAACCCCCGATGTCATCATCAACGTCGTAGACGCGGGAAACCTGGAACGGAACTTGTATCTTACCACACAGCTCATCGACATGAACGTGCGGATGGTTATCGCGCTGAACATGTATGACGCGCTGGAACACAGCGGGAACAAGCTCAACATACACGGGCTGAGCGAACTGCTCGGCGTGCCTATCGTGCCCACCGTCAGCCGTACAGGCAGAGGCGTTGACAACCTTTTCCACGTCATCATCGGGCTTTATGAAGGAGCCGACTTCATGGGGCAGAAGAAGGAAATAAAGAACGAAGTGCTGCGCGAGTTCCGCGAATGGCACGACCAGTGCGTGCAGGGACACAAGTATGAAGGCCCGAAAGAGGAAGACCCTTTCGCCCACCAGAGCTTCATCCGCCACATCCACATCAACCACGGGCCGGAAATCGAAGCGAGCATCGACGCCGTGAAAAAGGAAATATGCAAGAACGACAATATCCGCCATGAGTATTCCACCCGGTTCCTTGCCATCAAGCTCCTGGAAAACGACAAGGACATCGAGAGTAGGGTTGTAGCCCCGCTGCCAAACGGCAAGGATATCCTAGCTGTGCGCGACAAGGAAGCGGAGCGGCTGAAGCGGGCTGTGAACGAAGACAGCGAGCAGGCAATCACCGATGCCAAGTATGCATTCATCTCGGGCGCGCTGAAAGAAACCTATACCGAGACCAACACAAACACCGAAGCGTTCACCCGTGTGGTCGACAGCATTGTCACTCACCGCATCTGGGGATTCCCCATATTCTTCATCTTTCTGTACATCATGTTCGAAGCCACCTTCGTGCTCGGAGCCTATCCGCAGGCATGGATCGAATGGCTGGTGGAACTGATCGGGACAGGAGTAGAGCACTTCATGTCGCCCGGACCGCTGAAAGATCTGGTAATCGACGGCATCATCGGCGGTGTGGGAGGCGTCATCGTGTTCCTTCCGAACATCCTGCTGCTCTATCTCTTCATCTCGTTCATGGAGGACTGCGGCTACATGGCGCGCGCCGCTTTCATCATGGATAAGCTCATGCACAAGATGGGGCTCCACGGCAAGTCCTTCATTCCCCTCATTATGGGCTTCGGCTGCAATGTCCCCGCCATCATGGCCACGCGCATCATAGAGAGCCGCAAGGCACGGCTGGTCACAATGCTCATCAACCCGCTGATGTCGTGCAGCGCCCGTCTGCCCATCTACCTGGTCCTGATCGGCGCGTTCTTCCCCTCCAAAGCCAGTCTGGTGCTTCTTTCCATCTATGCCATCGGCATCCTGCTGGCCGTACTCATGGCGCGCGTCTTCACCAGATTCATCGTGAAAGGCGACGACAGTCCGTTTGTGATGGAACTTCCGCCCTACCGGATGCCGACCGCCAAAGTTGTGGCACGCCACACCTGGGACAAAGGCAAGCAATACCTCAAGAAAATGGGAGGCATCATCATGATCGCTTCCATCATCATCTGGTTCCTGGGATACTATCCGAACCATGAGGCATACGCCACAACCGCCGAACAGCAGGAAAACTCGTATATCGGACGTTTGGGAAAAGCTATCGAACCGGCCATCGAGCCGCTCGGCTTCGACTGGAAGATGGGAATCGGAATCCTTTCGGGAGTCGGCGCAAAGGAGCTGGTCGTAAGCACACTGAGCGTGCTTTACACCAATGAAGACGATGTAGAGAACATCAACCTGTCCGAACGCATCCCCATCACACCGCTGGCCGCCTACGGCTACATGCTGTTCGTGCTGATTTACTTCCCCTGCATCGCCACAATAGCGGCCATCAGGCAGGAATCAGGAAGCTGGAAGTGGGCAGCCTTCGCCGCCCTCTATACCACGGCTCTTGCCTGGATCGTTTCATTCGCTGTCTATCAGATAGGCAGCCTGTTCTAAACCGAAAAGCTTATGGACTTACAAGACATACTGGTATATATAATAGTTGCCGGATGCGTGATATTCGCGTTCCGGCATTACATCAAGATTCTGTTCAGAAAAAAGAGCAAGGATCCGGGTTGCGGATACGGATGCGCAGGCTGCCCGCACGCATCCCGGGGATGCAGTGACGACAGACTCAAAAGACAGGCGCACAGAAGAAAGCGCGCCAATGAACAAGCGGCAGGCACTGAAACACGAAGCCGCAGAAAAGGATGCGGGATTCAAGGCATACAGCACTTTTCCGGCTTCGTGTCTTTGTGCCTGAAAATCCGTTTCAGCCCACCCTCTTCATTTTTCTTATCAGATCTTTCGTATCCGCCGGAACGCGGTTCGACTCAATAATCTTCCGCAATGTCTTATTATAAGTGTCGCTGTCCAGCGAAGAATGTTTCAGATATTCCATCGTCCGTTCCGGAAACTTGACGAAACATACCGAAAGCGCCCATGCCACTCCCATCTTCACGTAGTATCCTTCTTGCCGGATCTGCTCGAAGCAGGCAAACATTTCATCCAGATGATCCCCTGTCGACATAATATTCCATCATGCGCACGACACCGAAACGCACCTCAAACTCCCGCGACGATTTCAGCCACTCTTTCAGATATTCCCATATGCGCTCCTGGTGTTTCCTGAAATAAGCCTTTCCTCCGGCAAACTGAAAGACATCGCATTCCGACCAGCTTTCGATTACCCACACAAACTTTGTCACCCGATGAAGATATGCCTCGATGTCGTCATCGGGCTTGATGTAACCGAGCACCAGCCCCTGAAGCATCCTTTCCTCCAGATAATCATTGTCGGCTCTCTCCAGAAACAGTTCCCAGTCGTTTTTGGCAATCTGCCTGGCCAGGTTTCTCAGATCGGGCACACGGATACCTAATATATGCTCAACGCCCGGATGCAGGCTTTCCGTGAATTTGCGGTTTCCTTCCGCCGCCAGCCGCAGCAGATGCTCCCGCACCGTAAGGTCATTTATTTTCAAATCGTCCATTTTTACGCCATCAATAAAAAAACGGGGGTGAAGTTATTGTTTTTTATGCAAACGGCAATTGTCCGCAGACTAAAATTTGCAAACGATTGAACCATGCGGGACATCGCGCACGGCACATGAAGGAAACAGACCGGCGAATGCCCGGCAGATTCTTCACCTCCAGCCTGAAGACATACATCTTTAGTCTAAAGATTGGCATCTCCAGCCTGGAGATTTATATCTTTAGGCTGGAGATACAGATTTTGTCCCGCAAGGCCACCTTTCCGTCACATTCGCCGGCAGTGCCGCAAAGCCTCCGGCCGACGGAGGCACACAGTCCTCTCCCTGCAACAGAAAAACAAGAGATGCAAGATTTCCGGCAAAAAACAGAGAAAAAGTTTTGGCTATTCAAATTTATCCGTATATTTGCAACCGTATAGAAACAAACCGGAACAATCCGGCAATAAAACAACAGATAATACAACGCTATGTTACATACAATGGTAAATACATTCTTCTGGTGGCGCCTCTTGCAACTTCCAAAGTCGTAAGGGAAACCAGTCGCGTGTATATGTTACCATCCAAATAGAGCAAACCATATAGCAAAAGGGCTGTCGTACTTTACGGCAGCCCTTTTTGTTTTATCCCCAGACAAATCAGTTAATCACACTAAAATACAAAAACATCATGAAGACTTATCAAGTGAATCAAGAAGGCTACTACGGAGAGTTCGGCGGAGCATTCATCCCCGAAATACTCCACCGCTGCGTGGAAGAGCTGAGAAACTCGTACCTGCGCATCATGGAAAGCGACGGCTTCAAACAGGAGTTCGACACGCTGCTCCGCGACTACGTGGGGCGTCCTTCTCCGCTCTACCTCGCCAAAAGGCTGTCTGAAAAATACGGCTGCCGGATCTACCTGAAACGCGAGGACCTGAACCACACGGGAGCGCACAAAATCAACAACGCCATCGGACAGGCACTCATCGCGCAGCGCATGGGAAAGAAACGGATCATCGCCGAAACGGGAGCCGGACAGCACGGAGTGGCAACGGCGACGGTATGCGCCCTGCTGGGCATGGAATGTGTAGTATACATGGGAAAGACCGATGTGGAACGCCAGTATGTAAACGTGCAGCGGATGAAGATGCTGGGAGCGAAAGTGGTGCCGATGACTTGCGGAAACATGACACTCAAGGATGCAACCAACGAAGCCATACGCGACTGGTGCTGTCATCCGGCCGACACATACTATATCATCGGCTCTACCGTGGGGCCTCATCCTTACCCCGATATGGTGGCCCGGCTGCAGTCGGTCATAAGCAAGGAGATCAGAAGGCAGCTTGCCGAGCATGAAGGGCGCGACTATCCCGACTACCTGATTGCCTGTATCGGAGGAGGAAGCAACGCAGCGGGAACCGTCTACCACTACATCGATGACGAAAGGGTGAAAATAGTGCTTGCCGAAGCAGGCGGGAAAGGAATCGGAACGGGACTGTCTGCCGCAACCATCCAGGCCGGACTGCCGGGAATCATCCACGGCTCGCGCACGCTGGTAATGCAGGACGAAGACGGACAGATTCTGGAACCTTACTCCATTTCCGCAGGACTGGATTATCCGGGCGTGGGTCCGATGCACGCAAATCTGGCCAGACAGCACCGGGCTACAGTTCTTGCCGTCAACGATGACGAGGCCGTCCGCGCCGCATTCGAACTGACCCGCCTTGAAGGAATCATACCTGCACTCGAATCGGCACATGCCCTGGGCGCGCTCGAAAAGGTGAACTTCAAGCCCGAAGACATTGTGGTGCTCACGGTTTCCGGCCGGGGCGACAAGGACATAGACACTTACCTGAAGTTCATGCAATGAAAAGACATAAGCTTCAAACATCACTTATCACATACATAAAGACATGAAAACATTTCACTACCATACAAAATACAAACTGATTCTCGGCGACCTGCATACGCCGGTAACCACTTATCTGAAACTGCGCGACCTGTTTCCGCAAAGTGCCCTGATGGAAAGCTCCGACTACCACGGATCTGAAAACAACCGGTCGTTCATCGGACTCGACCCGATAGCAAGCGTGTCTGTGGGCCACGGGAAAGCCGTAATGGTCTACCCCGACCGATCGAGGGAAGAACTGGATCTCACCGAATCGTTCAGACCCGAAAACGCCATCAGCAAGTTCCTCTCGCGCTTCAAGGTAGAAGGAGAATACGCACGATACTGCGGACTTTACGGATATACCACGTTCAACGCCATCCGCTATTTCGAGCACATCCCCATCAAAGACAGCAAAGACAGCAAGAACGATGCGCCGGACATGCTCTACATCCTCTATAAATACCTGATCGTATTCAACGACTTCACAAGCGAAATGACCCTGGTGGAGATGCAGAACGAAAACGAACCCGACCATATCGAGGAGGTGAAGAAAGCGATTGAAAACCGCAACTACACCACCTATCAGTTTCGCGCCACAGGTCCCGTCACCAGTACGCTGACCGACGAAGAGCACAAAGCAAACATACGCAGGGGCATCGGACACTGCCTGCGTGGAGATGTATTCCAAATCGTTCTTTCACGGCGGTTCGTCCAGCGCTACGAAGGGGACGACTTCCAGCTCTACCGTGCATTGAGAAGCATCAACCCTTCGCCTTATCTGTTTTATTTCGACTTTGGGGGCTTCCGCATCTTCGGCTCTTCGCCCGAAACGCATTGCCGGATTGAAGGCCGCCACGCAACCATCGACCCCATCGCCGGCACCGTAAGAAGAAACGGAGATAAGGAAAAAGACAGGATACTGGCGGAACAGCTGCTGAAAGACCCGAAAGAAAATGCCGAACACGTGATGCTGGTAGACCTTGCGCGTAACGACCTGAGCCGCAACTGCCACGACGTACATCTGGATTTCTACAAGGAAGCCCAATATTACAGTCATGTCATCCACCTGGTAAGCCGGGTAAGCGGAGAACTGGACGAGGGGGCAGATCCCATCAAGACATTCGTCGACACGTTTCCGGCCGGCACGCTGAGCGGAGCGCCGAAAGTAAAAGCCATGCAGCTCATCAGCGAAATGGAGCCGCACAACCGCGGCGCATACGGCGGATGCATCGGATTTATCGGATTCGACGGATCGCTCAACCAGGCCATCACCATCCGCACTTTCGTGAGCCGCAACAACGAACTTTGGTTTCAGGCTGGAGGCGGAATCGTGGCCAAAAGCAATGAAGAAAACGAACTGCAAGAAGTAAACAACAAACTGGCGGCACTGAGAAAGGCTATCTTTCTTGCCGAACAGCTGTAACAAAAAGCAAACTATATCATGAATATTGTAATCATAGACAATTACGACTCGTTTACATACAACTTGAGTCATCTGGTAAAAGAATTGGGAGCAACAGTCACCGTAGTGCGCAACGACCGGTTTGAGATGGACGAGCTCGGAAAATACGACAGGATTCTGCTCTCGCCGGGACCGGGGGTGCCGGAAGAAGCCGGAAAACTGCTTGACGTAATCCGCACATACGCCGGAAAAAAGCCGATCCTCGGAGTGTGTCTTGGCGAACAGGCTATCGGAGAAGTATTCGGAGGCAGGCTCACCAACCTAAAGAGCGTTTATCACGGCATACAAAGCCGCATCTCGATCGTAGCCGACGACCCTATTTTTGCGGGACTCCCCCGTGAGATAAGCGTGGGACGATACCATTCGTGGGTAGTCGACACGGACGGCTTTCCGGAATGCCTCGAAGTGACTGCCATCAGCAGCGAAGGGCACATCATGGCTCTCCGGCACAAAGAACTGGACGTGCGGGGCATCCAGTTTCATCCCGAATCAATCCTTACTCCCGACGGAAAACAAATGCTCCGCAATTGGATAAACCACTAAACAGATACAACTATGAAACAGATACTTAAACGACTATTCAATCACGAAACGCTTACGCAGGAAGAAGCGTGCAAACTGATGGCAGGCATCACAAAGGGAGAATGCAACGAGGCGCAGATAGCCGCGTTCCTGACCGTATTCCAGATGAGAGGGGTAAAAGTGGACGAACTGATCGGATTCAGAGAGGCCTTGCTCGCTTCACGCATTCCGGTTGACCTGGCAGCCTACCGTCCGATCGACATCGTGGGTACGGGCGGCGACGGGAAGAACACATTCAATATCTCAACCTGTGCCTGCTTCATCGTGGCCGGAGCGGGCTATCACGTGGCCAAACACGGAAACTACGGAGCCACATCAGTGAGCGGGGCGAGCAATGTAATGGAACTGCACGGAGTAAAATTCACCAACCGGCAGGATATGCTGGAACGCTCGATCGAAAAATGCGGAATGGCGTACCTCCACGCTCCCCTCTTCAATCCGGCCATGAAGACGGTAGCTCCCATCCGGAAGGCGATGCAAGTGCGCACGCTGTTCAACCTCCTCGGACCGCTTGTGAATCCCTGCCTGCCGGAATACCAGCTGCTGGGAGTGGCCGACCTTCCACAGATGCGCCTGTACACCAACACGCTCCAGCAGCTCGGCATCGGCTTCGCCGTAGTAAACAACCTGGACGGATACGACGAGATCTCGCTCACCGACGAGTTCAAGGTGATGACAAACCTTTATGAAACGATACACCGTCCTTCCGAACTTGGATTCTCGCTCGTCAAGCAGGAAGAGCTCCACGGAGGAAACACGCCGCAGGAAGCGGCCCGCATCTTCGACAATGTGCTGCAAGGGGAGGCAACAAAAGCGCAGACAGACTGTGTGCTGATCAATGCCTCGTTCGCCATTCAGGTCATGGAGCCTGCAAAATCGATCGAAGAGTGTGTGGCAATAGCACGCGAATCGCTCAACAGCGGCAGGGCACAGCAGACCTTCAAAAAATTCATCGAACTAAACAACTGAACATCTCATCAGAACAAAACAACATGAAAAAAGACATTCTACATAATATCATAGCACAGAAACAGATTGAACTGACCCAGCAGAAAGCGTCTGTACCCGAATCGGCGCTGGAAGAGATGCTTGACGGAAGGCCGGCGGACGGCCGCAGCATGAAAAAGGCGCTGGCCAAATCACGCGTGGGAATCATCGCCGAATTCAAGCGCAAATCGCCTTCAAAAGGCTGGATAAACCGGGATGCGAACCCGCTTGAAGTGGCCGAAGGATATGTCCGGAGCAAAGCCTCAGCACTTTCGGTACTGACAGACGAACCGTTTTTCGGCGGAACGCTGAAGGATCTGGCAAACATACGCAAGGCGGTGGAAGTGCCTGTTCTTCGGAAAGACTTCATCATCAGCCGCTACCAGCTTCTTCAGGCTAAACTGACAGGAGCCGACGCTGTTCTGCTTATCGCCGCCGCCCTGTCGCCCAAAGACTGCTTCCTGCTGGCACAGGAAGCCCACAACCTCAACCTTGAGGTCCTGCTCGAACTGCACAGTGAAGAAGAGCTGGGGCATTATAACGAGTACGTGGACATGGTGGGAATAAACAACCGGAACCTGGGGACCTTTCATACTGACGTAGAGAACTCGTTCCGCATGGCCGGGAAGCTCCCCAAAGATGCCGTCCGTGTTTCAGAAAGCGGAATATCTTCGCCCGAAACGATACACAAACTCAGAGAAGCCGGCTACCAGGGCTTCCTCATCGGAGAAACATTCATGAAAACGCCCGATCCGGGAAAAGCTTTGTCTGACTTCATCAAACGCCTGGACCTATGATCGTAAAAGTATGCGGCATGACCGACGGAGAAAATATCCGCCAGGCCGAAAAAACGGACATTCAATGGATGGGATTCATCTTTTATCCTCCCTCTCCGCGCTGCGTCCACCACAAGCCCGACTATCTGCCCGAAACGGTCGGGCGTGTAGGGGTATTCGTTGACGCAGCGACAGAAGCGATCTTGCAGATTGCAGACGAGTGGAACCTGGAACTGGTACAACTGCACGGGAAAGAAACGCCGGAACAATGCAGCACACTGCGGAAAAGCGGACTGAAAACAATCAAGGCTTTTTCCGTGGGGAGCAGAGAAGCATTGCATTCCGTCGCTCCCTACGAGAACTCCTGCGACTTTTTTTCCTGTTCGACACACCCTGCACGGAACATGGAGGCTCGGGACGCTCCTTCAACTGGAGCCTGCTGAAAGACTATACAGGAAGCACCCCCTTCCTCCTGAGCGGCGGACTGAATCCGGACAGCATCGGAGCATTGTCCCGGTTCACCCACCCGCAATGGGCAGGAATAGACCTGAACAGCGGGTTCGAACTGGCGCCGGGCATCAAGGATACAGAAGCCCTCGGCAAGTTTATCAGAGAATTCAAGAAAATGTATTCACAACAAAAACAACAAGCATTATGAACCGTATCAACAAATTATTCAGCGAAAAAAAACACAATATCCTGTCGGTATATTTCTGCGCAGGAGATCCGACACCGGAAAGCGTACCTCAAATCATACGCACGCTTGAAAAGAAAGGAATAGACATGATAGAAATCGGAATCCCGTTCAGCGACCCGATGGCGGACGGTCCCGTGATCCAGAACGCAGCCATGCATGCGCTGCGCAACGGGATGACGCTGCGCAAACTGTTCGGACAGCTGGCCGGCATCCGGCAAGACGTAACCATCCCTCTCATACTGATGGGCTACCTCAACCCTATCCTGCAATACGGATTTGAAAACTTCTGCGCCTCCTGCCGCGAATACGGAATCGACGGGGTCATTATCCCTGACCTTCCGTTCAAGGAGTATCAGGAAGAATTCCGAGCCACGGCAGAAAAATACGACATCAGAATCATCATGCTCATCACGCCCGAAACAAGCGAAGAAAGAATCAGGCAGATTGACGAACATACCGACGGATTCATCTACATGGTTTCCTCTGCCGCCATCACCGGAGCACAAAAGAACTTCAACGAACAGAAGCAGGCTTACTTCAAACGGATCGACAGAATGAATCTGCGAAATCCGCGGATGATCGGTTTCGGAATCTCAAACCGGCAGACATTCGAAGCAGCCTCATCATACGCCGCAGGATGTATCATCGGAAGCAAGTTCATCACACTTCTGGAAGAAGAAAAAGGCGATGCAGCTAAAGCGGCCGACCGTCTGCTGGATGCGCTCAGACAATAAAAAACCGGGCAGGACGCGTACATTTTGCTATTTTTCCATCCCGTTTCTTCTCCATCACACCGAAAAATACTATCTTTGTGCCAATTAAGCATAGAAACAAAAGACAACATGATAAGACCAGATTATCCTTCCGTTCTGCTCATTTACACTGGAGGAACAATCGGTATGATAGAGAATCCGGAAACCGGAGCATTGGAAGCCTTCAATTTCGACCAGTTGCAAGACAATGTCCCCGAATTGAAGCGGTTCAACTACCGTATCTCATCGTATCAGTTCAATCCGCCCATCGACTCCTCCGACATGGAACCGTCACTTTGGGCCAAACTTGTGAAGATCATCGAGTACAACTATGAAAATTTCGACGGATTCGTCATTCTTCATGGAACTGATACGATGGCTTACACGGCCTCGGCACTGAGCTTCATGCTTGAGAACCTGAGCAAACCGGTCATCCTTACCGGAAGCCAGCTTCCGATCGGCGTTCTGCGCACCGACGGAAAAGAAAACCTGATCACTTCCATCGAAATCGCGGCCGCAAAACACGCGGACGGAACAGCCATTGTGCCCGAAGTGTGCATCTTTTTCGAGAATCATCTGCTCCGAGGCAACCGGACAACCAAAATCAACGCGGAAAATTTCAACGCTTTCCGCTCATACAACTATCCGGCTCTCGCCACAGTGGGCATCCACATCAAGTATGAATACGACAAAATCCGGAAAGTGGATCCGACACTGCCGATGCACGCGCATTATGTATTCGACACAAACGTCATTATCCTGACCCTCTTTCCAGGCATACAGGAAAATATCGTAAGCACCGTACTTAACCTTCCGGGACTGAAAGCCGTAGTCCTCAAGACATACGGATCGGGAAATGCACCGCAAAAGGAATGGTTCATCCGCCTGCTGGCCGACGCCACCCGCCGCGGCATCGTCATAGTAAACATATCGCAATGCCAGACAGGCATGGTAGAAATGGCGCGCTACGAAACCGGACTGCAGCTCATTGATGCCGGCGTGATCAGCGGATATGACTCGACGGTAGAAAGCGTGCTCACCAAACTGATGTTTCTGCTGGGACACAATCTATCGCCGAAAGAAATACGCAACGAACTGAGCCACCCGTTGGCCGGAGAATTTACCCGCCCCAAACTGTAACATAATTGTAACAGTTATTTCATAAGGAAGAAACAAGATACGGCCATCTTTGCCCTCAAAAACAGACCAAACATTTCTAATTATAAAAAACGGAAACAAACCATGAACAATGATTATCGTATATTGGTCGTAGATGACGAAGAAGATTTGTGCGAAATTCTGAAATTCAACCTTGAAATGGAAGGATATGCAGTAGACACAGCCAACTCCGCAGAGGAAGCTCTCAAACTGGATCTGGCTCAGTACAGCCTGCTGCTGCTCGACGTGATGATGGGAGAAATTTCCGGCTTCAAGATGGCCAGCATGCTGAAAAAGAACAAGGACACGCAAAACATACCCATCATATTCATCACCGCCAAAGACACGGAAAACGACACGCTCACCGGATTCAACCTGGGCGCGGACGACTACATATCCAAACCGTTTTCATTGCGCGAGGTCGTAATGAGAGTAAAGGCCGTGCTGCGCCGCACAGCCGGAGTGCAGACACAGACTCCCGAACAGCTTGCATATAAGGGGCTGGTGGTAAACATACCGCAGAAAAAGGTGACCATCAACGGCGAGGAAGCTCCGCTGACAAAAAAGGAATTTGAAATCCTTCTGCTTCTGCTGCAAAACCAGGGAAGAGTGTTCTCGCGCGAAGACATCCTTGCCAAAGTATGGCACGACGAAGTTTACGTGCTTGACCGTACCATTGATGTAAACATCACCCGCCTCCGCAAGAAAATCGGAGAATACGGCCAGCGAATCGTTACTCGCCTGGGATATGGATATTGTTTTGAATGTGAATAAAAAAGACTGCGACTGCTAAAACTGCCATGACTAAAATTTCTTTACGGTTTCTTTCGTTCAGCCAAAAGCTGTTCCTCTCCGTCGTGTTCCTTTTTCTGAGCTATGCCGTCTGCTTCATCCTCTTCCAGTACCAAAGAGAGAAGTCGTTCAAATCAGAACTGCTGAACATCCAGCTGCAAAACTACAACAACCAGGTATATGGTTTCATCGCCGACAACAAAGGCTTTACAGGAGAAACCATGCAGCATTATGTCACCACGCACATGATTCCCAACCTGCGGGTCACCATCATCAAACCGTCGGGACAGGTGATTTACGACAACACAAACCGAAACTGGAAATCGTTTGAGAACCACGCGGACAGAGAAGAAATACAGGAAGCCTTAATGTACGGAAGCGGATACTCGATAGGCAGGCAGTCTGAATCGAATGAGGGGCAGGAATATTTTTACTCGGCACGCTACTACCCTCCCTACCGGCTCATTGTACGCTCTGCGCTTCCCTATAACGTAAGTCTGGCAGAACATTTGCGCGCAGACTCGGGCTACCTGTGGTTCGCGTTCATCATCTGTTTTCTTCTGCTTGTGATCTTCTACCGCTTCACCCGCAAGCTGGGAGTGTCGGTAACCAAATTGCAGCAGTTCGCCATGAAAGCGGACAGAAATGAGCCTATCGACATGGACATCCTGCAAACGTTCCCCAAAAACGAATTAGGAGAAATCTCCCAGCATATCATCAAAATCTACAAAAGACTGCACCGCACCAAAAGTGCCCTATACATCGAGCGCGAGAAACTGATTCTGCATCTTCAGACATCGCACGAGGGGCTGGGCGTGTTTACGAAAGAGAGAAAAGAAATCCTGGTGAACAATCTTTTCACTCAATACATCAACAATATATCCGACAGGCATCTGCATTCGACAGAAAAAAATCTCTTTTCCATACCTGAGCTCCAGCCCATCAATGACTTTCTGTCCCAGAACATCAGCACGGAGAGCTTCAGCAAAGAGGAGAAGCGCTTCTCGGTGCACATCAACAAAAAAAACGCGCGCTCTTTTCACTATCGAGTGCATCATCTTTCAAGACATGTCGTTCGAAATATCAATCAATGACATGACACAGGAAGAAGAGCAGGCACGCCTGAAACGCCAGCTTACCCAAAACATCGCTCACGAACTGAAGACTCCGGTAAGCAGCATCCAGGGGTATCTTGAAACCATCATCAACAACCCCAACATCCCGCAGGAAAATGTGCGCTCGTTTCTTGAGCGAAGCTACGCGCAAAGCAACCGCCTGACTTACCTGCTCCGCGACATATCGGTGCTGACACGCATGGACGAAGCCCCCGAAATGGTGGAAAAGGAAACGGTCAACCTCAGCAAGATTGTCGGAAACATTCTGAACGAGGTGGCTATGGGACTTGAAGAGAAACATATCACGGTGGTCAACAAGATGCCGATGAACCTTATTGTGACCGGAAGCAGCTCGCTGCTGTACTCGATTTTCCGCAACCTGACAGACAATGCCATAGCTTATGCAGGCACAAACATCAAAATAACCATCAGCTGCTTCCGGGAGGACGAACGCTACTATTATTTCAGCTTTTCCGACACGGGCGTAGGAGTCCCTGAAGAACACTTGAACCGCCTGTTCGAACGGTTCTACAGGGTAGACAAGGGACGCTCCCGCAAACTGGGAGGAACCGGCCTCGGCCTTGCCATCGTAAAAAATGCGGTCATGTTCCACGGAGGCACAATCTTCGCGAAAAACAGAGCAGAAGGAGGCCTTGAATTCGTATTTACACTGCTGAAAGATTCCGGACCCAATATACGGGAACAATGACACAATCCGAATGATACCGGAGCTAATTCTATGTTCCAGCGTTTGGACTATACAGTCCAGCAGCTGGACTGTATAGTCCACGTATGTGGACCGTACGGTTCACGCGCTGGACTATAGAATACACAGGCGCATGTGCGTATTTCCCACGGGAAAACACATACGCCTCAACTGCTCAGCGCAAAAAAGAAGCGAGCAAGAAAACCTCCGGAAAACGGAGATGCAACAGCCCAAAGAGGCGTCAGGAACTATCTTACCCGGTAGGTCAGTTCTCCGTCACGGCTGATGCCCAGTCTTACGTTATAGCAAATGGCACCGCCCGGAACGCAAAGAGTGGCCTGATACCAGAAGCCTTCGCTGTCGATCCCCGCAAAATTCATATCAGACAAGATGGCAGAGCGCAGAAAATCCGCAGGAACCACTTGCGAGAACATTTCCTTATTCATATCGCGTGCAAACAGGCATTTCTTTCCCTGGTATATACAGATATGGATAATGTTGTCGTAGTAAATGTTCTCAACGGGAAGCCCTTCTTCGCTCACGCCCATATTGACAACTTTCTTTCTGGTCGGATTGATGTAAGCATACCCTCTGAAACGTTCTCCGCCATAAACGATGACAGAGTCCTTTTCAACGACCTCATCGGCCGTTTCCGGCACTTCCACCGCTGTTCCGAACGAGATCGTGTCCGTTTCGGCCTTGTGCAGGGAAACCATATCGCCGGCAAGCGTCCGATATCGCAGGAAGTACATTCCCCTTTCCTGTATCGGATAGTTCAACGTGTCCGCCCCGAATACGACCAGCGTATCATTCCTCACCGTAAAAGACATGGGCAGGTTTATCTGGCTGGCATAATAGATGCTGTCGCCTTTGATCTTGAAAAGCGGAAGCTCCGTATTATCATCCAGCCATATCCCCTGAAGCTCATGCACAGCCGTCGAATCAATCTCATCCTTGCGCTCTTCGCCGTTCTTCTGCGACGAGTTACACGCTACGCATAAAAGCACGCAGAGTGCCGTGAAATGAAACTTTCTCATATTCTTTCCTTATGCCTTGCCTCTGCCAAGCCGGCTATTTGCTTCCGATGCAATGGTAGGCAATGCCTGATTCGGCAAGTTCTTTTCTGTCATAAATATTGCGTCCGTCAAAAATGACGGCATTGTTCATTGTCTTCTTGATGACTCCCCATGCGGGCAGACGGAATTCTTTCCATTCGGTCACGAGCAGCAAGGCATCGGCATCAAGCAAGGCATCGTACATGTCGCAGGCATAATAGACGGCATCCCGAAACGGCGGCGGGCCTCGTCCATGGCGGCCGGATCGTAAAGCACGCACAACGCATCCCGCCTTCAGCAGCCGGTCAACCAGCACCAGTGCAGGAGCCTCGCGCATATCATCGGTTTCAGGTTTGAAGGCAAGCCCCCAAAGAGCAATTGTCAGGCCTTTCAGATTCCCCTCATAATATTTCTCAAGCTTACGGAAAAGGATATCCTTCTGGTCTTCATTGACTGCTTCCACCATCTTGAGCACGCGCATCGAATAGCCGTGCTCTTCTGCCGTGCGGATAAGCGCCTTCACGTCTTTCGGGAAGCAGGAGCCGCCGTATCCGCAGCCCGGATACAGAAATTTCCGCCCGATTCTCGTATCTGACCCCAAACCGCTCCGCACCATGTTTACATCGGCGCCCACCAGTTCACAAAGATTGGCAATGTCATTCATAAAGCTGATGCGGGTGGCCAGCATTGAGTTGGCCGCATATTTGGTCATTTCAGCCGAAGGTATATCCATAAATATCACCCGGAAATTGTTGAGGAGGAACGGACGATAAAGCTTGCTCATCAGTTCTTTCGCCCTTTCCGAATCAACGCCCACCACCACACGGTCGGGAGTCATGAAGTCTTTTATGGCATTTCCTTCTTTCAGGAATTCCGGATTGGAAGCCACGTCGAAATCTATCTGAACGCCTCTGTTGCGCAGCTCTTCCTCTATCACGGCCTTCACCTTGCGCGCCGTCCCCACAGGTACCGTGCTCTTTGTCACCACCAGCACATAACGGTTCATGTTCCGCCCGATAGTATGAGCCACCTCAAGCACGTACTGCAAGTCTGCACTCCCGTCCTCATTGGGAGGAGTGCCGACAGCCGTAAATACGATAGACACATCGTCCAAACAGTTTTCGAGCGAAGTCGTAAAGCTCAGTCTGCCGGCCTTTACATTACGGAGAACCATTTCCTCCAGCCCCGGCTCATAAATGGGAATCTCACCCTTATTCAATGACGCGATCTTTTCGGCGTTCGTATCAACGCAAACCACATTCGCTCCGGTTTCTGCAAAACAAGTGCCCGACACCAAGCCCACGTATCCTGTTCCGACAATAGCTATATTCATATCCTTGAACTGTTTTTTTTAAATGTTTCAGCGCACAAAATTATAACAAATTTGGATTAGATGAGAAATTTGCCTCAGAAAGATACTTCAGATAACAGAAAAAAATATTAATTTTGCGTTATGAATGAATTAGCGAAACATATAGAAGTATTGCTGCTTGAGAACGACTGTGTCATCGTTCCGGGGCTGGGGGGATTCATCGCGCACAACCGTCCGGCATCCTATGCAGAAGAAAAACATATATTCGAGCCTCCCATGCGCACCGTGGGGTTTAATCCGCAACTCATCATCAACGACGGATTGCTCGCGCAGTCATACATGCAGACATACAACACCGACTTTCCCGACGCAACGAGAAGAATTGAAAAGACGGTAAACGCAATCAAAGAAGACATTTATCGGGAAGGACAGGTAAAGCTGGAAAATATCGGCACATTATATTATAATATGAACGGACTGTATGAGTTTGAACCGTCAACCCGTTCTTTCTTCACTCCGGACCTTTACGGCCTGGAAGGATTCAGCATGGCTCCTCTCGCTGAAATCCGCCGCATACCTTCCGTTCCCGTGCCCGCCAAGGACGAAAGCAAAACAACGGTTTCGTTGTATAATTGGCTGCGCACCACTGTAGCGGTTGCAGCGGCTGTTCTGCTGTTCTTTATCCTCTCCACTCCGGTAGAGAACACTTACATAGACGACGCCAACTTCGCTTCGCTCGGCTCGATCGACATGTTCGATGCCATCCGCGACCAGTCTGTCGCCACTTCCCTTTCTCTGCAAAAGCAAGAAAGCCCGAGCAAAGAAGACGACAAGAAAAAAGCGCGCAACAATATCAATACGCTCAAGCCGGTCAAAGTAAAAACCGAAACCGTAGCGGCCAAAACAGCAACAAAAAACATAGCAAAGGCGGAGAAGAAGACTGAAAAGGCGGAGAAAAAAACAGAAAAGGCAGAGAAGAAAACTGAAAAGGTGGAGAAAAAAACAGAAAAGGCAGAGAAGAAAACTGAAAAGAAGGCTGCCGGAAAACGTTCCTATGTCATAGTGGCCAGCCTGACCAGCAATGCCGACGCGCAGAGAACGCTGAAGAGCTTCATAAAAGACGGCTATACAGACGCAGAAGTCGTAGAGTCGAACGGCCGCTTCCGCATCGCCCTCGGGCACTTCTCGAATGAAGCCGATGCTTACCGCAAAGTGCAGGAGATCAGAAAGATTGACAGCTTCAAGAATGCATGGGTCTTCACATCCAAATAACCATCTTATTCTTATTTTCCGCTTATGAAACGTGTCAGATGCCCCAAGTGCGACAATTATATACAGTTTGATGAAACAAAATACGAAGAAGGACAGTCGCTCGTCTTTGTCTGCGACAATTGCAAAAAGCAATTCAGCATCCGTATCGGAAAAACAAAGCTGAACGCAGCCAACCGCCGCGAAGAAAAAGTTGACGAAAAAGAAGGAATACAGGATTTCGGCAACATAACAGTCATCGAAAACATTTTCGCCTACAAACAAGTGTTCCCTCTCCACGAAGGAGACAACCTGATCGGAAGGCGCAACAAGGGGGACAAGATCGACATACCCATTGAAAGCAATGACCCGAGTCTGGACAGAAGACACTGCTACATCAATGTTTCAAGAAACAAGCAGGGAAAACTGACCTATACGCTGCGCGACAACAACAGCGTGACGGGCACGTTCCTGATGAACAGCCTGCTCGGGCCGAAAGACCGCATACGGATTGAAGACGGCGCCGTGGTGAGTTTGGGAGCCACGACCTTTATCCTTCATGAAGCGCTTGCCGAGGATACGGACAGATAAACGCCTGCCCGCATAAGCAGGCTTCCCGGATCCGGCATGCGTCCTGCATATCCCGCACATGAAACCCCGAAACGAATACTAACTTTTAACTTTTTACATACATGGCTTTTACTAACAACGTAATGATTGTCCGTCATAAGCTGCTGGAAAATCTGGTAGCCTTATGGAAGGAAAACCAACTTGTTGAGAAGATTGACCGCGTCCCCATCGAAATGACACCCCGCCGCTCGCAGCCCGTGGGACGGTGCTGCATACACAAGGAACGCGCTGTCAACAGATACAAATTGCTTCCGTTGCTGGGATGGGACATGACCGACGAAACCGATGAGCTGACTCCTCTGTCCGAATATGCCCGCAAAGCGTTGGAACGCCGCGGAAAGATCAAGGAGAACATCCTCTGCGTCATCGACGAAGCGTGTTCTTCGTGCGTGCAGGTCAACTATGAGGTAAGCAACCTTTGCCGCGGATGCGTGGCAAGAAGCTGCTACATGAACTGTCCGAAGGGAGCCGTCCATTTCGACAAGAAAACCGGACAGGCGCACATAGACCATGACAAGTGCATAAGTTGCGGACTGTGCCATAAAAGCTGCCCTTACCATGCCATCGTATACATTCCTGTGCCATGCGAAGAAGCATGTCCGGTAAAAGCCATCAGCAAGGACGAGAATTACATCGAGCATATTGATGAAAGCAAATGTATATATTGCGGGAAATGCCTGAATGCCTGCCCCTTCGGAGCCATCTTCGAAATATCTCAGGTATTCGACGTTTTGGAAGAAATAAGAAACGGGAAACAAGTGATAGCTCTTCCCGCCCCTTCTGTACTGGGACAGTTCAAAGCCAGCATCGATCAAGTATACGGCGCACTGAAACAAATCGGATTTGCTGATGTAATTGAGGTTGCGGAAGGTGCCATGCACACCACAAGCAACGAGGCGCACGAACTGCTGGAAAAGCTGGAAGAAGGACAGAAATTCATGACCACTTCTTGCTGCCCGTCGTATATCGAACTGGTAAACAAGCATATCCCCGGCATGAAGCCGTATGTTTCGTCTACCGGCTCTCCCATGTACTATGCTGCACGCATCGCACGCAAGAAATATCCGGACGCTAAAATCGTATTCATCGGTCCGTGCATCGCCAAACGAAAGGAAGCGCAGCGCGACGAATGTGTGGACTATGTGATCACCTTCGAAGAACTGCATCCGATTTTCCGCGGACTGGGCATCGAACTGGAACAAGCCAATCCTTACAAAGGTGGCATACGAATCGGTCTGCGAGGCTCACGGATTCGCACAGGCCGGAGGCGTTGCAGGAGCTGTCAAGGCTTATCTGGGTCCCAAAGCAGACGGCATCAAAGTGCTTCAGTTCTCTGACTTCAACAAGAAGAATATCGGCGTTCTCCGTGCATATGCAAAGACAGGAAAAGTGGACGCACAGTTCATCGAGATGATGGCATGCGAAGGAGGATGCGTGACCGGACCAAGCGCGCACAACGATCCGATGGCAGGCCGCCGCCAACTGAACCAGGACCTGCTGAAACGTACACTGAAATACGAGAACCTCCGCGAAGAATAAACTCTTCTTATGATAGAACTGATCAAGCGTCTTCATCGGGAACACACGTTAGCTCCCGACGAATTCCGCACGCTGCTGACCGGATGCACACCCGAGATGCTGGAGGATATCTGCGGAGAAGCCAGGGAAGTGGCGCAAGAATCTTTCGGAAACAGAATCTATATCCGCGGACTGATTGAGATTGGAAACGGCTGCCGGAACGACTGCTACTATTGCGGTATCCGCCGGAGCAACCGCCTTGTGAAACGCTACCGGCTGGACAATGACACCGTGCTGGAGTGCTGCCGGAAAGGATATGCCCTTGGATTCCGTACCTTTGTCTTGCAAGGAGGTGAAGAAAGCGAAGCCGCAGACGAAGCCATGGCAGAACTCATCAAACGCATCCGTGAAGAATTTGCCGACGCAGCCATCACGCTCTCGCTGGGAGAAAAGCCGGCCGAATCATACGAACGTTTTTTTCGGGCCGGAGCAAACCGGTACCTGCTCCGCCACGAAACGCACAATCCGGAGCATTACCGGACACTGCATCCCCAAAGCATGTCGCTCGCCCACCGGCTCCGCTGTTTGGACGACTTGAAGCGAATCGGATTCCAGACGGGTACGGGCATCATGGTGGGAAGCCCCGGGCAGACAGTGAATCATTTGATAGAAGACATACTCTTCATCGAAAAGTTCCGTCCGGAGATGATTGGGATCGGCCCTTTCATCCCACACTGCGACACACCTTTCGCTGCATCTCCTCCGGGAAGCCTGGAACAGACGCTGCTGATGCTTTCGATCTTCCGACTGATGCATCCGCATGCGCTCATACCTTCCACCACTGCGCTTGCCACCCTTTCGCCCAAAGGACGCGAACGGGGAATTCTGGCCGGAGCAAACGTGGTGATGCCCAACCTCTCTCCGGCAGAAGAGCGGAGCAAATACGCGCTCTACAACAACAAGGCTTCGATGGGAGCAGAATCTGCGGAAGGGTTGCGGCAACTGAACCGGCAATTGAAAAGCATCGGATATGAAGTTGATTACGGACGGGGAGATCACCCTTCCAGAACGAAAAGAACACTATAATTATGTATAAAAAAGAATCCAGAAAAGCGGAAGAATTCATTTGTCATGAAGAAATCATAGAAACCCTCGATTATGCAAAACAGCATGCAAACAATCTCGGCACAGTACGTTCCATCCTTGAAAAGGCCCGTGCCTGCAAAGGACTCACGCACCGGGAAGCTGCCATACTGCTGGAGTGCAGCGATCCGCAACTGACCGATGAAATTTACCGGTTGGCACGTGAAATCAAGCAGAAGTTCTATGGCAACCGGATTGTCATGTTCGCACCGCTGTACCTATCAAACTACTGCATCAACAGCTGCACTTACTGTCCGTACCATATCAAGAACAAACATATCGCCCGGAAGAAACTCACTCAGGAAGATATCCGGAGAGAAGTCATCGCCCTGCAGGACATGGGGCACAAACGGCTGGCTATTGAAGCAGGAGAAGACCCGCTGAACAATCCGATAGACTATATCCTGGAATCCATAAAAACCATCTACAGCATCAAGCACAGGAACGGAGCCATCCGACGCGTCAATGTGAACATAGCAGCCACAACTGTCGAGAACTACCGGAAACTACGCGATGCCGGCATCGGCACGTATATCCTATTTCAGGAAACCTACCACAAAGAAAACTACGAAAAGCTGCATCCACGCGGACCGAAAAGCAACTATGCCTATCATACGGAAGCGATGGACCGTGCCATGGAAGGAGGCATAGACGATGTGGGCATCGGCGTGCTGTTCGGACTGAATACGTACCGGTATGATTTCGTCGGGCTGCTGATGCACGCGGAACATCTGGAAGCGGCCTTCGGTGTAGGCCCGCACACCATCAGTGTGCCCCGCATCTGTCCGGCAGACGACATTGATGCCGGCAGCTTCAAGGATGCCATCTCCGATGAAGTGTTCCAGAAAATCGTAGCGGTCATCCGCATCAGCGTACCTTATACAGGCATGATCATCTCCACCCGCGAATCACAGCGGTCGCGCGAAAGGGTGCTCGAACTGGGGATATCCCAGATAAGCGGAGGGTCGCGCACCAGCGTGGGCGGATATGCAGAAGCTGAACTTCCGGAAGAAAGCTCAGCACAGTTTGACATAAGCGACCACCGCACATTGGACGAAGTGGTGGCATGGCTGCTGAAATTAGGATATATACCCAGCTTCTGCACTGCCTGCTACCGGGAAGGACGCACGGGCGACCGCTTCATGTCGCTGGTCAAGACCGGACAAATCGCCAACTGCTGCACTCCCAACGCATTGATGACACTGCAAGAATATCTGGAGGACTACGCTTCTCCGGAAACAAGGCTTCTCGGAACAGACATGATCCGCCGGCAGATGGAAGAAATACCCAACCCTGCCATACGCCGCCGTGCCGTAGAAAATCTGACACGGATCAAAGAAGGCAAACGCGACTTCCGATTCTGATTCTTCCGGAAAAGCCGCTTACGCAAACATTTAATACGCAATTCTATGAACGAAACTCCCCGATCCAACCGCCTGCATATTGCCTTCTTCGGCAAACGCAACAGCGGAAAGTCTTCACTCATAAACGCGCTGACCAGCCAAACCATATCTGTCGTTTCTGACGTGCCCGGAACCACCACCGACCCCGTGCTGAAAGCAATGGAAATTCATGGCATAGGTCCCTGTGTCTTCATCGATACGGCTGGACTTGACGATGAGGGCCAGTTGGGCGAACTGCGCATAAAGCAGACGCTGCGCGTCATGGAGCGCACAGACATCGCACTGATGGTATGCACAGACGGCAACATCACCCGGGAAATGCAATGGGCCGGACGGCTGAAAGAAAAAGATGTGCCCGTTATCTGGGTTCTCAACAAATGTGACCTGCTTGACGCTCCCCAACAGACTATGAGGCAAATCGAGCAGATATGCGGACAGGTGCCGCTTCCAGTCAGTGCAAAGCAGCGCCAGGGAACGGAAGAAATACACCGGCGGATTGCCCAGCTGCTGCCCGACGAAACCATGAACCGCGGACTGCTGGGAGGACTTGTTGAAGAGGGAGAAACCGTCATGCTGGTTATGCCGCAAGACATGCAAGCACCCAAAGGAAGGCTCATCCTTCCGCAAGTGCAGACCATACGGGAGCTTCTCGACAGAAAGTGCCTGGTGATGAGCTGCACCACAGACAAGATGGACCAGATGCTCCAAGCGCTTGCACGTCCCCCCAGACTGATTATAACGGATTCGCAGGCTTTCAAAACAGTATACGAGAAAAAGCCGAAGGACAGCAGACTGACTTCATTCTCCATACTCTTCGCACAATACAAGGGCGACATCGATTATTTCCTGAAAGGTGCGGAAGCCATCGGAAGGCTTACTGAGGATTCACGCGTGCTGATAGCCGAAGCGTGCACCCACGCTCCCATGACAGAGGATATCGGCAGGGTGAAGATTCCAAACATGCTGCGCAAACGCATAGGCGGGGGACTGCAGATTGATGTGGTGTCGGGCAACGATTTTCCGGAAGACCTCTCCCCCTACAGCCTGGTCATTCATTGCGGAGCCTGCATGTTCAATCGCAAATATGTGCTCAACAGAATCGCTTCGGCTAAGGAACAGCACGTGCCGATGACGAATTACGGAGTTGCCATTGCATGCCTGACCGGAATACTTGACAAAGTTGAAATCACTCATTGATTCCAGAAGATTTATATAGAGGGTGTGCCAACACAAAATTTGGCAATCAACAGGAAATGGGAATGCCGCTCGTCTTGATAAGACGAAGAATCAGCCACTGAACCTTACTCTACAATTTTCAGACTGATGCCTTTCAACTGCTGCCATCCCGCCTTGTCTGTCAGCCGTACCATAAAGTGATAGTCGCCCGTATCGATGTTTTCGGGGATATCGATATCTACGCTTGCATGAAACAGCATCAGCCCCGGTTCAATGGAGTAGTCCTGATTGTAGACCCAAGGATTGACAGGCTTCTTTTTCGGATTGAGCGTACAGTCAGCTGCCGATGTGGAATGAGAGTGGTGGTCAAAATTGTTGTGTATCTCGATGTTAAAGCTGCCCAGTTCCCGGTTGTCCGTAAAGGTATATCGGAAAGCGATGGTTTCACCTTTATGATAAACCTCGCAGTCGAGCGGCGACGGAAGTTCTCCGTCTGTGAAATCCGGCTTCTCCATGTCTTTTGCCGGGTCATCTTCATTGCCGGAACTGCATGATGCCACCAGTACGGCGGCAAGCATTAAAAATACGATCTTCTTCATTTTGAATATCTGATTTGAATGAGGCTGTCCGCCATGCAATGGCAAGAACGGACAGCCCGGTTGTTCATTTTTCGGTTATTTGGATTCCTTCAACTTCTTCGGTCGTGGCATTGCCTTCGGCATCTGTCACGGTAAAGTGAAGATGGTATTCACCGGCGGGAGCATCGGCAGGCACTTCGATGTGTTCATGAAAGTGAACCGAAGTTTCCCCAAGATACTTGCCTGTGAAAATGGACGTAAACTCATATCCGGCATCACTGTTGTGCAGCTCCACCTCTATCCCGGCGATTTTCAAGGGTGCAGTTATATCCGCTTCCAAATGCAGCTCTTCTCCTGCTGCGGCTGTCTTGCCGTCATCTTTACCCACTTCAGCAAGTGCCACCTTGGGGTGTCCCCATCGGCAGGCACGGTAATTTTCAGTTCGGACGTGACCGCCGTGCTTTTGCCCCTTTTGGTCTGTGACTGCCAGCGTCAGTTCATAGTCGCCTGCAGCGGTATTGGCAGGAATATCCACATGCTCGTGGAATGTAGCGTTGCGCACACCGATATACTTGCCGTCGGTCCATGATGCGGCAAGCACAGCATTTGTACCGTCCGCGCTTGCAATGCTCAGGTCTATGCGTCCGATAAGCCCCTCGGCTTCCAGCTCGCTTTCAAGATGCAGGTCTTTCCCTGCTACTACGGACTTGCCGTTTCCGCTTCCTACCTCGGCAAAAGCTACCACGGGTTTTGCCACGCCAGTCTGTTCGCCGTCGCTGTCGCACGACGATACTACGAATGTGATTGTACTGAGCAGCAACGATGCTGCCAACAAAATTCTCTGTTTCATTGTCTTTGGTGTTTTTATGGGCGGTATGCCCGGTTTATATTAACAGGTAATCTAGAAACTCCATGCAGCCATAAGCGAGAAGTTGCGCCCAGGTTCGGGTACGCCTATCAGTCGATAGTAACTGGTGTGATCGAAATACCGTCTGTTGAGGATGTTCTCGCAACGGAGCGTCACACGCAGCACGTTTCCGCCAAAGCGAAACGACTTCCCTGCCGACGCAGCCAAAAGCCAATATCCGGGAGTGGGTTCCTCGGGTGGCACGACTTCATTCTGCGCCCCGACTGTCCGGCATTCCACAGCCACAAAGCCGCTGTCGTCTTCATCGCTGGCAGGCAACCCGCAACGGAGTTCCATGCGTGCCGACCATGGGGTAGAGCAAGGAAGCGAATATCCTTTCTTCTCGCCCGAAAGTTGACGCGCATACAGATATTCCCCGTCCGCCTCCAGCACGAAATGCCGCAGGAAACGCCAAGAGAGCGAAGCCTCGAAGCCCCACCGTATAACCCGGCTTTGCATGTATCGGTAGAGTTGCAACCCCTCGCGATATTCGGACGTGGGATTCAGATAGATGTAGTTCGGGAAATAATTGACATACGGGGTTAATGACACATCCAGCGACCCATGTTCGTATATCAGCCCGGCATCCGCCTGGTACGATTCCTCCGGCTTCAATCCGGCATTGCCTTCTTCGTAGCGGAAGATGTTGTAGTTGATACCATTCATGCCAAGTTCCTTGGCAGTGGGTATACGGAAACTCTTGCCTACATTGGCTTTCAGCAGCCAATCTCCTGTACGCCGGTTGACGCCTACAGACCATGTGAAACAGTCAAACGACTGCCTCATGCCGGCGGAGCGCTGCACAAATACGGAATCACCGTCCGGCTGCGGTGTCTTGTACCAGTCACGATAGCTGTGGATACGCACCGTACCGCGGTCGAAGCGTATGCCTGCGCTGAAAATAAGGTCATCGCTGACGACAAAACGGTCGTAAGCATATCCGCCGAACGCCAGTTGCCCGAAGTCGGGCAAAATAAAACCCCATCCGTCACGGCGATTTTTCTGGTATTCGGCACTTGCTCCCGCTTGCAGCGAATGCCGTCCGAGCATCAGACGCAACCGGATGCCGGCAGATACCGTCTGCTTCGTGAAACGGCGCTCGAGCGTATTCGGAGGAACAGGCATGTATCCGTGGGAAACGGGTTCCGAATGCTCGCTCTGACGGTTGTGCTGGTAGGCAAAACTGCCCTCCACTGCCCCGCCGTGCCAGTGCCATTCGGTGCGGTTAGACAGCATGAGATGGTTTACCGTATGAGAGGGCAAATCCACATCGCGGCACGAACGGTCATAGTCTATGTCCGACAGCATCACCTCAAGACCGTGGGCATTGGCGAAGAAACCGCTGCGTGTATTCACATCCGCCATGCGGAAGCAAGTTTTCATACGGCTTCCCTCGTAGCCGATCAGAAGGCTTCCGTCAAGTTCGCGCCCGGCTGTGTTGCGTAACCTCCGGTCGTGAAGCTTGATGTAATAGGAATAATAGCGTATGCTGTCGGTGGGTATGCGATAGTCGGCATAGTCGATGAGCGTGGCGTTCGCCTTGTACCAGAAGTCGCCGCTGCGCCCCGCCATGCGGAGCGCGGTGCCGACAGACTCGTTGTTGCTCCGGGCAAACAGGTTCACGCTGCCGCCGAAGCGTTCCTTCGGTGCACGGTCGCTTATGAGGTTTATCACGCCGCCGATGGCATCGGAGCCGTAAGTGACCGCTGCCGGACCTTTTATGACCTCCACCTTGTCTACGGCATATTGGTCGGTTTCCAGCCCGTGGTCATCCCCCCACTGCTGTCCCTCGTGCCTGATGCCGTTTTCCGCCACCAGCACACGGTTGAATCCCAATCCGCGTATAACGGGTTTCGATGCTCCGGATCCTACTGCCATCGCTTTCACGCCCGGCAACCTCTCCAACGTTTGCATCAGCGAGCCGCCAAAGTTGTCCTCCACATACCCCCTTGTCACACCCAGCGTGTTCTGTGCCGAGCGCATCTGTATCTCCTTATAGCCGCTGTTTCCTTTTATCACCACTTCCTTTAGAGAAATGCCGTCCCTCATCATGCGCCCGATACTGTCGGCAGAAACATCGGCCTTCACTGTATCAACAGGGATACGGAGAGGCCCTGCGTTCATCGTGCAGAGCGCATGGCAAGGAATGACGAAAAACAGAAGCATGGTCATCAATGCCTTCTTTTCCATCTGAAAAAAATGAATGTTGCTGTTTGTTGCGTAAATCCTCCTGTCCGGACAAGGTGCAACCTTTCCTGCATCACAACGCATCAGCTGCAAATCCTGTTTCTCTACAAGGGACAGAAGACCGTAAACGGATTTATCTAAACAAACATATAGGGAGGCGCACGCAACGAGGGTGACGGTCCTTTTCTCTGGATGACATCCGCATACGGACAGTCGATGAAAATATAGACCGGTTGCGCAAAAGGAACAAGAAGAATAGCCGGTGCTTCCACAAAAGGCGACAAGAAGAAATGGCATATCGGGCACGTACCGCCATCATCGCTGCCTTGCGAATGGCTGTGGCAGGTTGCAGCCATGGCTCCATCGTGAAGGTGCGTTGCCTTCACGATGCTTATCGGCATGAGGGTTAGCAAGAGTACCCATGCGATGATGATCCTGTTTCTTCTTTTCCTTTTCATTCTTCTAAGCTCGCGTGCAAAGATAATACTTCCCTTGTAAATGCAACAATGTTTCATATTCTATTTTAGTTAAATTTCATCACACGGGACAAAAAACGTATCTTTGCACCCGTCTTAATTAATACAAATTATGAACGCAACCGATATATTGAAAGAAAAGGGACTGAAAAAAAGTGCCCAGCGCATATCCGTCATCACGATTCTGCAACAGAAGCTGGTTCCCCTCACGGAAGAAGAAATAAAGGAGGACATGGGCGAAATCTATGACCGTGTGACTTTTTACCGCACAATGCAGGTGCTTGTCGGCATGGGGATTGTACACCGTATCGTGGTGGACAATACAACTACAAAGTACGCCCTGAACACGGATGGGGAAAACAAGTCGCACGTGCATTTCTATTGCAGAATCTGCCATGCCGTAATATGCCTGAAGGATGTCCCGGTACACCGCTACCAACTGCATGGCAATTACAAGCAGGAGGATTGCGAGGTCTTGATAAAAGGGGTGTGCCCTGCCTGCATGACCTTCGATTCAGACAACGAAACAAAATAGGAAAAGAACCATGGCAGTTGCTGTGAGAACATATTTTATTGTTGAACAAGGAATAACCGGAATAGTACAATGAATCACATGATTTGTCACTGGCACGGAGTGGCTTCATAAAGACCTTTCTATTAAGAAACTGTTTTGAATTTATCGTGTGCTGATTTGGGATGAGTTTTTGAGGCATTTCCGTTTGTGTGATGAGGAAGATAGCGGGCTATCTGACGAAGAACAGAAGCGGAAAAGACCAAAAAATAGCCCAAAGCACACACGAAAACGAATACATCAAGCCAAGAAAAACTTTTTGGAGAAATTCAAAACAGTTTCTAAGCCATCCGGTGCCTTTTCTCCCTTTTTATTCGTTTATTCCGGAAATATTTCGTAAATTCGGGACAAACCAATGAACAGCAGCTATGAAACCCATTTTTCACTTCGGATGCGGACTCGTCATGGGCTCCTTCCTCACATTGTTTCTGGCCTCGCTTTGGGGAATCTCTTCGCTGAACGAAAAAAGCCAGACAGATGAAAAAGAAACGGCACAGGTGGTGCAGCAGGAACAACCGTCCGCACCCGAAACTACCGCCGGCGAGAGCAAAACGCACCAGTCCCGAACTGTCGAAAAGAGAACGGTATCCGCACAGCCACAGAAGCGTGCAAAGAAACAGGAACCCGAACCTCAGCATACAGCGGCAAAGCCGCAGCTGAAACCGGTGACAACAGCGGAAATAGCTGCAGAAACGGAAGCTCTTCCCGAAAAAATAACACAGCAGACACCTCCGGAACGCAACACCCGGACGACACGGACGCAGGAGGAAGAGAGCAGACAGTACACGGAAATACAATGGAAAGGGGAATCTTATTCGCTTTACATCGGAATGCCGAAGGAAGCCGTGCGCGAAATATTCGGAAAACCCGGAAACGTAAACGTGATGAATCTGTACGACGGGGTACACGAAAACTGGCAGTACCGGTCGAGAGGGCACATGTTGATGCTCTCGTTCATCAACGGAAAACTGGACGGGATCATGCAGCTATAATTCCCCAACCAACAGACGGGCAACAGACCGGCATCTGCTCCCCTGTCTTTACAGCAGGCTGTGAAAGGAAAGGTTCTGCCAGCCTATGAAACAACGGCATTTCCTGCGGAATAATCTGTATCTCCAGGCTAGAGATATACATCTCCAGCCTGAAGACATACATCTTCAAGCTAAAGATGCACGTCTTTAGACTGAAGACAGACTTTTCTGCGGGAAATCCTGCCGTTGTTCATGCGAAACAACCCGAAAATGAAACGGCAGTTTCCGCATCGGGAACGCGCCGAATTCAAGACGACGACAGAAGCTGTCATTGGAAAAACAGGTCCCGCATACCGACAACAGGCATGATTTGACCGAAAAACCACTAACAAAGCCTCTAAAATCACGGTTTTTGATGATGCCGTATATCTTAAAAAAACTTTTCTTTGCAACATAGTTCTAAACATAGTACTGAATTGATGGAAGAAGGGAAAGACATACGGATGCTACTGGTGGACGATCACGAACTGGTATTGCAAGGATTGAAATACATCATAGAATGTTCATTGCCGGATGTGAAGCATATCTGTACGGCATCATCCGGCCGAGAAGCCATTTCCCTCATTACATCCCAACATTTTCATTTGTGCGTGCTGGATCTGGAACTGCCCGACATGTCGGGGCTGGATGTCATCGCCTGCATCCGCGAGAAAAATGCCGGCACACGCATTATTGTGAACACCATGCACGAAGAGCTGTGGTGCATCAAGGAACTGCTGCAGTGCCAGGTGGACGGTATTCTGTTCAAGTCCGTTTATCCGAGCGAAATGCTGGAAGCCATCCGCCGCATATTGCGGGGAAAGACCTATTACTGCGAGCAAGTGCGCCGAACACGCGCCAAAATGGAACGCAGCGACAAGCAACGGCGCGACACGCTGACTCCACGAGAGTTGGATGTGCTGAAACTGCTGTCTGAGGGGAAGACTACGCAAGAAATAGCACGCGAACTTTGCGTATCAACCAATACCGTCGACACGCATCGCCGCCATCTGCTGGACAAGTTGGGGGCGCGCAACGTGGTCGACCTCCTCATGACCGCCATAGCCAAAGGAATTATCACGGTCCGCAAACGCTGATTCGTCAGACAAACCTAATATAATAACCCATAAAACACTTGACACCTTATGTTAACAGACGCTACAGCTCTTACTCCTGTCCTATTGTTAAGCCAGATACTCTTCTGGGGAAGCATCGTTTACACGTCATTGCTAATATTGCGCTATCGCAAGATTACCGACTGGTATAACCGGAAAGCCGGAACGGAAATCATCATTCATCTTCATTTCCGGTCACTAACTCCGCTGTTGCTGACGGGAGTTTTCGGTTTCACTATACTGATCATCGGGATGCTTCTTTCTGCATCCAATGACAACATTACTGACCAACAGGTGAACAATATGCTGTGGCTAAGCTGCCTCACTTTGGTCTACCCCATTTTCTGGCTGGTATGGCGGCTGGTAAAGGCAAGTCGCAGCGAAAATCCGCGTGCCGCACGCTGGCGTCTGCTCTACGATGCACTGCTGAACCTCTCTGTCGGCTTCGGAGGCGGAATAGCAATCATCATCGCCGTATGTCTGACCGTATTGGGATCGTTTACCAAATGGGATTATTTCTTCCCTGAAAAGTGGCGCGACATCGCCGGAGTTGATGTGGTGCCCCAAAGCAAAAAACATTATTGGGTTGCAGCCGGTCTTGCCGTTGTCGCTATAATAACGCAGTTTATTCCGGACGGTGATCACATAGCAGAAACAATAGCCGGCATCGTAGCCATGGCAGCCATCGGCTTAGTGGCATGGAAAGTATGGCGCACCCCTCGGAAAGAACGTCACAGCATCGTGTGGCGTTGGGGATATATTGCCGTATCCTTTTATATCGTGTTCATCGTCACGGTCTGGATCATCCTCATTACAGTGATGCTGTATGTTTTCTACTTGATTCTGACACACGTTGTAGGCAGCGGTACGGAAGGCAAGAGCAGCGGCAGAACACGGCACAGCGTATCATGCAGCCATTTGAGCCACGATATTTTGGGCGGCTCAAACAAATGCAATATCTCCGGAGATACCTGTCCGAAAATAAATGGCGGCCATTGCCCGCATCAATAACGACAATCTCAGCAATTTATAATTTACCATTAATCTTATAGCTTATGTTACGAAACTGGTTACTGTTATTATTTCCTCTTCTGTTCTTCTCAAGTTTTAGCGGCTGTTCCGATGATCCCGATGACGAATGGTCAGATAACAATGACTCGTCGATAGGGGTATCCGACAATGAAAGTTCTACACTTGACGGCGCCCCCGCCTTCGCGCGTTTCGAGGATTCACAGCTCGAAGTCTCTTCTGATCCGACGAATCCCATCCCGGTGGTTCTCTACACAAATCTGTCCATGCCATACATTGAAGTTGACACCGATGTGGCCGGCGCATTCATTTATGCCAATGAAGTTACGCCGCCGGACATGGAAAACGGCGGACTGTGTGAGGTGATGCTGGAGGTGACGCGTAACATCCTGCAACACAACACCGAAACGGGCGTTGACGAAGCACTCTCAAGACAAGGCTCGATAAACGTTGTTTCCGGAGGAAAGACCCTCGCCACACTGAACATCGTGCAGGAAGCACCGCCATACTGCAAGCTGAACGGCAACATACAGTCGACATTCAGCAGGCTCAGCTTTCCTTTCACGGCCAGCGAATCGACAGCAAAGGTGTACTATTATCTGTCGGACAAGGCGCTTCCCCGTTCCGAAGCGTCAGGCATTCTCTACGACAGATGGGAACGCGAAGAGCTTGTTTTGTCTGAGGGACAGACAGAATTCACATTAGATTTCAACGGTCTTCTCGTAAACACGCCCTATTATCTGTATGTACGTCCCGTGAGCGAGTACGGAAGCACACTGGAAACCAACTACTTCAGCGAATACACCGCTTCCACGGCTGCCGGACAAAGCGAACAGGACCTTGTACTACTAGTCAGCGCCAATCCTGCCAATAACTTTACGGTATATATACCTCTTCACAGCGATTACACAACAGGTACGTTGGATTGGGGAGACGGCACAGTGGAAACAGTGGCAGACGGATTTCATAACATTCAACATAAATACGATGTCACCACAGCCACTGAATTCGAAGTGCACTTCAGCGGAAAAATGACCAATATGAGTCTTAGCGCCCCGGGCACTGCTCCTATTTCCGCGATGGAAAACACATTGTTGGGTATTCTTCAATGGGGATATACGGGACTGGAAGAAATCGATTTAGGCTCTTTCACAAGTCTTTCATATGTGGCACCGGATACACAAGGTGCTTTCCGCAACATGAAACACTTTGGTGTAGAACCATACGGAGGAAGTTTCACGGGAACCAGCATTACGGAAATCCCCGAAGGTTTTTTTGACTATGCTGTCAATGCGACAAGCTTCGACTTCACTTTTGGCGGATGTTCAAAGCTGGCTTCTTTGCCCAAAGGGTTATTCAAGAACTGTACGAAAGCAAAAAGTTTCCAGCGTACTTTCATCAGCTGCACCTCACTGACAGAATTGCCTGCCGACCTGTTCAGCAATTGCTCGGAGGTAACCACATTCGAAACGACTTTCAATGGCTGTTCCGGACTGAAAGAAATTCCTGCGGGATTGTTTGATGCCTGCACCAAAGTCGTCAACTTTGAAGGAACCTTTGGCAACTGTACTTCATTAACTTCAATTCCTGCAGGACTATTCATCCACAATAAGCAAGTAAACTATATAGGTACTTGTGCACGGCGTAATTCCAGTGGAGGTTATTTAAATGGTGGGCGGGGACTGTTCCAAGGTTGTACAAACCTGAAAGAAATTCCTGCCGGTCTGTTTGCTTCGTTCAAAAAACTTGAAGACGCGTCTTTTGCTTTCACATCATGTAGAGGATTGAAAACATTGCCAGCCGATTTGTTCAGCGTTTGTACTTCATTAGAATACTTGGAAAGTACTTTTGAATACTGTTCCAGCCTTCAGTCGCTGCCAGTTTCACTGTTTGACAACAACCGCCAGCTGAGAATTGTCGGCTCACTTTTTGAAGGCTGTTCTGCCTTATCCGGCGAATCTCCTTATACAACGATAGGAAATGGAACAAAAGTACATCTATACGAACGCAGCAACTATAATACCGAATTTGTAGCACCCGATAACTATGTATGGTGCTTCCGCCATTGCACAGGCTTGTCAGATTACGATGCCATACCAAATCATTGGAATTAACATATCAGGTATCCAAAGCCTTCTGCCGAAAGGCCACCGGCAAATGCATGGATGCTGAGATTTCTTGCTTGACTACGGGGGGTGCAGCTTCAAAGCTGCGCCCTCATTTTTTTCACAGAAATCCGGCAAAAAACTTGTACATGTCAACACCTGTTTCTATATTTGCGGCAGAACGATGAAATAGACCAATCATGCTTCAAAAGTTTCAAATCAAAGAAAACAGACAGAAAATCATTTCCAGCCGGCAACAAGACGTTGCAAGGCGTGAAAGTGAATGTTGTCGTGTTCTTTGATTTGATGGACACCCCTCCGGCAAAACAGGTTAAGTGCGCCCAAAGCAGACGGGGCCGGAGAAATCTTGGGAGATCCGAAACACTCCAATGTTCTTAAATGCATGTCCTCATTTTTCAAATGAAGACATGTTATCCTAATAAGGATATGCAGACTGCATGTCCTCTTTTTGTTATGCACCTTATTGAAATATCTCACCGTTAAAAACTTGAAGCCATGATTGATAATGTATACAATGAAACACCACTGACTGACGGATTTGACAAATTTATAGAAGACTCCAACAAAACAGAAACCGAACGCTGCACGTATGACAATATAGACTACATTGTCCCTGCAGGCTTTTCGCCCGCCACCTACTCCTTCCGGTCGGCTGAACTGATTCTTGACGGAAACAACCTGATGGACAAGGAAACGAACTTCAAGGCCTGCCTCCCCGACACCCGGTTTGCAATATCCTTTTTTCTGTTTGTCACTCAGGTAGAAAATGAAGGATGCTGCGACGATGAAGCAGTGCAGGCATGGCTGTATAAGAAAGGAAAGCGGAAAGCACTTGCAATCCGAAAGGAAATCCCGAACGAAGACGGCATTTATTTCGATTTCTCCGAGCTGGGCGACAGCCTGAGTCCGGGCGAATACTTTCTGCTTCTCAACAACCTGGAAGCGTCGGAAAGCGACTGCAACTTTGAAGCCATGGGAACAAACCTCAGGTTCTCGTTCTCCATCCTGCCCGACGGACGCCATCTGGCACATCCCGACATACGGAACATCCGGCTGCATCGTGACCGGACACCGCTTGCCGGCACTTCCGGACGGATAAGTCTTTCATTCAGTCTTTCAAGAGCCATGCGGAAATACGATGAATTCACAGCCTGCTGTTATGACGAATCATTTTTCCTCATGGACAGGATTTTCATCTCACAAAGCCCTGAAATGCCGCAGAGCAGAAAAGTCTGCACCAGCCTCAATTCACCGTTTATCTGGATGCCGGGCCAATACACTTGCCTGCTCAGCCACAACGGAGAACCTTTCCATAAAATATCTTTCAGCCTGGAAAATGAAAGTATATCCATAAAGATGAGTGAAAGCATCAAGAAACACTCATCCGAGTACATACTCTTGAGATACATGGAATCCGACCGAAGAAACTCGTTCTATTGGAGCGAGCTGAGGCGTACCCCCGGATTCGGAAGCATAAAGCGAAAGGCGATGGAATACTTTCAGGACAACGCACTGAACTTAATGCGGAAAGACTGCGATCTGGGTCCGATAAGACGGAACATGAATTTCCTGTTCATCGGAAAAGAAACTGAAGGAACAAAGAACGCAATAAAAGATTTCGCCTTCATTCTCTGCGAAACCAGAAATTTCAACTATGTGGATGCAGAAGAACTGACCGAACAGAAAAACCTGGCTAACCCCTATGCCGCGGTCAACGGACTGTTCGAGGGACTGACAGAAGGCGTTGTCTGCATCTCCAATCTGTATGCCCTGCTGAATGCCAACGAAAACAGATTCTTTCAAAAACTGGAAAAGAAACTGAAGACAGAGCGGAAGCTCACGCTGTTTTTCCTTGGAACAGATGCCGAAATCAATCAAGTGTTCGAAACCAATCCGACGCTAAAAGGCCTCTTCCCCGAGAAAAACAGCGTTGGATTATGCAGCTATACGGTTTCCGATATCGCCCATGCTCTCCAGAACACGCTGAAAAAGCAGCAGTTCTCATTCTCGGAAGAAGCGGAGCTGCGCCTTACCAAACTGCTGGCAGGCATGGATGCCAAAGGAAAACTGAAGAATTGGGGGGCAGAACAGGTGGAACAGTTCTTCACCGGTTCCATTCTTCCCTGCTTCCGGCAACGCATTCTGGACATGGAATGCCAGGAGGAAACAAGCATGAAACAGGAGCTTTCAAAGATTAAGGCCGAAGACATACACGACGGTTTTACCGACGGAAAAGACACATCATTCGAACAGGAAATGAGCGGACTGAATGCGATGACCGGACTTCACGAGGTGAAACAGCTACTCAACGCAACATTCAACCAACTGCAGTTTGATGATCTCCGAAGCAGAATGGGACTGGCCGTCCGGAAAAAAGACATCCACCACATGATATTCACGGGCAACCCGGGAACAGGAAAAACGACAGTGGCCAGAATGATCGGAAAAATCTTCCATGCGATGGGACTCCTTTCGAAAGGCGACGTAATCGTGACGGAAAGAAGCCGGATGGTAGGACAGTTTCTCGGCGAAACAGAACGCAACATGCAGGAGATTTTAAGGAAAGCGCAAGGCAATGTTCTCTTCATCGATGAAGCCTACACACTGACAGCAGACAAAGACAATCGAAAGGATTTCGGATACCGGGCTGTCGAATGCCTGCTCACAGTCCTGTCCAGAAACAGCCCGGACATGATAGTCGTTCTGGCCGGATATGAAAAGGAAATGAACCAAATGCTGGCAACCAACCCCGGACTCCGCGGACGGTTCCTCACACGCTCCGGTTCGAGGACTATTCGGCAGACGAGCTGATGGAAATAGCCCTGCAACTCTTCCGGAAAGAAGAATATATCCTGACCGGCGAAGCGGGCAGGCAACTGTACGAAACCATCAGCGAGGCGGTTGCCGACAAGACAGAAAGCTTCAGCAATGCCCGCTGGATAGAGCAATATGTGTATAGCGGCATTCTTCCGGCTATGGCCGAACGGGTGCTGAACCGGGGCGGAGCAATTGACAAAGAGTCTTGCCGGACGGTTGAAAAAGAAGATGTTGAAACGGCATTTCTCAAATTCAAGCCTCGCCAGATAGAAACGGCCGTGATACCTCGCATCGGCTTTCGGGCATAAATCAGCAAAAAGGTGTGCCAAAACGGGAATCCCCGCATGGCACACCTCTCTCCATTTTATATGATGCTCCGAGATTTATCCTCCAAAGTTATCATACATGATTGAACTTGGATCAACTCCCAGACTGTCAAGCATCTTAACTACTGCATTCGACATCGGTCCGGGACCGCACATGTAGTATTCAATATCCTCAGGCGCCTCATGATTCTTCAAGTAAGTATCATACATCACCTGATGAACGAATCCCGCCGTATATTTTACACCAGCCGCATCGGCAGCAGGATCCGGACGGTCAAGCGCAAGATGAAAATGGAAATTCGGAAAATCCTTTTCCAGCTGCAGGAAATCCTGAAGATAGAACACCTCGTTCAGCGCACGTGCTCCATAGAAATAATGCATCACACGATCCTTCGTGCCCAATGTACGCGTCATGTGCATGATCTGCGCACGCAACGGAGCCATACCTGCACCACCGCCTACCCATATCATTTCTTTCTTGGAATCGAATATCGGATGGAAATCTCCGTAAGGACCGCTCATCAGCACCTTGTCACCCGGCTTCAGGGTAAAGATATAAGACGAAGCGATACCCGGATTGACATCCATAAATCCGCTGCGGTCCGGTTTGAACGGCGGAGTGGCGATACGCACTGTCAGCATAAACACATCTCCCTCTGCCGGATAGTTCGCCATAGAATAGGCACGCACCGTCGGCTCCGTATTCACACACTTCAATGAGAACATGTTGAACTTCTTCCATGCAGGCAAGTATTCGTCACCGATCAGCGCCTTGTCTATATCCTTGTCATAATCCATCGTAAACGCGGGAATCTTGATCTGCGCATACGATCCGGGGATGAAGTCCATGTGCGCTCCCGCAGGCAACTGCACCTTGAACTCCTTGATGAAAGTGGCCACATTCTTGTTGGAGATTACCGTACATTCATACTCCTTGACACCCAAAACAGACTCGGGAACCTTGATAGCCATGTCGCCCTTCACTTTCACCTGGCAGCCCAAACGCCAGTGGTCCTTCTGCTGCTTGCGGCTGAAATGTCCCACTTCAGAAGGAAGGATCTCGCCTCCTCCATCAAGCACCTGGCACTTGCACTGTCCGCACGAGCCTTTGCCCCCGCACGCCGACGAAAGAAACACATCGTTTACCGCCAGCGTATTGAGCAGCGTAGATCCCGATTCAACTTCCATCACTTTGTCACCGTTGATGGTCAGCTTCACCTTTCCGGAAGTCACCAGAAACTTCTTTGCCACCAACAGAATCACAACCAGCACCAGAATGGTCACCAGAAACACTCCGATGCTTGCCAATATAAAATGCATATCCATAGTCTTGCTTCCTTTCCGTTAAATGTCCAAACCTGAGAAACACATAAAGGCCATCGCCATCAGTCCGACGGTTATGAACGTGATGCCCAAACCTCTCAACGGAGCGGGCACATTCGAATAAGCCATTTTCTCGCGAACGGCAGCCAGCCCCACGATAGAAAGCATCCATCCCAGCCCCGAACCTAAGGCATATGAAATGGAATCCCACACATCACCTATATATTTCGGATCGGAAGGAGTAAGATTGATGCGCTGCTGCATAAAGAGCGACGCTCCCATAATGGCACAGTTCACGGCAATCAGCGGCAGAAAAATACCCAGCGACGCATAAAGCGAAGGGCTGAAGCGTTCGACCGCCATCTCCACAAGCTGCGTAATAGCTGCTATGACCGCAATGAAAAGAATAAAGCTCAAGAAGCTGAGGTCGATTCCCAGAATGCCGTCGGCCGCCAGCACTTTAGTCTGCAACAGATAATTTACCGGAAGGGTCACCACCAGCACGAAAGTTACGGCAATGCCCAAACCGACAGCGGTCTTCACATTCTTCGATACAGCCAGATACGAACACATGCCGAGGAAGAAAGCGAAGATCATGTTGTCCACAAATATCGAACGGACCAATAAACTAAAAAAATGTTCCATAATTTCTTTTCGGTTAGACGTTAATCATTTTCTTGCAGTTCTTTATGCTTTGCACGCTGGTACCAGATGATACATGCCACGATGATCAAAGCCATCGGCGGCATCAGCATGAGTCCGTTGTTCACGTAACCTGCCTCTTTCACTGCATCGTAATTCAGTATATTATATCCCAACAGGGTTCCCGATCCCAGAAGTTCTCGTATGAAAGCCACCATCACCAGAATTTTGGCGTAGCCCAAACCGTTTCCAAGGCCGTCAAGACAGGACTCCCACGGACCGTTCGCCATGGCAAACGCTTCCAGCCGTCCCATCAGGATACAGTTGGTAATGATCAGACCTACATAAACCGAAAGCTGTACGCTCACATCATATGCAAACGCCTTCAGCAGCTCGCTCACAATGGTTACAAGCGCAGCCACTACCACCAGCTGCACGATGATGCGGATGCGGTTCGGTATAGTCTTCCGGATCAATGAAATCACCACATTGGAAAACGCCGTAATGATGGTAACCGAAAGTCCCATCACAATGGCCGGCTCCAGCTTGGAAGTAACAGCCAGTGCCGAACAGATGCCCAGCACCTGCACCGTCACCGGATTGTTCATGCTGATCGGAGCAGAAAAGACCTCTTTGTTCTTTGCTGAAAATAGATTTCCCATCGTTTATCTCCTCCTCATTCGTTTTTTAAAGTTAAGAATTTAGTGTAATGCGCCAAACAACTTTTCAGCATGGCATCCACACCGACAGAAGTGATCGTTCCTCCGGAAATGCCGTCCACCTGATACTCGGGACTTTCCACTTTTCCGAACTTCACCACGCCCAGTCCGATGTTTTCGCCGTCCATTACCTGCTTGTCCTTGAATTCGCCCTGAAAATGTTCGCCGGCAATTTCAGCTCCCAGTCCCGGAGTTTCGGAAGCGTGAGAGAAATAAGTGCCGTAAACCGTATTCTTGTCCTCATTCAAGGCTATATATCCCCAGATAGCTCCCCACAAGCCTGAGCCATAAACGGGAATCACATATTTTTTCTGGCCGTCCACCTCACATACAAAGATATGGGCACGTCCGTTCTCCTTGAACTCTTTTTCGTAACCGGTAACAAACTTGCCTTCGTAAGGGGTCAGCGTTCCGTCGCCGGCAACGATCTGATCTTCCTTCACAATCCTGGCAAATTCCGATTCCACATCCTTCACCCCCCGAATATTGAGTGCCGAAAGAATCTGGTTCTTCGTGTCAAGCTCCACATTCTTGCCCTGCAGATCGCGCAGTGAAGAATTGACAAAAGCCAGCAGGAATGCAACGATAACCACAAGTACCGAAGCATAAACAATCGTATAAGAATTACTGTTTGTATTCATCGTATCCCGTTTTAGTTGTTAGACACAGCACGTTTCGCACGGCGTGAGATATTGTTCTCCACCACCACATAGTCGATGAGCGGAGCAAAGATATTCATCAGCAGAATCGCCATCATCATCCCTTCGGGATAACCCGGATTGAGCACGCGGATAATAATTGCCATGGCTCCAATCAGGAAACCATACACAAACTTGCCGTTCTCGGTACGCGAAGAAGTAACCGGGTCGGTCGCCATGAATACGGCTCCGAAACAGAACCCTCCCAAACACAAGTGCTCATACCAGGGCATATGCGCTATGGCCGTATCCGGTCCCCACGCATTGAACACCGCTCCCGTCAGCGCGCCGCCAACAAACACCGACAGCATGGTTTTCCAGCTTGCCACACCGCTCCACAGCAAAATCACCGCTCCGATGGCTATGGCGATGACACTGGTTTCGCCGATCGATCCCGGAATCAGTCCGGTCACCATATCCCATGAAAAAGCCGGACAGTCGGCAGCCGTAGCGGCAGTCTTGGCAATTCCCAGCGGAGTGGCGGTTGTCAGCCCGTCGACTGTTGCGCCTATCCCGAAAATGCTTTCGCCGGCCACCCACACCCTGTCGCCCGACATGCTTGCCGGATAAGCGAAGAACAGGAAAGCGCGCGTCACCAGAGCCGGATTGAAAATGTTCATTCCCGTACCGCCGAACACCTCTTTCGCAAAGACCACAGAGAAAGCGACGGCAATGGCCAACATCCACAACGGACAGTCTACCGGAACAATCATCGGAATCAGCATTCCCGAAACCAGGAATCCTTCCTGAATCTCCTCCTTCTTCCATTGGGCCACAACAAACTCTATTCCCAGTCCCACCACATAAGACACGATGATCTTGGGCAGTACGGCCAGGAAGCCATAGAAAAACATTTCCCAAAAGCTGCCTTCTGCACCGGCAGCGTGGAAATGCTGATAGCCAACATTGTACATTCCGAACAGCAGCGCCGGCATGAGCGCAATCACTACAAACGACATGATCCGCTTGCTGTCGATGGCATCATGGATGTGAGTTCCCGTCTTCGAAGTCGTATTCGGAACAAACAGAAAGGTTTCGAATCCATCGAACACGGAACGGAAAGCATGATATTTGCCTCCCTCCTCAAAGTTCGGCTTTATCTTGTCAAGATAATTTCTTAATGCATTCATTCTATTATAACGGTTTTAATTTGAAATTAGCACATTTCCTTGCGGAGCATGTCAAGGCCTTCACGAACGATACGCTGCAGTTCCATCTTCGACGAACAGACAAATTCGCACAGGGCAAAATCCTCCGGAGCCACTTCATAGATGCCAAGAGCCTCCATCCGGTCAATGTCGCCGGCTATAATGGCCTTGATCAGATATTCGGGCAGGATGTCCATCGGGAACACCCGGTCATATTCGTTTGACATAATCATGTGGCGTTCTCCGCCTTTTACACGCGCATCGAGCACATATTCCTTTTTTCTGCCCGAAAGCCAGCTGAAATAAGAATGGCTCACGCTGAAATCTCCGGTACGGGGCATAATCCACCCCAGCATTTCATGCACGCCACTGCCTTCCGGAATCACGGTCAGCTGGCTGTGGAATGCGCCCAGAAAACCATTGCCGGAAATCTGTTTTCCCGTCAGCACGTTTCCGCTGATATAGCGCAGCTCGCTGTCCGGAGTCACGTTGCCGGCAAACACATTTGTCAGCAGAGCACCTACCTTCAGCTTGCAGTAGGCAGGCTTCAGCACCTCCGAACCGGTCAGCGCAACCGTGCGCGTCAGATCGACGCGCCCCGTATTGAACAGGCGCCCGATAAATATCACAGCCTGCGGATCGACCGTCCAAACGGTTTCTCCCTTGTTTACGGGAGCGATGTGATTGATCTGCACGCCAACATTCCCGGCCGGATGAGGACCGTCAAAAACCGTAACGGCCACATCTTTTGCCCCGGTCAGCGCAGAAGAAGTCTGATGCACGCTGATACCTAAATACGTTTTCGCTATCTTGGCCAAAGCACTGAGCCCTGTTTGAAAATCAGCCTCCTGCCCTTTCAGCACAAACTCAAAATCGGGAGCCAGCGGACTGCTGTCGAAAGCCGAAACGAAAATAGCTCTCGGAGCCACTGACGGGTCAGCTATCACGTCATACGGACGCTGGCGCACAAACGCAAACATACCCGATTCAAGCAAAGCCTCCTTCACAGCCTGCGCGTCCATCGACGCAACTTCTTTCCTGCCGAACTCTTCAAAATCCTGTTCCGCAGCAGCCTCCACGGTAATGCTCATCACTTTCCGTCGCGCCCCGCGCTCTACACTTGTCACAACTCCACTGACGGGCGACACGAACTTAACTTCTGGATGATTCTTGTCGATAAACAAGGGTCCTCCGGCCATTACATACTCCTGCTCCTTGACAACGACTTTCGGAGAAACTCCCGTAAAATCATCGGGACACAGTGCATAGAATCCCGGTTCCTTCACTGGCTTTACCTCTGCCGCAGCCTTTCCTTTCAGGTTTATGTCCAGGCCTTTACGCAATTTGATACAATTTGCCATATTGGATTACAAAAAATGGTTTCAATATTTTGCCTGCAAAAATAACGAAAAAAAAGAACGAAAGACATCTTTCGCCTCCTAATTACTGAAATATTTCTTTAAATCTCCCCGCAACGGTGTCATTCCACCCGGCACGGTCCGCATTCTGCAACACCGGGTGAGCAATCGGCGCATCGGCGAGAAGGCCGCAGAAAAACGAATGCAGCCCGCAAGAATCTTTATCTCCAGCCTAAAGATATATATCTTCAGACTAAACATACAGATATCCAGACTGAAGACAAACATTCCAAAGGCTTCGGCCGGCTTGCGGATACATAAAAATCTCCCAATCCGCCTGCCGCAAACAGGACAATGCAGCCTCATCTGCCCCGCCAATGATTAGGATTTGTCAAAAATATTGTTTATTTTCGCAAAAACCGCGCACCTTAGAAATGATATGAAAAAAGAAAAACACCTTCTGACAGCTTGCATCGTCTTTTCTTCATTGTGCCCGCAAACGCTGGCGGCACAGGAAAAAGAACAGCATACAGAATCTGTACGCGATTCTGTATTGAACATCGGGTATGCCCAAGGCAGCCTGATCAACCTTTCGGGTTCGGTAGAACGCATCACCGAACAGCAGATGAACAAAGAACAGATCACCAATCCCCTGGAAGCCATCCAAGGACGCGTGGCAGGGCTGACCATTCTGAAAAGCAGCAACGGCATGGCGGCCCTGGAGTCCGTGCGGATGCGGGGAACCACTTCGCTGACAAGCGGAAACGATCCGCTCATCATCGTTGACGGCGTGTTGGGCGATCTGACCATGCTGACATCCATCTACCCTGCCGACATCGAAAGCTTCACCATCCTGAAAGACGCTTCCGAAACGGCACAGTACGGATCACGAGGAGCTTCGGGCGTCATCAACATCGTCACCAAGAAAGGAACGGCCGGAAAGACGCGCGTAAATTACAGCGGCAGTTTCGGAATAGCCCACGTTTACCGTCACCTGGACATGCTTTCGGGCGCAGCATACCGGAAGGTGGCTGCCGAGAACGGCCTGCACTTCCTTGACAAAGGCTATGACACGGATTTCCAGAAAGAAATCGAACAGACAGGCCTGCAGCAGAACCACAACATAGCTTTCTACGGAGGAGGAGAGGCTTCAAACTACCGCGTTTCGCTGGGCTTCCAGAACCGCGAAGGGGTCATACAGAACGAAAGCATGAAGCTGTTCACCTCAAACATGAACATGAGCCAGAAGCTGCTGGACGGACTCATCGACTGCGAACTGGGACTGTTCGGCTCCGTAAAGCGCGACCGGACGCTTTTCGACTACCAGAAGACATTCTATTCGGCAGCAACGTTCAACCCCACCTTTCCCAACCATAAGAATCCCGAAACCGAAGGATGGGACCAGATAACCGCAGCCAGCCAGATCACCAACCCGCTGGCATGGATGGAAGTGAACAACCAGAATGCCACGTCTTACTTCAGCGCCCACGCCCGGCTCACGCTCCATCTGATGAAGGATCTGAAACTGATACTGTTCGGCTCGTACACATACAGCGACAGCGAAGACTCGCAATACCTCCCTACCAGCGTATGGGCACACGGACAGGCTTACCGGGGCGACCGCAAATCGGAATCGCTTTTGGGAAACCTCATGCTGACCTACCGCAAGCGCAAGGGGTCGCACTTCTTCGATGTGCTGGCTTTGGGCGAACTGGAGAAAGACACATATAAAGGGTTTTACACCACTGCAACCAACTTTTCTTCCGACGAAAACGGGTTCAACAACCTGCAGGGCGGAGCGCTCCGCCCGTGGGAAGGCACCGGATCATACTACGAAGACCCGCACCTGGTTTCGTTTCTGGGACGCGTCAACTACACGTTCGGCAACCGCTATGTCCTGACCTTAAACGCACGCACAGACGCTTCGTCCAAATTCGGGACAAACCACAAATGGGGATTCTTTCCTTCTGCGTCCGTTGCGTGGAACATCTCGGAAGAAGCCTTCATGAAACGTTTCCGCTATATAGACAACCTGAAAATCCGCATGGGATACGGACTTGCAGGCAACCAGGCCGGCATCGACTCATATACCACCATGGCTCTGGTACGCCCCAACGGGATAACGCCCGTCGGCAACACGCCTCTCGTCACATACGAAAGCCTCCGGAACGTCAATCCCGACCTGAAATGGGAAGTGAAGCGCACATTCAATGCCGGATTCGACCTGGGGCTGTACGGCAACCGGCTTCTGCTTTCGGTCAACTACTACAACTCGAAGACCACGGACATGCTTTATTCATACAATGTCAGCGTGCCGCCCTTTGCCTACAACACCCTGCTGGCAAACCTGGGCTCCATGCGAAACAGCGGAACGGAAATATCCATAGGCATCACTCCGCTGAAGACAAAAGACATGGAGCTGAACATCAATGCCAACATCACCTTCCAGCAGAACAAGCTTCTCTCGCTGAGCGGAATGTACAACGGAGAATATGTGTCGGCTTCCGAATATACGGCCATAGCCGGACTGAACGGAGCAGGCACGCACGGAGGATACAACAACATCGTATACCAAATCGTGGGACAGCCCCTGGGAGTCTTTTACCTGCCTCACTGCGAAGGGCTCGTTTCGGACGGACAAGGGGGATACACCTATCAGATAGCCGACCTGAACGGAGGAGGGGTAAACCTGGAAGACGGAGAAGACCGCTATATAGCCGGACAAGCCATCCCGAAAACGCTGCTGGGCTCAAACATCAGCTTCCGCTACAAGAACGTGGACATCTCTTTGCAGATAAACGGAGCTTTCGGACATAAGATATACAACGGAACATCCCTCTCGTACATGAACATGAACAGCCTGCCCGACTACAACGTGCTGGAAGATGCACCCGGGCAGATGATAAAGGACCAGACGGCCACCGACTACTGGCTGGAGAACGGCAATTACGTCAATTTCGATTACCTTACCGTCGGATGGACTGTCCCCTTAAAGCATACCCGCTTTCTGAAAGGGCTGCGTCTGGCAGGCACCATCAACAATCTGGGAACCATCAGCAGTTATTCGGGACTTACCCCACTGATAAATTCCAGTCTGGCAAACAACACGCTGGGAGTGGACGACAAGCGCACCTATCCGCTTTCGCGCACATATACCGTCAGCCTTAACCTCAACTTTTAATCCGGAACGTTATGAAAACACAATATGCCTTTATCTTTTTGCTGCTCTTTCTCCTGCCTGGAGCTACTTCATGCAGCAAATTCCTGGAAGAAGATCCACGCGACAGCCTTGACGAAAGCACGGCCTACGAAACGCTGCAGCAATTGTTTCAGAACGGAGTGCTGTCGCTCTACAACCACATCGGCGGATACAGCGACAGCCAAGGACTGCAAGGAACCGGGCGAGGCGTATACGACCTGAACACCTTTACCACCGACGAAGCCATCATGCCGACAAGAGGCCGACTGGTATGACGGAGGATTCTGGCAAGGACTCTACCTGCACCGGTGGGGAGTGAACAACGATGCGATACACGACACGTGGGAGTATCTCTACAGGGCCATCATCCTGTGCAACAAATCGCTGGAAGCAATCCAGTCGTACGCCCAGAAGCATCCGAACGAAGACACACGCATCTACACGGCAGAAGTGCAGGCACTGAGAGCCATGTTCTACTATTACACAATGGACTTGTTCGGCAACATTCCTCTGCTCCTAACCTCTGACGTGCACGTAAGCGACATCAGGCAGCAGAACCGGAGCCAGACGTTCCGCTTCATTTTCAACGAACTGCAAGAGGCTGCTCCCCTATTGAGCAAGGAGCGCAGCAACCAGCCGGGCGTCTATTACGGAAGAATGACACAGCCGACGGCACATTTCCTGCTGGCAAAGCTGGCTTTGAATGCCGAAGTGTATGCAGACGACCTGTGGACAGACGCTGACAGGCCCGACGGCAAACAGCTGTTCTTCGACGTAGAAGGCAGCCGTCTGAACGCCTGGGAAACCGCAGAGTACTACTGCCGGCAGATCGCTGCCGCCGGATACACGCTGGAACCGGACTATACACTCAACTTTGCCATCTTCAACGAATCGTCGCAGGAAAACATTTTTGTCATACCGATGGACAAGACGCTCTACACCAACCAGTTCATCTATCTGTTCCGTTCGCGGCACTACAACCATGCCAAAGCGTATGGACTAAGCGGAGAGAACGGTTCGAGCGCTACTCCCGAAGCCCTGGAAACATTCGGATATGACACTCCCGACACCGATCCGCGCTTTGATTTCTGCTATTTCGCCGGTCCTGTAAAAGACCTGGACGGGAATCCCGTCTTGCTGGACGACGGACAAACGCCTTTGGTCTACGAGCCTTGGCAGGTCGGTATCGACCTTTCAGGAAGTGCATACGAACAAACCGCCGGAGCACGGATGAAAAAATACGAGGTGGACAAGAACGCACTGAAAGACGGGAAACTGATCAACAACGACATCGTTCTGTTCCGCTATGCCGACGTGCTGCTGATGCTAAGCGAAGCAAAGGTGCGAAACGGAGAAAACGGCGATGCAGAACTGAACGAGGTGCGCGGCCGGGTAGGTGCCGCTCCACGGACGGCCACACTTGAAAATCTGCTGGCAGAAAGGCAGCTGGAACTCGCATGGGAGGGCTGGCTGCCGCCAAGACATGATCCGTTTCGGCACTTTCACTCGGTCCTACAGCTTCCGTCCCCAACTGGAGAACGAAGCGAGCGGATTTACCACCGTATTCCCCATTCCCGAAAAAATACTCGAGATGAACGAAACGATGAAACAGAATCCGGGATACGAATGACCCAACGCAGCCTCATAAAGAAACGGATTGGGCGATGATTATTTCCTGCCGCCGATTGAAACTGAAGGAACGTGTCTGGCGTTCAAGCGTTCCTTCAGCGATGCGCTGCGGCTAATGAAACCGGAATACCGTTTCAGCAAACCGGAACGGAATCATATCTTCTGGAGCCAAGACGTAAAAAATTACTAATAACCCGTTCCCCTAAGAGAGTTATTCAAACGTTATTTGTAATTTTGTCAGCTAAATCAAGGAAAATGAGCCGAGCCGCACGTATAAAAGAAACCATCCGCTTCACCATTATTTTCATACTGGTGTGCTATTTCGGACTGATAGCTCTTGTCGGTACGCCGAGAGTGCAGCAGCGCCTGTCGGCCTTGGTTTCAAAAGAGCTTTCCGGTTTCTTCCAGACCAACGTACAGGTAGGCAACATTGATTTAGGATTTCTCAACCGAATCATCATACAGAATGTTCGGATTGACGGCCGGAACGGAGAGAAAATGTTCCACATCTCACGCCTGTCTGCAAAAAGTCGACCTGTCTTTTCTTTTCCACCAAAAGATACGTATCAGCAGCGCCCAACTTTTCGGACTCAATGTCAGTCTGACAAGGGACAACCCGGAAGCTCCCCTCAACTGCCAGTTCATCATTGATGCACTGACGCCTGAAAACAAGACACAGGCCAGACGACCCATAGACCTCCGCATCAATTCTGTTCTGATACGACGCGGACAGTTCAGCTACGACATCAAATCCGTGCCCGAAACAAAGGGCGTGTTCAATGCCGGACATATAGCCATAAACAATCTTTCAGCAACGATATCCCTGAAAGCCTTTCAAAGCGACTCGCTCAACCTCCAGCTGCGCCGCATGAGCTTCAGCGAACAAAGCGGCTTCCAGCTCAAACGCTTCCGCTTCAAAGTTACGGCCAACCAACGGGAAATCTGCCTGAACGACTTGTTCATGGGACTCCCCCGCTCGGCTGTTTCCATCGACACGCTGGCTATCAGCGGACAAGACCTCAACAAACCGGCCGCGGTTTCCGACAACCTGAAATACGGTGGCCGGATACGGGCCTGTGTCACTCCGGCCGACCTGTCAGCCTTCGCTCCGGTTCTTTCTAACTTCACAGACTCTGTGAGCATGAACCTGCGCTTCCATGGAAAAGGGAAGCAGATAAACATCCCCTACTTTTCACTGAACGGGGCAAACGGAGGGCTGGAACTCAGCGCAACCGGAATGGCTGACGGAAACACAGCCCCGCTCCGTCCTTACTTTTTCGGAAACGTGAAAAAGGCTTCGTTCACCGAAACGGGAATCGAATGGCTGGTCAAGAACTTCAAAGGAAGCGGAACGCAGGTCCCGCCCATCCTGAAACGGCTGGGATATGTTTACTTCAAAGGCGACCTGTCAGGCTATCCGACCCAACTGACCGCACACGGACTGTTCCAGACAGACCCGGGCGACATAAACGCCAACATAACCATGTTTACCGACACAGTGAGCGGACTGAAGACTTATTCCGGAAAAGTGTCGGCTGATGACTTCGGACTGGGACTGTTGCTCGGGAAAGAAGACAAACTGGGCAACGCTTCGTTTAATCTTGAACTTCAGGACTTCAAATACCGCAACAAGCTTCCTGAATCTTACATTAAAGGAACCGTCACCTCGCTCGAATATAACAAATATGTCTACAAGGAAATTCTTCTTGACGGCAATTTTAAGCCGGGAGGATTTAACGGACACGTTTCGCTGAATGACCCCAACGGCAACATCGAGATCAACGGAAGCTTCGTCACCGGCCAACAGACTCCGGATTTCAACCTGAAGGCTGTAATGCGGAATTTGCGTCCGAACAAACTGCGCCTGACTGAAAAATACGAAGATACAAATGTTTCTCTCAATCTTACAGCAGACTTCAGCGGGCATTCAATCGACGACATGCAAGGAAAAATAACGCTGGACAGCCTCAACATAAACAGTCCGGAAGACAGCGAAAAAAGCTATTTCATGCCATACTTGCAGGTATTGGCAGGACCTTCGGGCAACACAGAAAAAAGCGTCCGGATCGAATCGCCTTTCCTGCATGGCGAGGTGCTGGGGAACTATTCCTACCGCACCGTCCTGACAAGCATCCGCAAAATCATATCGCAGCATATTCCCTCATTGATGTCGCAGAAAGAAAAGGATGCTGAAACCAACAACAACTTCAGGTTCCGGCTGTCTGTCGACAACAGCGATTTCTTCAACAAGGCCCTGCAGATACCTTTCGAACTGCAGATGCCCGCCACTTTTTCAGGACAGCTCAACGACAGCCTGCATAACATCAGAATAAACGGCTACCTGCCTCAGTTCACTTATCAGGGAAAATATTACGAATCGGGAACATTGCTGTGCAACGGCGACACCGACAGGCTGCAATGCCAGTTACGCGCCAGCCTGCTGATGAAAAAGGGGGCGATGTTCAACATCTCCCTGCAAACGCAAGCCCGGAATGACAAGCTGAACACCACACTGTTCTGGGGAAACAACACCCGCCAGACATTCAGCGGAAAAATCGAGGCGGTAACCGCATTCCTTAAAAACCCCTCCACAAACGAGCTGGAAACAAACATCGACATACACCCAAGCAACGTCATTCTGAATGATACTGTCTGGAAAATGCATCCGACAAACCTCAGCATCAAAAAAGACAGCATCGAAATCCGGCATTTTCTCTTCGAGCACGGCAACCAATATATAAGCGCAAACGGAAGAATCGGCAAAAACAACGTTGATTCATGCCTTGTTGACATGAAAAATATCCGGCTGAACTACCTCATGGACATCATACAGTTCCGTTCAGTCAGCTTCAACGGAAATGTAAGCGGCAGAATCTGCCTGCGCAACCTCATGACTGACCCGGACATTCAGGCACGGCTGAATGCCGACAACTTCTCCCTCAACGAAGCGTTGCTGGGACAGGCTGCCATCAAGGGATCCTGGGACAAGGAACTTGGGGGAATCAGACTGACAGCCGACATCAGGCGCGATGCAAACTGCTCGACATTCGTCGACGGATACATATCGCCCAAACAAAAGGGGCTCGACCTGCACATCCGTGCCGGAGGTACACCGCTGTCTTTTCTCCAGCCTTTTGTCAGAAAGATATTCAGCGACGTGAACGGAGAAGCGTACGGAAACGTCCGGCTGTTCGGACCGTTCGCCCAGCTCGACCTCGAAGGCAGTGCAAAAGCGCGCATGGGAATGAAAGTCAACATTCTCAACACCCGGTTCGAAGCAGAAACTGATTCTGTCCATATCTCCTCCGGAATTTTCCGCTTTAAAAATGTCAGGCTGAAAGACAGCAAAGGACATACCGGGCTTGCTCTCATGGCATCCTTACGCATACCAAAATGAAAGACATGCACTACCGGTTCTCCTTCAGCACCGACAACATGCTTGTCTACGATACAAAGGCAGGCTCTCCGGAGTTTCCCTTCTACGGGCATATCTACGCCACAGGCAATGTCAGCATACAAGGAGGGACAACCAGCTAAACGTGGACGGGACGGTGCGCGCCGACGCTCAGACAAGTTTCTCATACATACTGAAGGCTGCGGCAGAAGCGACAAACAGCAGCTTCATAACATTTGTAGACCATACTCCACGCCGGCAGCAGCTTGATGTAAACGCTGAGATCTATCATTACCTGAATTCACAGGACAAGGATGAAGACAACGAGGACCAGGCGGACGTCCACATCAATCTGCAAATAGAACCGACCGAGCAGGCAAGCATGAAAATCATCATGGATCCCGCAGCCGGCGACAACATATCGGCACACGGCACCGGGAACCTGAGAATCAATTTCTACAACAAAGGAAATTTCCAGATTTTCGGCACCTATAATATAACTGAGGGAATATACAAAATGAGCCTCCAAAACGTGATCCGGAAAGACTTTATACTCCAGCCGGGAGGAACAGTAACGTTCAGCGGCAATCCGCGGAGCGCCGACCTCAACATACAGGCTGTATACACGGTCAATTCGGCCTCGCTCAACGACCTGATAGCCGATGCATCATCATCGAAAGGCAACGTAAGGGTCAACTGCCTGATGAACCTGAGCGGCAACCTTACATCACCGGAACTGAAGTTTGATCTGGAGCTTCCCACGGTCAGTGAAGAAGACCGGGAACTGGTGCGCAGCCTGACAAGCACGGAAGAACAGATGAACACACAGATCATCTACCTGCTTAGCGTCGGCAAATTCTACACCTACGATATCGCAGCCGAGAATGCCACCCAGACAGACGCAACAAGCTCGCTGGCTTTCAGCACCCTGTCAGGACAGCTCAACAACATGCTCTCGCAAGTGATCAACAGCCAGAACTGGAACGTAGGAACCAACCTGACAACAGGCGAAAAAGGATGGAGCGACGTAGAGGCTGAAGCAATCCTTTCCGGACGCCTTCTCAACAACCGGCTGATAATTAACGGAAACTTCGGATACCGCGAAAACACGCTGCAGAACACCAACTTTGTAGGAGATTTCGAAGCAATCTGGCTTCTGACACCCAACGGCGAATTCCGCCTGAGAGGATATAACCAGACCAACGACCGGTATTTCACCAAGTCAACCCTGACAACTCAAGGCATCGGCCTGATGTACAAAAAGGACTTCACCAACTGGAGGGAACTGTTTGACTGGTTCCTGCGACGGAAACGGAACCGCACTACCAGACAAGCGGAAGAAGAAGGACGCAAGGCAGCACTGCAAAATCAGCCGGCTGCGCAACAGAAAAGAGAACAAGAATGAAGATAAAGCAATTCAAACATGGAAAAAACTTATTATTTACCCGCTGAATGGCATAAGCAAAGTTACATACAGCTCACTTGGCCGCATAACGAAACCGACTGGGCATATATGCTTGATGAAGTAGAAGAATGTTTTCTGAACATAGCCCGCGAAATAGCGTCCCGGCAACCGCTGCTGGTGGTAGCGCCCAACTTTCCGGAGAAACTGAAAGACTTCCCATTCAGACAGCAGATACGCTTCGTACAATGCCCTACCAACGATACATGGGCACGCGACCACGCATTCATCACGCTCATAGACAGACATGCAGACCCGCTGCTGCTTGACTTCTGCTTCAACGGATGGGGAATGAAATTTGCAGCCAACAAAGACAATCTGATCAACCGTCACCTTTCCGGAAGCGGCATACTGAACGGCGACTACACCAACTGCCGGAATTTCGTACTCGAAGGCGGATCGATAGAAAGCGACGGTGAAGGAACCCTCCTCACCACGTCCACTTGTCTGCTTGCCCCTAACCGCAATGATACCATGACACGCGCAGACATCGAACGGTATCTTATTGAGAAATTCAACCTGAGGCAGGTGCTTTGGATTGACTACGGCTATCTGGCCGGGGATGATACAGACAGCCATATCGATACGCTGGCAAGGCTCTGCCCTGACCACACCATCGCTTACGTACAGTGTACAGACAGGAACGACGAGCACTATGGCGCACTGCTGTCAATGGAGAACCAACTCAAAACATTCCGCACGCTGGACGGCGATCCTTTTCATCTGCTCCCCCTGCCTATGCCCGACGCCATTTATGATGACGAGGGACAACGGCTTCCGGCAACCTATGCCAACTTTCTGGTCATGAACGAAGCCGTACTCTATCCCACATACAACCAGCCGGAAAATGACACGAAAGCAGCTAAAGTGCTGGCTGAAGCATTCCCCGGAAGAGAGATCGTCGGCATAGACTGCCGCGCACTGATCCGCCAGCATGGCTCGCTCCATTGCGTGACAATGCAATATCCAGAATCCGTTATTTCATTATAAAAGCAAATTGAACATATGAAAAGAACCATCCGTGTTGGCATAGTCCAGCAATCATGCACCAGCGACATCAAACTGAACCTTGAAAAGCTGCATCATAACATTGCGGCTGTAGCACAGGCTGGAGCGCAACTCGTCATCCTTCAAGAACTCCATAACACTCCCTACTTCTGCCAAACAGAAGACACCGGGATGTTCGATCTTGCAGAACCTATACCCGGACCTTCCACCGGCTTCTACAGCGAAATAGCCGCAGCCTACAGAATCGTCCTGGTAACGTCACTTTTCGAACGCCGCGCACCGGGACTCTATCACAACACAGCAGTCGTATTCGACAAAGACGGAAGCATAGCCGGGAAATACCGGAAAATGCACATACCTGACGATCCGGCCTATTATGAGAAATTCTATTTCACACCGGGCGATCTGGGATTCGAGCCCATCGAAACATCCGTCGGGAAACTCGGCGTACAGGTGTGCTGGGACCAATGGTATCCGGAAGGCGCACGCCTGATGGCGCTTAAAGGAGCCGAACTGCTGATTTATCCCACAGCCATCGGTTGGGAAAGCACAGATACACAAGAAGAGAAAATGCGCCAGTTAGGGGCATGGGTCACCGTACAGCGCGGACATGCTGTCGCCAACGGACTTCCTGTGATTGCCGTAAACCGCGTAGGACATGAGCCGGACCCTTCAGGCATGACAAACGGAATCCAGTTTTGGGGAAACAGTTTCGTTGCCGGTCCGCAAGGCGAAATTATAGCCCAGGCAGACAACTTGAAAGAAGAGAATATGGTGGTTGAAATCGATATGGAACGCTGCGAAAACGTACGCCGCTGGTGGCCGTTCCTCCGCGACCGCCGCATCGATGAGTTCGGACAACTCACGAAACGGTTCATCGACTAAGAAACTGTTTTGAATTTATCGTGTGCTGATTTGGGATGAGTTTTTGAGGCATTTCCGTTTGTGTGATGAGGAAGATAGCGGGCTATCTGACGAAGAACAGAAGCGGAAAAGACAAAAAATAGCCCAAAAAGCACAACACGAAAACGAAAACAAAAAGCCAAGAAAAACCAGAACATTTTGGAGAAATTCAAAACAGTTTCTAAGGCAAACAAGCCATTTGGGAACATGAAAAAACGGACAGAACGAAGCGGAAAAGAGAAAAAAATAGCCCGTCAAACGACTTTTTGGAGAGAGTCTGTCGTTTAAGAAACTGTTTTAGGGAATTTATCGTGTGCTGATTTGGGATGAGTTTTTTGAGGCAAAATTTCCGTTTGTGTGATAAGGCTCCTCCATCCATAAGATTTACAGATTTCAGGCAGCCTGTATCTGTCTGCTCTTCACCTTTACGTGAGTTCGGGTTAAGCTAATAAGTAAATAATAGAAATAAAAATAGGTAATCACAGAAATATTTTGTAAATTTAAGTCTGACAAACAACAACTTACAAAAACCAGAATCTATGATTACCCAAGACAAAATTACGGATATTTTCTGTATGGTAGATGAATTCAGCAAGAAATTTGATATGGAAATTGCTAAAGGCGAGCTTATTTCTTCAAACGGAATCCGCCGTCGGCATCGTAATGCCTCCCTCTCCGATGGTGAGATTATGACCATCCTGATTGTATTTCATTTTGGCACGTTCGCCAACTTCAAGCACTACTATTTGCATTATATCAGGGTACATCTGCATCAGGATTTTCCGGATGCGGTATCCTATAACAGGTTTGTGGAACTTGAAAGTCGTGTATTCTTCAAGCTGATGTTCTTTCTTAAACTCTATGCCTTTGGCCGCTGTTCGGGTATCAGCTTCGTAGACAGTACGATGATTCCGGTCTGTCATAACCTCAGGCGCTATGCCAACAAGGTTTTCAAGGGCATGGCTACAGACGGAAAGGGGACAATGGGGTGGTGCCATGGATTCAAGCTGCACTTCACCTGCAATGACCGGGGGGAAATCATCACCTTCTGTCTTACCGGAGCCAATGTGGATGACAGGAATCCCAAAGTCTGGAACGTACTTGCCAAAGAGCTGTACGGCAGGCTTTTTGCTGACAGGGGGTACATCTCTCCAAGACTTTTTGAGGACCTTTTTAAAGATGGCATACATCTTGTTACAGGAATCAAAGTGAACATGAAAAACAGACTGATGCCATTTTGGGATAAAATCATGTTGCGTAAGCGTTTTGTCATCGAATGCATCAATGACATGCTCAAGAATACGGCAAAGCTGGTCCATTCAAGACACAGGTCCATCAATAACTTCTTAATGAATTTGGTTGCAGCGTTGGCAGCATATTGCTTTTATGACAATAAGCCCGAAGCATTGCAGGGATATACCATTGAACATACAAAACAATTGGTTTTGTTTTAAGGGATATCAAGACCATTCGAAGAACGAAGAAAATCCAAAAACCTTTGCCAGTGAGTAGTGTTGCTTGTGTGTGACGTATACCTTCATTGAAGGCATCAAAGGAAAGGTGTTCGATGAAGGAGATTCCGTCTACCTGTATATTGTTCACCTTGGCCCGAACTCGACCGGCTTGGTTTCCTTCCCACGCACGATGGGGCGTACATAGTGGCGGTCTATACTGACAATACGGTCACGGACATCCTTCCTGCCGGCAAACAGCTGCTTCTGCTGCTTGAATGCCTTCCTTATGACTGACAGACGCCGGTGGTAGTCTGACGTATGTTCAAGCTGTCCTTTATGGTCGGCATGGAGACGGCCGGTCTGATACAGCAGCTTCTCCAGCAGGTTGAGCAGCCGCCTTTTTCAACATCCGGCTGCGTGAGGCCTTACGTCTGCGCTTCCTGCTGTACGCAAGATATGCACGGCTCACGTCACCCCATTTGTTCCTCGGACGGCGGACACCAAGTATCCGACAATCCTTGCAGAGATGACGGTGAAGCCATTCCACACTTTCCCAAAGCAGTTTCAGGTCAGTGGGATGACGCATGTAGCTTTCATAGCAGGTGGCATCGGCCATACAGACGTGAAGGTTTTCCAGATAGGGACGCCAGTGTTCAGCAAGTATGCACTGGAAGGCATCCATATCCAGCTTTTCGGCCAGTTCCTGACGGATTGCACTTACTATCTTGTAGTTGGTGACCGGATGGGACGGATCGATTAATATACCACAGAAGAGCTGGAAGTGGATGTTCCCGTTCAGATGTTCTATCAGATGACGATCGGACAGGCCGGTATAGGACTTCAGAACCATCAGGGCTATCTTGCCGGCGGCAGAAAAATAACCTTTCCGTCCTAAAGGGGAATCCTTCAGTCCCATCTTCCGGGCGATAGAGGAGAAAGGAAACAGCGAATGGATGCGTCCCAATTCACTGCTTTCAAAACTTTTCTGATAATTTTTCAGAATATCGAACTCTGTAAAGCCTAAAAGTAGGCTGAATCTTTAAAATATTTTGTATCTTAGCCATATCTTAGTCGGGGGTATTTCCCCGTTTTGGCCGTCAAACCTTATTTACGGGGAATACCTAAAGATACAAAAAAGCCAACTAACTCGCAATGAATTAGTTGGCTAATTTTATACTATTTCTTGAATATCCCTATAGTAGCTGTAAATTCGCTTGCGGAGAAAGACACTAACACAGCAGAACGCCAACCGGACGAACGGTTGCAAAATACCATTTCCACGGCTGTTGTAAAGGCCGTGCAGGACTTGCTGGAGGCACGGCAAAGGAAGTTCGAGGAAGCCGACAAGGGCAAAATGACCATAAATGAGATTTTGCAGGAAATACTCGGCCAGTATGATGACATCTGCGGAAAGGCAAAGGGCTTTTACCAAATCTATCAGGGTGCGGATGCCCGTTTTAAGCACATTGACGAGAACTTGCAAAAGATTAGCGGCAATCAAAAGATATTATACGGCATGATGAAAACCGTCCAGCAGGTACACAATATCAAACCGGATAATGAATGTAAGCGTCCGGCCATGCCGTCCGGTTTCAAGAACAGGCTCAAGTATTTTACTTGTAACCTGCCTTTATATGGGATTAAACGGGTGTACCTCTCTCGCCATACCCGTTTATATGTCAAAATCTGCCTGTTCTGCATTTGGGTGATTACTATTGCTACAGCAGCTTTTATTGCTTACGATAATGCTGTTCTTAGGAAAGAAAACTATAGACATCAAATGCTACATCAATACCTACGTAAAGATATAAATACAGCAAAAAGAATAGATAAATTCGATTCTCAATATTATAATTAGAAAATAGATTGAATCAGAATTCTTCTTTTATATAATTATATGGTCCATAAATTAGTCGGGCTGCGTATTTGTTTCCGTAAATTTCAACCAAATCACTTTCGTATTGTATTATATCAGTATGTAAAGCAGTATAATACTCATCTATTAGACTATACCAATGGCCATCCCATAAGGGTGAAATACCCCCACCATACGTATTCAGGCCATTTTCTGTTTCGGCTTTACTTAATTCATATTTGTCACACAATACTTTATAAAGATTTTCTTGTTCCTCAACAGCTTCCTTTTGCGTTTTAGCTTCTTTTATAAAAATACAAGAGTTGAAGAAACTATTTATTCCATCAGATTGAAAAAGGAAATGGACTGAATCAAAATCATAGCCTGCGTATTTTATGTTTCTAAAAAGAAATCACAGTGCTTCCTGGATTATAAACAGGCTCGCCATATTTATTTTTCAATAATTCCATTGCTTTTTCACGAGAAATGCCAAATGAAATGCCGCCTATATTTTTCACTTGCTGTCTTTTGAGATTGTTCTCTAAGGTCTGGAATATAGAATCCATTTTTGCACGTTCATCCACAGACGCATACTGATAGTATTCTTTCAATTGTTCGAAAGACGGTATTGATTCTTGCGCTCTAACAACTATAGACGCAATAAACATTATTCCCAACAAAACGATTCTCATAGCAGTCATTTTAAGTTCTAATTGCAAATATAGCATAATTTATTGTAATCGCTATTTATTAGCAGCGAAATAATATAAAAATCAAATAAATACTCCAAATCAAGTTCTGAGAAGACAAATAATAATTGGCGCATATTGAAAATAATAATTGTTATATTTGCCAATTAAAGAAAATATGTTACCTTTGCAATATATTAAACTTAAAGGTGGCGGCAACACTTGAAAATACGGCATAGTAACGATGAATAAAGAGCTTAAAAGGTTTATGAACACGGAATTCAAATCCAAAGCACGGATTGTGGATTCTAAAATGGTAGAGGTGACCGCGCCAGATGGTGAGGTATTCCAAGTCCTTTGCCAAGTAGGGGCATATCTAAGTGAAGAAACCCGAAAATATGAATTGCATCTTATTGAGGCTATCTTTGATAAGAACTTTTCAGAAGACAAAGAACTGATGACTAATAACATCTGGCGTGAATCTTTTGCACGTGGTGTAGCCTTTCTTGGCATTAGTTCAGGAGATAGACAGAGAGAACGTATAAGAATAGGTGGACGTATTCGGCAAATCAGAGAAGAGAGGAATATGGAAGCTCGTGATTTAGCTAAATTGGCAGGAATAGATGCAGCAAATCTAAGTAGAATAGAGAACGGCAAATACTCCGTTGGCATTGACATTTTATCCAAAATTGCTGCTGTTTTAGGGAAAAAAATTGATTTTGTTGATTTATAAATCTATCCTTATGAAAGACGAATATAGAATGGAACAGCATTATGCTGTATCTGCAAGCGGTCTTTTGGTTCATATTGCCAAAGCTCATTTAAGTAACGAAGATTTTTATTGCCCACATTGCAAGTGTAGGATGCTAAAAAAATGTGGAACTATTAGAAGCTGGCATTTCGCACATGACTATAGATATCAGAATGAGAATGTTTGTAACTGCTCATATGAATCTTATCTCCATGCCTATGCTAAATTAAGACTAAAACAATGGTTTGATGAATCTCCTCAAATTATACTCCATTATCAGCAAAAATATGTATGCAAGTTTCAAAAAAATTGTAAGTGGATAGATAATCATTCAGATGTATGTTGTACGTTTAAAGACAAGTCTTACAATGTGAAGAAATGTCTTACTCAATGCCTTGTCGAAGAGAATGTTAAGTTAGGTGATAATTCGTTTAGGGCAGATTTATTATGGAGCAACCCCAAAAATCCACAAAGTAACATTCTAATAGAGATAAAAGTCACTCATGAATGCACGCAAAAGAAAAAAAAAGATTCCAATTTGCGTATAATTGAATTTGATGTACATTCGGAAGAAGATGTTGATACAATTATAAATAATGAAATTAGAGAAAGCGATACGGTTAGATTTTATGGCTTTAATCCGAAATTGATTTTTTCAGAGAAATCTGTGTTACCTAAATTTGAGCTTGTAAAATTTGTTCTCTACAAGAACAATTCTGTGTTTGCACGTTCATTATGTAATTGTCAAAACTATCAAAATAGGCGGTCACAAGCGCAGTTAGAAGTTACTGTAAAATATGATTCGAACATTGGAATTATAAATAACGCTTCCAGCCTTTATTCGGAAATTTCAATCGGAAGATTTTACAATTGGGGATTAGCTATAGCAAACAATCAGCATTGCCAGATACGAAATTGTTACATGTGCTCTGCACACAAATATGATTATGAAAATGAGTGTCTATACTGCAATATGAAAAATATCAAAATAGATAATCCAAAGATTGCATCTATTTGTGAAACATTCCACCTAAATGATGAATTTTGCTATAAAAATCTCGAAGAAGTTAAGCACTATGCTCAATTTAACCCTATTGATATTTGGAAAAATAGTCACAAAACAATTAAATAGGATGACAGATTGAAACATACAAAAAACTATAACTATTTATTGTACAGCATCAAAATGGGAGCAATCTATATCTATATGTTTTTTATATTACTGATACACAGATAATTTAAATAGAGAATAAATATATAGCCAGTGTGTTGTACTTTATCTAAACTGGTATAATGAGGGGTCGATGTTTTAACGACCCCCTATTTCTTGAATTACTATCCTAATTAGAGGGTAAGCATTCGGTAAACCACGTTGCAAATTTTGTGAATTAGTTCCGAATCGGTGCTATTCGTAGTCGATTCGGAACTAATAGTATCTATTCGGAACAAGTTTGATTGGATTTTGCCCAATTACGTGGTAGAAGTTCTTCCATATTCTTCTCATCCCTCTCATAATATGGAATTTTGCTCAGGACATCTTCCATCCAGATTCTAGGGTCTACTTCTGCTGATTTGCAGGTGGCAATCAGTGAGTACACGATGGCAGCCCTGTATGCGGATGCGTCGTTGCCGCAGAACAGATAGTTCTTTCTTCCCAAAGCCAAAGGTCTTATGGCATTTTCTATGCGGTTGTCATCAATTTCGATTCTTCCGTCGTTTACGTATCTGGAAAGTCTTGGAAGGAGCGTGTAAGTATATTCGATGGCTTTACCCATACGGCTTTTAGGAAGCACTCTAAGATAAGCATCCTGCAGCCACTTTTCAAATTCAAGTATCAGCGGATAGGACTCATGGATACGTTTTTCCTTACGCTCTTCAGTAGTGAGCCCTGCATCATTGGCATCAGACTCTATCTTGTACAACTTGCCGATGTAGTGAATCGCCTGTGTAGCCAGGGTCCTGTTCTCTTCCAGAGCATCCACGTATTTTCTTCTGACATGTGCCCAGCAGCCGGCCAGAGTAATTCCTTTCATCTGCTCAAACTGTTCGTAAGCTGCATAGCCGTCACATTGCACAATGCCACGGCAGCATCCCGGCAGTTCACGGGCTACCATGCCCGAACGGCTCCCACGGTCATAATGGAACATGACGTCCCCCGTGATACCGTCGCGTACGCACCACTCATACCCCTTTCTCGCTTTATGTTTCTCATTGTCCATAACAGGAATGACACTCTCGTCCACTTGTATATACTCACTGGAGAGTATCTTCTGTTTGAGCAGGTTGTACAGAAGCCTGAGTTTCTCCACCGCCATTTCATACCATCCGCACATGGTAGATTCGCTTATGATGATTCCTGATTCGCGATACTGCTGTATCAGACGGTAGAACGGGAGATGATACATGAACTTGCCGATGATAATGTCCGTCAGGACCGAGGCGCCTGCCATACATTTGCTGACCGGGACAAGAGGAAGAGGATGAATCAGAATCTGCCTTTCCTCGGGATATTTCTCCATATCGGATTTTCTTATCACTTTGTGACGGACGGTCTTCAGGATATATACTTTTGCCGGAACACGCTCCAGGCGTGAACTCTCTTCCTTTCCGATTTCAATGAAATCATCCTTAAGCCTGCCTTCCCCGTCAGTTGTTCCTTCGGGGTAAAGATCAACAACTTCTACCAGAAGAGAAGATGTATCCAAGGGCTTGCGGGACGGCTTCTCCTTGACTTTTATGGTTCTGGTGATTTCTTCATCGCTTTTGCGGACTTCATCCTCCATCCGGGATATTTCCATGGAGGACATTTCTTCTTTTGAGAACAGAAACAACTGGTTGGGATCAAGCGGAAGATTTTTTTCGCTCATCCGTCCGAAGACTTTTTTCCGGAGCCAGTACAGCGACTGCTCCAGCGAAGCAACCCTGCTGATAAGCGCCGCTTTATCCTGGCGGAGCTTATCAATCTCTTCCAATAAGGCTTTTCTGTTCTTCCATAAGCATCTGTATCTCTTTATTTCACATTGTAAATATACTAAAATCCAATGACATACAAAAGCAAACAGAGTAAGAAAACGGCACTATTTTCGAAGTTTCTGCAGGTTTTCAAGTCTTGTGCGACGGGAGTCGCGGGCTTCCATGATACCCTCCACTATCATGACAAGTTCCCGCCATTCTATATTTGCACAGACCTCATTGTCGTTGACAGAATCAGGCTTGCCTAAGGTACCGGCTTCCAGAAGTTTGGAATACAGCACCATGCCGCCCGGCTCCCAATGCAGGAGCTTTATGCGGTCACGGGCACGGTTTATGAAGATATACACATTGCCGCTGCAGGGGTCCTGACCCATGGCGTCGGTGATGATACCGCTGAGAGTATGAAAGCTTTTGCGCATATCAGTAGGGCGGTTATACAACAGATAGCGCATACTGTCATTAAGGCTGAACATGGCTGCAGGCCTGGATGATTGAAAACAGTTCCTTTTCATTTAGCTCACCGCAGATACGTATGGCACTACCGGCCGGTGTACGTATTTCCATCTCTTTCAATCCGCTTGGCGTGGCCGGTATACTTTTCTGTTTACGTCCGCTCGTTCCGGCAAATGAAGGAACCGGAACAAAAGATCCGCTGTGCGGAAGCTCGATAAACTCACCTTGAGCCGTTTTACCAGATGATTGCTCGGCGGCATAACGGGATTTGCTGTCATAAAACCGCCATACAGGGATATTGAGTTCCTCCAGTCTTGACTTATAAGTCATTTTGTGCTCTTTGCAGTAGTTCATTATCTCTACCACTTCTTCTCGTGTCATCATAACTTGGCTTTTTGGACGTAAAGTTAATGATGGAAGTTGGAGACGAAAATACGTGGTTTACCGAATGCTTACGTATGAAAGCTTTTGCGCATATCAGTAGGGCGGTTATACAACAGATAGCGCATACTGTCATTAAGGCTGAACATGGCTGCAGGCCTGGATGATTGAATACAGTTCCTTGCCGTTCAGTTCACCGCAGATACGTATGGCACTACCGGCCGGGGTACGTATTTCTATCTCTTTCAATCCGCTTGGCGTGGCCGGTATACTTTTCTGTTTACGTCCGCTCGTTCCGGCAAATGAATAACCGGAACAAAAGATCCGCTGTGCGGAAGCTCGATAAACTCACCTTGAGCCGTTTTACCAGATGATTGCTCGGCGGCATAACGGGATTTGCTGTCATAAAACCGCCATACAGGGATATTGAGTTCCTCCAGTCTTGACTTATAAGTCATTTTGTGCTCTTTGCAGTAGTTCATTATCTCTACCACTTCTTCTCGTGTCATCATAACTTGGCTTTTTGGACGTAAAGTTAATGATGGAAGTTGGAGACGAAAATACGTGGTTTACCGAATGCTTACAAAAAGCCAACTAACTCGCAATGAATTAGTTGGCTAATTTTATACTATTTCTTGAATATCCCTTTTTACGTGTTCATCTCTTTTCCCAGAAACTCGGAGAAAACATCAGCAGAATGCCGAACAGTTCCAGACGTCCTATCAGCATAAGGAAAGACGACAGCCATTTTCCTGCTTCCGGCAACGCATTCCATGAATAGGCGGGTCCAAGCGCCCCCATCGCCAGTCCGGCATTTCCTATACTCGACACAGTAATGCTCAAAGCCTCCATCGTACCGAGTCCTATAAACATATAAACCAGCCACCCGACAAAGATGCAGGCAAGATACAGCAGAATAAATGTGCTCACCATCGATATGGTGGACTGAGAAACAGCCATACGGTTCACTTTGATCGGCAGCACGGCACGCGGGTGCATCATACGGCGGAATTCATTCTTGATATTCCGGGCCACGATAAGCAGACGCATGATTTTAACCCCGCCGCTGGTAGACCCGGTGCAGCCTCCGGCAAACATACAATACATCAGCAGCACCCACGTAAACGGAGCCCATTTCATATAGTCGTCCGTACCGAATCCGCTTGACGTATGAAGCGTAGCAACCTGAAAAAGCGACTTGCGGAAAGCTTCTTCAACCCCATAGCCGTTCTGCAAGACCAGCGAAACAGCGATAAGCAGCGTAACTATAAGGATAGATCCTAAAAACCATTTCGTTTCATCATCGCGGAACAACTGGCCGAAACGCCCTTTCATGCACATGAAATACAATGAAAAGTTCATCGCCGACAAGATCATGAATATGGCAATGATATACTCGATAAACGGAGAGTTCCAATAGGCTACACTCGCCTGTTTTGTGGAGAATCCTCCCGTAGCAGTCGTTCCGAAAGCATGGCAGACGGCATCAAACCATCCCATCCCCCCAATCACAAGCAGAACGGTTTCTACAATGGTCAGAATGGAATACACTGTCCAAAGCCATTTGGCCATCACACTGATCTTCGGATGGATCTTGTCGTGCGTCACGCCCGTAGCCTCAGCCTTGAACAACACCTGGTTGCCCACTCCGAAAATCGGCAATACGACAATCGTGAAGAAAACGATTCCCAGCCCTCCGATCCAATGCGTGAAACTGCGCCAGAAAAGCATTCCATGAGAAAGCGATTCAATATTGTCGAGCACCGTAGCTCCTGTTGTCGTGAATCCGGACATCGTTTCAAAAAAGGCATCGACAACAGAAGGAATGCTCCCGCTGATATAAAAGGGAAGCATGCCGAAGGCAGTGAAAAGCAGCCACGTAAAAGCAACTACACAATAGCCGTCCCTGCGAGTTACAATATTCTTCGCATTCCGCCCCCCTAGAATCAGCAGCCCTCCTACTCCCGCATTCAACAATGCTGAATAAACAAAATATATATAGTCCGCCTCCTGATAGTACAGGGAAACTCCCATGCACACCAGAAAAAGCATCGCTTCCATAGTAAGCAGAATGCCTAGAATCCGGAAAATCATTTTTCTGTTAAGCAGGCTGTTCTCCCGCTCTCCGGATATTTGCACCGTTGTCAATAAGAAATCTTCCATAAATCTTCATTCTGAAAAACGGTGGCAAAATAAGACAAATATTTCGGTTATTGCAAGAAAAGAACACCAGATATTATAATCCTCAATGCCACTATGCGCAATTTGGCACAAACGTATAACCGGTATCGAAACAGGCTCTTGCTTTTAATTTGTAAGCCACGCTGTGAATCCTTTCCCTTTTCCACCTTAATTCATCACAACAGACAGCGGTGAGAAAGCATCGTTCTCAAAAAAGTTTCAATCTATAAGAGAGCCAAATTCTACCTAAAAATAGCTTCATTCTAAGTTATGGCATCAAAATCTCCCAAATTTACCTGCCTATTTTTTGTATATTCGTAAAAAAAGCATAACTTTGTAAACATGCTGAAGCAACCGTTAGTGCAAAACGGCATGCGGGAAGCGGCAAGAAAGAATAAGATTGTCATGAAATAGTATGATTTGTAAAAAAGACTCGACTCCATGTACCAGCAATTGTCAATGGGCGAATGCGAGTCTTTATTGCCAAAACAACTTAAATCTCTTCTATAAAAACAAATCACAGAATGGCGGTCGGCAAGAGAGCCTGCACCGCCATTTTCATTTGCCAAACGCATCCGTCTGCAAATTCCCGGCAGATTCTTGCGGCTTTCATGAAAATATATACCTTCGCATATAAACAACTGAATCATGAATAAAAACACGTACATCCCGGTTCAACAGGGCAATGAAACCGTATGCTGCGAAACAAAGCCAACTTTGCCGTACTTGAAGGGCTGCCAACCGTATTGCTCAACGACAAGACAAAAATTATCAAGATTTTGGGAAGCGCTTCCAGTGATGGCATCGATGATTTATAACATCCGATCCAAAGCAGGCAAGAGAATAGCTTTAAGGTTGCACACAGAAAACACTGGCAACAGAAGATGTTATGTTTCTATGCTCAATTTTTAAACGATCAAATGGCGGATCATATCTTTTCGACATATCCGACAGGTATTTCTACTGTAGCAGCCCCCAGCTGTTCGATTCTTACCATAATTTGCGACTTCCCTTCCAACTGCGACATTTCTCCTTCCAACCCGGCCAAAGGACCTTTGATTACACGTATTTTATCTCCTGGATTTAAATGTGCATTGATAAATCTGACAGATTCTTCAGAAAAGTCAAGCATGAACCTGAACTTATCCATTTCGTCATCTGGAATTATGGCAGGCCTTCGCCTGCATCTGTCGAACAAACACCCTGTTACAGCCGGGACATTCCGGATAATTTCCAGTCTGTTGTGCTCACTTGTCCGGACGAAAATTATCATCGGAATAATTACTGTTTTCAGTCTTTTTTTTCTGTCGCTCCATTGTTTCACGACCTCCTGCACCGGCAGATAGTTGGTAATCCCCATTTCATCCAGCCTTTCTGCGGTTTTCTTTTCGTGATGCATTTTCACATACAGCGCATACCAGTGTTCTTCTTTATCCATTATGCTCAGAATTTCTTGAATTTCAATATGGCATAGTCAGATTCCAAAGTCATAGAATGGCTGTCAACACTGATTACATTGAATGTAGTGTTTACGCTGTTTAATCCGTAAGGCTCCAATTGCCACACCTCTGCCGGGACAGAGTTTTCAGGCACATCATACGTGCTCATATCCGTCATGGTAATTGTATTCGATGCTTCATCGTAGCTGTACCTTCCCCGGAAAGGAGTCAGTTCGAGTGGACCTTGTTTCTCTGCAACTTCCACGACCCAGAGTTGGATACTGTAATAAATCCTTTCACATTTGTGAACCTGATTATCCGATTGGGTTGTAAATTCCAGCAACTGCCAATGGCCTTCTATGTCCGGATTAATAGGCTCTTTTTGGCATCCGACTAAAACAAGTACAGTTGTCAGCAGACAGATGATTGGGTAAATTATATGCTTCATGATTGACTTCAGTAAAAATTAAAAAATAGTTCCAGTTTTCTTTATAGTCAGCATACCTCCGGTTGAGTTTCCCAAATAGTTTCCGCGGTCTAATCCGAGAGCCAGCGAAGCACTCCATCCTTTTGCCCATTTGGGCGAATAAGTGGCCTCGTAAAGCGAACTGAACTGTTTGCGCTGTTTATCTAACGGAGCTAAATACGTCCCCCAATAACGCGTAAAAGAAATCAGCATTCGGTAGCTCCATTCGTCTGACAGATTTCCGGAAACGCCCAAATGGTTTGCTCTGATCCGGTTGCTCCGGAAAGAAATCGAATGGTCATCGTTGTAGAGTGGACCGGATATAAGCGGATTGCCCATTCCCATTCCCATATATTGCCATCCGCCATAAATATAATGGTTATAATAGTCATCATTGGCACTTATCTGATATTCCGGAAATTGTCCCCAGAATCCGTCATATAACAATGGACCGGCCTGGTCTTTGGTTGCAATCCCCTCCCATACAGCAGAAGTGACCCATTTGTTTTTAGGGAAAGTAATTTCCAGTCCCAATTGTCCGTCCTTCCATCTCCCATACTCCCAGAACATTTGGGATGTATCCTCGAAATAATGCTCCAAATAGGCACGGAATTTCCAGTTTCCGACGTAATAGTTCAATGCAAAGTTCCAGCTTCCTACATGGTTTCCTTCCACGTTCACCTGTTCTCCTTCAGGAGTATCACTTCCTCCCGTTTGCGGAAAGAAGGCTTTCCAATATGCTTTCAGATTATGCGGCATTTCAGTGTCCAGAGTTACACTTCCGTCAGCTTCTTTATAGTATCTGCTTCCGCCGAACTGTGCCGCCATCAGAATTCCCGCTTCGAATTCCAGCGGAAATTTGTCCTTATTGCCGAAACGGAGCATCAATGACTTGCTGTGATAAAGTACATTCTCTGTAAAATATTGTCCCGGACTCACATAATCCCGCTGCCAGTCATATTCGGCAAAAGATCCGTAAGCGATATGCCCTTTAAATGCCAGCCAGCCTTTAGTTCCCGGAACATTCCAAAATTCAGGCATTTCAACTCGAATCTGAGGCAACGGATGCGCATTCGGTCCTTCTACCATCATGCCGCTGCTCAAAGCCGTATTCTTCTCCAAAGGAAATCCGTCGCGTTCTTTGATGCCTATGCTCAGCGTCAGTACTTTCCATGAAAAATCGGCGTACAACTGCTGTATATTGAACGCTTTTTGGTGGTTCACAGTCCCTGCCAAGTCTATTCCTGCAGCGATTTTCCAGTTATGCCTCATTTCTTTCTCATAAGCGATTCCGGCGCGCATGTAGCCAGAGTTCGGTTCAACGCTTGACAGTCCGTAGCGGTTGGCCGTGAACCATAGAGGAGCATACGTCCCCCCTCCGGCAGTAGCCCCCAGTTCTACCCTATACCTCAAGTCTGTATCCAATTGGGCATATACAGCGGTTATAAGAAGCGCAAATGCAGCTGTTAATGTCAGTCTTTTCATCTTAATATGCTTGTGTTTTTGAATGATTGAACAAAAAGCATGGCTGTTATTTTTATGATATCCAGCATTACTTCCACTAATTTTCACCTTTTTCCGGCCCCTGTTTTCGGACTTTTCATTTCGGTTTTGAATGAAGTCCAAAAATCTTCTCCAAAAAGGATCCATGCGGATTCACAGATGAAAGCGAGAAATACGAATCCTATTAAAAGAATCATCTTTTTTGGTGAAGAGGGATGCAAAGGAATAGTCGATGGCTCAACAACCGCAAATACCGGTTTAGCTTCCTGCACCTTAGCCTTAGCCAATTGCAGTTGCGTTTCCATCTGACTGTAAACCTCGTAAGCAGCAGTTGCCGCTTTTTGCAACCGTTCACTTTCCGCTTTAACCGACTGCAAAATTATATTCTTGTTAGCGTCCGCAAAATGCGCATATTCTTTTTGTGCTTTTATATAGATAGCTTCCCTTTCTTGAGTTATTTTTTCCAGATAAATACAATCCTGCTGCGCTTTGCGTGTACGATAGTCTGTAATATACCGCTGAAGCTTAGTAATCGCGCTATCTGCAACTAATGCTGTAGCTACAGGATCTTGCAGCTTTACGCTGACAGTTGTCATGCTTGTCTTTTTGTCAGTTTCAGCGTCCAATACTTTCCTCAACATTCTAATGCGTTCGCTTTGCTTTCGTGTCAGTCTGAACGGATCAATTGGCTGATTCTCTTTTTCTTCCGGCTTGTCCTTAAACAAGGAAACAACTCCACCGATAGCTTTCCCAGGTAATCCTATCATATACCCCCACCACGGTTTATTTTGTGTATCCAAATAATCATAAAGACTCATAGAAACACTGTCTTTTTGTCATGACAGGCGTTTCCAGCATTTCCAATAAGAAAGGAGTGGTTTTTACTATTTCAGGAAACATATTGAAACTGAGAGCATCTTCTCCCAAGCTGGCAGATCCACTGCTTAAGCCGAACATGGAAGCGATACTGGCCAGCCCTCCTGTATTGTCCAATCCCGATTCCGGTGAAAGCGAAACTTTCACTTCATATTCTTTCGGAAGACTGAAGCCTATGACTAAACCGATAAGAGCACCCACTCCAATAGCTTTGTAGATCTTTCTCCTATCATCCACTAATTTTTTTAACAAAACGATTAAGTCAATTTCCGCTACTTCTTGTTGCTTTTTTTCCGTAATATCGTTTTTCTGTTCCGTCATTTTGATAAATCAATTTTGTTGAGGCAAAGATATGATTTTTTCTGTTGTTCAAAAACTGTTGTAATATGTATTGTAGTTCTATTCTATTAATTTATTGAATATTAGAATATTAATTAGAGACATCTGCATGGTTGCTATTTTTATTTATTCAACAATTTAATCTGGTTAAGACATTTTTTATTAGCATCAGCTCTTTTTCTGTCAAATATCCATCCCCACTTGTTGAAATATTTAATAGTAGAACGTATATGATATTTCAAAAGTTTTTTGTTTTTGTACGAACCCTTTTCATATTCATGAAATACAGCAACATTTGGGTAGAATACCGTTTTTGAGATTTCTCCTATTCTTCGGCATAAATCCACGTCTTCGCTGTACATAAAGAACCTTTCATCAAAAAGTCCGACTTTTCCGATGACATCCATTCTGACAAACATAAAGCAACCGGATAATATAGGTACCTCCATTATCTTATTATAGCCTGAAGAATGGAGTTCATATTTTCTGTCAATCTTTTGCTTGATTGATTTTATCGGAATAAATCTTCTGCCGATCAGATTCATAGGAGTAGGCATAAGCTTACATAGAAGTTGCGTTTCTCCATCTGGAAAAAGTATTTTGGGCATAACCTGTCCGCAGTCTTTGTTTTTGTCCATAAAAGATGCGAGCTCTTCAATTACATTATCACTCCAATATATATCAGGATTAATTATAACGTGATATTTAGCCCCCAACTCCAAAGCCTTTTTCAATGCTATATTATGTCCATGCCCGAAGCCTAAATTCTGACTATGAATATATTTTATTCTGTCAGATATTTTAGAATATTCACGCAGGCTGTCATTCGATGAATTGTCTATTATATAAAAAACAGAAATATTTGACTTTAAAACACAGTCCATCAACCGTAAAAGATCAGATGGTTTTGTATGGAAAGTAACAAGTGATGCTGTGATCATATTTTATTATGCAGTTAATACTAAATAATGGACTTTATCTTCTTTATAAATTTCCCTTCATTATAATTTGCTAAGAATATAGTTTGGGCTGTCGCTTTCTCTTCTGAACTGATATCAGAACATTTTTTCTATCATTTCGATAAATTCTCTTTTATCGTTTGCCTTTATTAAAAATTCCTTACTATTTGAAACAATATTATCTATCCCTTCAAAAGCTATATCCGTACCAATTATTGGAGTTCCCAATGCTAATGCTTCAATTACTTTTACTTTTGCTCCTGCTCCAGAAAAAAGAGGTGCTATCAATGCTTTTTTGATCTAGCTATAATCTTATATGGATTATCCACAAACCCAAGATACCTAACATTCTTAAAGTCAGAAATAATGTTTTTAATTTCTGCATTCAATGATCCACCAATAATCTTTATGTTAACATTTACACATGAAGGATAAACTTCTTTGAGAAACCATCTTAATCCATCTGAGTTCTCTTTTCGGTTAAGCACCATAAAAGACAAAATAATCCTCTATTTCGATATTATTTAGGTCAATATCAAGTATTTCTTTTTCCAATATAGAATGGCACTATATCAGAATCTATTCCATACAAATCCTTTAACAACAACTTGTCCTTAGCTGAGAAGGTAAATATACTATCTCCTTTTTTAAGAAATTTTTTTTTTCTGTTAGTTTTTACAAACCAATTATAAAGAAATGATTTTTTTTTTCTTTCGTATTTTTGGGCTATAATGTCATGACACATCATGACTTTATACGGATTAGTTATAGACATAGAATAGATAAATGTTTGGCTAAAGTCAAAATAGACCATATCATAATTATCTTGATTAGATTTTAACCATTTATTAACAGCATTATCATATCTTACAGAAAACAAAGGAAAACTGCATTTTCTTATTGAATAGTACAACGTCTTAAATAAACTGTTAGTATTAAGTTCCATTATAATATTCAGATTCTTGATATTTTTAACCGTAATTTCGTGGTTAGGATAATTCCAGTATATTACATCAACGTTATAGTCATGCGACAAATCTTCTAAAAGTTTCAATGAATAATTTTGTCCTGCGGTTTTATTGTTTACCGGATATGCCGTTATAAAAAGGATACTATTCATAAAAATTAGTAAAACAAGTTGATATCAATATCATAAGGTAAAAGAGAGATACTTTCTCCGTCCAAAATGGAATTTTTAAAAAATAGATTGATAAAAAGAATAACAAGAAATAGGCATAGCTAATTTTGGATATTTGCTTCTTTTGTTCATATACAATATATGGAATCAAGAAAATCATGGAAAGCATGAAATAGTTATTCATCCTGAGGATAAGTTCACTAAGAAAACCATTATTAACAGCCAATAAACTTAACAATAAAAATGAGAAAAATTCATATTGAAGAAAACCCTGTAGTCTTCATTAAAATCACTTTTAGCTTCTTTTATATATAAAATATAAAGATATTGAACCAAATAAAATTACAAGAAACAAACTTGGTGGAGAGAATATCATATTTAGATATACTCCAAATGGAGTTAATGATATAAAATATATAAATATTTTACTTCCTACATAAAAACAAGGAATAACACCAATTTGCTTATCCATTTTATTTTTCTGCATAATATAAAATATAAAGGAATAAATAATAAAACAGAAAGGTGAAAACAAAATCCTGCCAATAATAATGCGACAGCATATCTGATAAATTTACGTTGTTGTATAAAGGTAATTGAATAAATGAAGATTCCCATCGCTACATATTGCCTTATAAGGTTTAATGAAGTTAGGTAAAATGGCCCTACAGTGATATACACCAATGTTGCACCAAAATAATATTTAGGATCCAATCTTATTATGAATTTGTAGAAAAAAAGACATTTGTGATTATAGAACAGACCAAGAATAACAACTGTTTTGTACCACCTATAAGTCCTATAAACCTCATTAGTAACACAAATCCATATTCTTTTATCTCTACCTCATTACCTTTAATTGCATCATCAAAAAGCTCCACATAAGTTGAATAATCTATACCAACATTATCTCTTAATCCCGAAAATAATGCAAGAAATAGAAAGACAAACTGTATACGTTTTTCGATATTTCGTATTAACAATTTGCGATAAGACCAAGAATAAAATACAAATAATATATAGGAACAAGTATGGCATTATTTTGCTTTTTCGTTATTAACTCATAAAAATGTCTTTTTCCAAATATTCATAATAAATGTTAGCTCAAATTTCTTGGCATAAAATATTGCAACATCTTTTAGCATTCATTCTTCTGTTAGAATCATTTATCCAGTTTTCTATTTCCACTGCTAAAGCATATATGTTACCATTCTCTATCAGACTACCCAGCCTTGGGTCTTTTTATTATGTCTTTAGGGCCACAAGGAAAATCAAAAGAAATAACTGGAATGCCATAAGATAACGCTTCAATCAGAACCATTCCAAAACCTTCGTATCTTGATGTCATAACCAATAATGACGAGTTTAAATAAATTTCTTCTATATTCTTTGTTGCAGGTTTTTATATATGTGTTTGTCCCAATTCCACAATCTATTATTCTTTTTTGTAGTTTGTCTTTTTCTATGCCATCCCCATAAATTATTAGCGTCCAATCACTATGTTCTTGAGCTATTATAGACCATGCATCTATCAATCTGTCAAATCCTTTTTGATATGTCAAACGACCTATTGCTATTATCGTCTTATTATCCAGATTAGAATGCAAGGATGGGATTTTTTCTAAAGGGTTAGGGATGACGCTTATGTTGTCTAGATTGCCCCACATCTCTTTATCTTCTTCGGTGAGAACCACAAATGAATCATATTTTTTTATAATACTCACCCATATTATGGTTCTTACATATTGAAGCAATTTCATTATTAATACTCTCTCTTCATTCACTTTTTGTTTTTTACAAAAATGATATTCAAAAGCAATTTTAAACTTTTATCCTTAATATAAGGCAATATATCAAATTCATAATCAAACATTGAAATACAAATGTCAGCATTAATTTTTTGCAGAACTTCATTCAGCCTTTTTTTATGGATCTTTTTTCTTTTTTCTCCTGCATATCATTTTTTGTATAATATTCTTGTCATCATCCTCATCGTAGTTAACATCAAGATCATGAAATGTTATATTAGTCGAGAAATTAAAGAAATTCTTCTTACCATTCTGCTGTACCCTTATAATATGAACATCATACCCTAATGTATCGGCTAGATAGTTTGCCTTTGTCATCAGCACTTTCTCCATACCGCCACAGTTAAATGTAGCATTTATGCAGTAAACAATTCTCATCACTTCTTATTTTTTAGTCGAGGAAATAGAGTTATAATATGCAACTGTAATACTATTCTAAGCGCTTTAAATAAAGAAAAGTACCGATAGTTATATACAAAAAGCATCATGCGGTGTATAAACAGGGAGTACAAAGCCTTGAACCTATTTTTAACAGACTGTTTAGGATCCATGTACTTTTCCGTATATGAATGAGCTTCACAATACCCTACATATTCAGGCATAAGATAGACTTTGATATTATTTTTCAATGCCCTTAGAGAATAATCATTATCACCATAGGCATGTTTATATGTAGGATCAATAATACCTATTTTCTTGACTACATTATTAGGTACAACTATAAAATTGCCAAAAAGATTTGTATTTCTTGAAGTTTGCCATTTGGACCAACTTTTTTATCATCAATAAATTTTGCTCCATATGTCAGATCCCCATTTTTTTAGAGCGAAAAGCCCCAGTTATTATTGCATAATTGTTTACTTTATTGCACAATTTTATTCCATTCTCTAATGATTCATCAAATAGTTCAACATCATCATTCAGCCATATATAATAATCATAATCTTTAGTATTACATGCCTCTTTCCATGCCACATACATGCCTCTGCACCAGAACAGATTACCGTTTCCTTTAATGACCTTTACTTTTGAAAAATTCTCCTTGACCATTGTGTAGGTACCATCCGTTGATCCGTCATCTGTTAGATAAACATCAAAATCGTATTCCGTTATTTTTTCTATATTTTTTATATACCGAGTTCAAACATTTGTATGTCTTTTCCTTTTCTATTGTGTACCGTAAGTAAAAATTGCTACGCTTTTCATATTTAGCATCAAATATTACTGATAATATAATTGTATAATTTCTCAGCTTGACTCCTATAATCGTATTCCGTTTTAAATATATCGGATATTTTTTCCAATTCTTTCATTCTTTGCGGATGCCCCAATACTTTTTCATCACTTCTGCCAATTCCTTTTCGTCAGTAGAAGGAGTGTAATAATTAAGTAATCCTTTTGTCGTTTCATATAAGGCCGTATCTTTATTTGTTATTACCGGAATCTTATGAATTGCGGCCTCAATAGGCGTAAATCCAAATCCCTCTTTTGTTGACGGATGTACAAGCAAATCTGCATTGGCATAATAATTGGCCAACGCTTCATCTGATACCGATTCCGATATGTGTATAATCCTATTGTCCAATTTATTTTGTTTTATAAAAGGAAAGGCTTCTTTTTCCCATGATTGATCGGGTGATTTTCCGATTATAATTAATTTATGTTCTATCTCGTCCTTGATCAAGAAGAAAGCTTTTAAGAGAGTGATAACATTTTTGTATTTGTAGAGTGTGCTTACATATAAAATATATTTTTGGCTGATTATTCTTTTCCCTTTATTTTCACATATCATGACAGCATTGTATATTGTATGAAATTTCTTTCTGTTAAGAAAAAAACGTATTTTTTTGTATTTCTTTTTTACATAATCTGATATTGTGATTATTTTCCTGCTCCTCGCTATAATAATAGGAAGGCAAAAAGCATAAATCAGTCTTTCTTTGATTCCGTTAACCGAAAGTGCGTGTAAATCGTGAAATGTTTGAAAGACGGGCTTGTTACAAAAAAAAATAAGTTGAATAAAATTGAGGAGAAAATACGGCATCACAGTCTATCTTATTTATCTCTTTTGTCCACGTTATGCTGTTTTTCAATATATTCAACCTGCCTTCATTATTTACATTAGATTTAATACATTTAAACTCAGGATACCTTTTTTCTCATTTCCTCAAATATATTTTTTATTACATAATAAAAATATATTCTTCGCCTCATTATCCCTCAACCCTTTTATGAGCCTGTCCGCATATATGAAAACACCACTTTGACAGGATTGATACGCTGATAGATCAATTAATAATCTCATTTTATGTTTAGCGGTATATCTTATTTAAATATAGCTATTGTTTTTCTTAACCTATAAAGATTTATCTGCATTTCCGTTTTTTTGCCTCTAAATAAAAGATAAACGATATTAAGAAAACAATTTATAGAATACACAAAGTTACTTAAATAGTAATAAGACTTCCCATAGACTTTTAGTAAGATATGTTTTTCTACCATCGAAAACATATCTTCAAATTTAGTTTTCAAAGTAAAGCTTTGACCTTCGAGATGGATTATCTTTGCGCTTGGCACATTGTAAATTCTATACCCTTTTTTGTTTAACTTGATAACATAAGTATGTTTCTTCAAGATACATAAAGAAATCTTTATCAAATCCTCCAATCTCATTAAAGTTTTTTTGAAATCATAAGTGCAGCACCAACAACATGGGCAACTTCTTTCGGAGATTTTGTAATGTTAAAATCTTCGTTATATCTTTTTTTGACGAACAATGCCTTGAGTTTATAATCTCTTGTCGTATTCCTGGTGACAACATTTCATATGAATGTCCAGCACTCATATTTGCTTGATAAAGATTTGCTCCACAAATGCCAATGTCTTTTATGCTCAATCATAAATTTATATAATTCTTTCACGGCATTGTTTATTAGAATAGTATCTTGATTCAAACAAAATAAATATTTTCCCTTTGCATATTGGGACCTAAATTATTAGCCTTGCCGAATCCTAAATTCGTTTCGGATTGTATATATTCTATACGACTGTCTACTTTAAGCACCTGAGGTTTATTGGGCGAATTATTATCAACTACAATAATTTCAAAATCTAGACCTTCAGTTTTTTTCATAAATGCTGTCCAGGCAATTGAGTATGAGCTTCTCCGTATTATAGTTTACTACTATTATAGATACATCCATGCTACTATTTCTTTAATTTGTATATAAGAGGAAGTATTATTTCATTTCTCAAATAGAATCTTTGAACGATAAAAAAATATATTCCAATGAATGCACTGGATATTCCTAGTCTGAGGAATGCATTTCCTTCTACGTTCAAATAAATAAGAAT
>VOFC01000917.1_pt1 | contig 104000 bp, 77 predicted proteins | sample 5384161 | NCBI WGS metagenome assembly VOFC01 (sample SAMN12384722, study PRJNA508395) | human gut metagenome | isolation source: healthy gut B | host: Homo sapiens
CTTTATCTTCTTATCTATTTTCTCAATACTATTGTTTTCAAATAAACGAGGAGAAATAGAATATCTATAACCAAGTATTTTTTTCAAATGACTGAAATAGAATAATTCAGTCAAGCCCTCACCAACGATATGAATAACCTGTCTGGTCGCTGTATTTTTTCTTGCTTTTCTCATAAAAGTACATGATTATAGATTAGAACTGCACCGAATTTACCAAATTTATATGCCTTTTGGAGAGAACTAATCCTATTCAATCCTTTGAAATCTGTTAGAGGATACAGCACACTTGATCCGTCCGGATTCTTTTCAGTAAACCAAACATTATCTTTCCTAAGCAAATCTTCTTCTCCTAATAGTCCATCATAATGTGTAGTGAGCAACAACTGGGCTTGCTCTGATTCTTTTAGAAAACGTTCAATGATGTATTCTATCAATTTCGGATGAAGAGAGGATTCAATCTCGTCAACTGCAAGAAACGCATCTCTTTCAAGAATCTTCTGCACTTGAGCAGCCAGGCCAAACGTACGGATAGTACCGTCCGATTCAAACAGTTCCAAGAACTCATAATAATCATTGTTACCATAATCAGATGAAACTTTATGCTGATACATAGTATAATTAATCGACCCCTTATGTGTTTCCTGTTCTTTGGAAGTAATATTTGAAATATTGAAATCAGCTTCTTGTAGATATCTCAAAATATAATCTTTTGCAAACTCATTCTTGATTGATTCTTCGGCATAACGACCTAAAGATGATGCAGGCACAATTGCCGGCATAACCTGATTGGTTAGATACTGAAGAACTGCCTCTAATTCTACAATATGTGTATTTACCTGCATATAAGCAGCAAAAACTGACATGTTATGCAAACACTTCAATGTTATTTCCTCTTTGACAGATTGCGACATTTTGGTCTTCTGTCCAAATTTAATAACTGATACGTTATTCTCAGTATTTCTACGTGCCACCTGTCTAAAGCTACAGAATAGACATAACGAACTGCTTTTTCCTCATTCTTCAAGTAGAACGAAATCGAATATTCAGATAACTGCCTCGAACTTGTTTTATTCAGGAGAAACGGGACTATTTGAATTTGTTCTGCCTTATTAAGTGGGGTATAAGTAATGAATGACTTGATAAAATCACAAACTTTAATAATATTACTCTTACCCGAAGCATTTGCTCCATAAATGACAGCCACTTTCAATAGTCTCACATCACCCCCCAATTCGACAACATGATATGACTCCATATCCTTACTTCTATCAGCTTCAAAACTTAATATAGCCTCGTCTCTGAATGAGAACATATTCTTAAATCTAATTTCTGCTATCATATAATCTGTTTTTCCACAAATATATAACTAAATATCCATATCTACAAATTAGATTTCAATATTTACATCATTTATGCAAAAATCAAAAACTAATACTATTTTTATCGAATTTATTGCACCCGTAGTCAATATAATCATTAAATCAAAACATCAGTCCATCCATTAATATAAAAAATCGATACAAATCAACATCAGTCTTCATATTATCTTACTTCACAAAGATTTAAATACAACCCCAAAATACTTATTCTATTTGCATGATATTGCATGCCATTGATAAAAATGCCATATCACTAAAAAAAGGGGTAAAAAATACCTCGTTCTTGTAACTTATTTGCTGGAAAACTTTGAAATTCAACAAAATACAATTATCTTTGTCTTACAAAAAAGAATGCGACAACATGCAACTCATTGATAATCAATGAGTTATAATGACTAAAAATGACAAAAAATTAGACTTCTGTACCTTTTAGAGCTCCAAATATTTGATAATCAGAAATTTGCAATTACTGCATCGAAATTTATGCGTAATTTGAGAATCCCTCAAGTTCTTACGTTGATCCATTATCGTATATAGTCACCTAAGCAAAAAGGAGGGAAATCATTGCTGAAATCCCTCCCTGCCTAAGAGCGGCAAGCGGGACTCGAACCCGTGACCCTCAGCTTGGGAAGCTGATGCTCTACCAACTGAGCTACTGCCGCATTTTTTGGTAGTGCAAATGTAAGCCTAATTTTAGAAATAAACAATTTTTAGTCTTAAAAAAAATCGAGCAGGCAAAGAAAATCCTATTTTTGGAGAAGGAAATCCCATTTCCTCAAAAAAAGAAACGCTTAAAACTATATTCTATGCTAAAGGAAAACAATCAGGACAGAAAATGGACTATACTTGAAAGTGAATATCTGATCAAACGGCCGTGGCTGACTGCACGGAAAGATCACGTACTGCTGCCTACGGGAGTGGAAAACAAAGAATACTATATACTGGAATACCCAGACTGGGTGAATGTAATCGCAATAACAAAAGACGGGCGTTTCCTCATGGAACGGCAGTACCGCCATGGCATTCAACTGACCTGCTATGAAATCTGTGCGGGAGTATGTGAAGCCAACGAAACTCCTTTGGAATCCATTAAGCGTGAATTGCACGAAGAAACGGGATATGGCGGAGGAAACTGGACCTTCTGGATGAGCATTTCAGCAAATACCAGCACGACAAGTAACATCTGCCATTGCTTTCTGGCTACAGAAGTGGAACCTGTCGGCGACCGGCATCCGGAAGCGACAGAAGAAGACATCAGCATCGAACTGCTGACTTTGGGGAAGTAAGGACACTCCTGCTGACAGACCAGATCAAACAGTCACTGATGGCAGCCCCCTGTGGAAATACTTTGCAGTCAACAAACTCCTCTGACAAGAAGCACTCGACTCATCACCACCAGTCTGTTATTCCCGACTGCCCCCAGCAGCAATGAGCAGTAACCGCTATGGTATTCTTGTATCTGCAGACAAAAGAGGAAGGAGCGTTCTGCCCCTTCAAGTTAGCCATCGCAATCACCCGCAGGTGAGGATCCTGCTGCAGCGCCACATCAAAATAACGGTATTCGTAACCCTTGAGAGAATGGCCGTCCACATCAGCTTTCCGGTATCCGGCATAAAGCCGCTGTTCCCTCACAGCCGCCTCAAAGGGAAGCAGTCCTGCCATCTGATAGGCAGTACCTCCCGGTCGGGCGGTCAGGGTGCGCGACAGCAACGCAATGCCTCCACCTTCTGCAAGGATCTTGCCCCCATCCTCGCCGAACTCGCGCAACTGCTGAAGCTGACGTTTCCAGCGGTGAAGCTGACGGGCGAACAGTTCGGGAAAGCCTCCGGGCAGATAAATCAGGTCCGCTTCCGGGATATCGTTTCCATAAACAGGGCTGAAGAAGCTTACGCTGCCCACCTCTTTAAGATAGCTCAGATTCTCCTGGTAGATAAAATGAAAAGCCGGGTCAGAGGCAACAGCTATGCGCCATTTCCTTTCGAGCGTCTGAGGCCTCGGCTCCATTTCAGAAGTGTAAGGCAAGCTATAGGCACAGGGAAATATGCGTGTCGTCAGATTCAGAAGCTTGTCAAGATCAAGTGTATCCCTCATCAGGTCCGCAGCCTTCTGTATCTGCCCGTCGAGTTCCGCCTTCACAGCCGAAGTCAAGGTAGAATATTTGGCAGGCATCCGCAAAGACTCGTCATACGGAAGATACCCCAGACATTCCATCCCCGCATCAGCGCACACTTCGCGCAAGAAGCCGTACTGAGCAGGCGAAAACACATGGTAGAAGATTACGCCCGCTATACGGACATTCTGTCTGAAACGCTTGAAGCCGAACAACATAGGGGCCAGCGAATAAGTCGATGACCGGGCGTTTGCCAGCAAAATTACGGGCACAGAAAGAGCCTGCGCAATATCAGCTCCACTCCCCTGCCACTTGCGGAAACCGTCAAACAGTCCTGCCGAGTTGTCAACGACACAGACATCGGCCTGTTCTCCGTACGTGTTATACAAATACTGGATATGTCCGCGTGAAGCATACCATGCATCCAGATTAACGGAAGCACAACCGGTCGCCACTTCATGGGCCGCCTTATCTGCCAGATCCGGGCCGCAGCTGAACGGCTGCACTTTCATCCCCTGCCGTCGGAGTGCGCGCATAAGTCCCAGCGACATCAAGCTTTTGCCGCCGTCGGAAACCAATGGACTCAAAAGGAACTGCGATTTCATGAACCTTTTCTATGCTTTAACGGCCTGACTTTCTGCTTCACCCTCAGAATCAGGACAAGCCTTCGATTTCTCCGTTCACGATATCAATATGCAAAGCCTGAGGTTCTTTGGGAAGACCCGGCATACGCATGATTTCACCTGCAACGATAACCAGCATCTCGGCACCCGCATTGATCACAATGTCACGCACGCCGAAATTGAAATCCTTTGCCACACCGTAAAGTTTCGGGTCGTTCGAGAACGAATACTGTGTTTTGGCTATGCAGATCGGGAAGCGGGTATACCCCAGTTCCTTGATCATGCGCAGCTTCTTCTGTGCGGCAGGAGCAAAGAGAACTTGCTTTGCACCATAAAGCCGGGATGCCACCTTCTCAACCTTTTCTTCCACAGAATCATCCTCATTATAAGTATATTCCAGAGGCTTCGACGGATTGTTCTCAATTGTATCCACCACCAGGTTTGCCAGCTCAACCGCACCTTCACCGCCTTCAAGGAAAGCATTGTTGACGGCAAAGCCCACGCCCATCTCCTCGCAATGGCGGCGGACAAAATCCAGTTCCTCGTCCGTATCGGTAGCATAGCGGTTGAATGCGACAACCACCGTCTGGCCAAAAGAGCGCAGGTTCTCAATGTGCTTGTCAAGATTTCTGACTCCCTGCTTCAAGCCATCCATATTCGGTTCCTTGATTTTGTCAACCTCTACTCCGCCATGCATCTTCAGTCCTTGAGCTGTAGCCACAATCACCGTCAGTTTAGGCTGAAGTCCCGCCTTGCGGCATTTGATGTTGCAAAACTTCTCGGCACCCAGATCCGCGCCGAAGCCCGCTTCTGTCACGGCATAATCGCCGAATGTCATGGCCAGCTTTGTGGCAAGAACGGAGTTGCAGCCATGTGCAATGTTCGCAAACGGACCTCCGTGCACGAAAGCCGGAGTATGTTCCGTTGTCTGCACCAGATTGGGCGACAGAGCGTCCTTCAGCAACACGGTGATAGCGCCGGCAACGCCCAGATCTTTCACCGTGAACGGCTTGTTGTCAACGGTAAATCCCAAAAGAATATTCTCGATGCGGCGGCGCAGGTCGTTTTCATCCTTGGCAAGGCACAAGATAGCCATTATCTCCGATGCAGGAGTAATGTCGAAGCTCGACTCGCGCATGATGCCGTTCGACTTGCCTCCCAGTCCTGTAACGATGTATCGCAGGCCGCGGTCGTTCACATCAAGCACACGGTTCCACAGCACATCCTTCAGCGCAAAGCCATTGTCCTTGTTCTGATACATGTAATTGTCAAGCAATGCAGCAATCATGTTGTGAGCAGATGTTATCGCATGAAAATCTCCCGTAAAGTGCAGGTTGATCTTATCCATCGGAAGCACCTGCGCATATCCTCCGCCGGCAGCTCCGCCCTTCATGCCGAAGCACGGACCGAGCGACGGTTCACGAAGCGCACATACAGCTTTCTTTCCGATCTTGTTCAACCCCAGAGCCAGGCCGATAGATACGGTCGTCTTTCCGATACCGGCTTTTGTGGGCGTAATTGCAGTAACAAGTATCAGGTTGCTGTTTTTCACCCTTTCCTCATCGATCAACGTTTCAGGAACCTTTGCTATATAACGTCCGTAATTTGATATTTCATCTACCGGGATTCCATACTCCCTCGCTATCTGCTTGATTTTCACAAGTTCAATGCTACGAGCTATTTCTATGTCTGATTTCATTCGCTAATCTTTTTTATTTTGACGGGCAAAGATAATACAAAAAAGTGAGATACTCAGCAGATTGCGGAAGGATGATTGAAAATAAACGGCCGTCTGAAAGTTCCGGCAACATCACGCTACCATCTCCGTAAAAATAAAAAACATCCTCAAAAGCCAGTCCTAGAGAACAGCTTACACCTTCATCTGCTTCTCAAATCTAAAATATTCATTATGAAAAGGCTCAGGCTGTTGTTTAACCGCAGGGTCTGCGTGATGTCTGCAAAAGAACTCAACAATGCGGAATCCGCACTTGTTCACATAAAAATGGATGTTGCGCTTTTCAAAGTAGGGCGTAAAAAGTTCCCAAACGACTGTTTCCGGATACATTTCCTCTATCATCTTCCACACGCATCCGCCCAGCCCTTGGTTATGAAAGCCGGGATAAAAATAAAACAAGTCCATGCGATTGCGGCGGCTCTCGGGGTCTATGTGCAATGCAACGCCTCCCGCTCTTCTGCCGTCCACGTAAATGGCGTAAACGGCAGACTTCGGGTCACGAAGCATTCCATCGATGTCATCATCCTCGAAAAAGTTCCCGTCGCGGGACAGACCGAAGTGCTCGGCGATTGCTATGGAAAACACCTCCTTAACTTCATTCCGGAAATCATGAAAATCCGGTTCTGCCAATGCTTGAAAAAATATACTCGTCATTTCTTTCATTTTAAGAGTTCGCCGTACATTTGTACGATAAGCTCTAAGTTACCAATATGCTATATCCGGCTGTAAAGTTAGCGCAATGCGGAAACGACTCCAAACGCTTTCTGCACGAAACAGAAAAAATCAGGTCCGAAATGTACCGGCATCCGTCTGAAACGATTGCGCCCGTCGCCTTTAGCCATCAGATTTTCGCGCTTCGCCCTCCATTTATGCGGCTTCACGCAACAGACATTTGACGGGGACGGCAAAAACGCTTATCTTGCAGACAAAAAAAAGATGAGCGGAATAAAATATGACAACATACAGAACAGGCTGCCGCTGACTGGCATCGTATTCTTCCTTGCCTATTTCCTGTCCATGCTGACAGACCGGAACTATGCAGCACTGCTTCTGGGCGGCAGACTGTCTTTGGCAAGCTATGTCGCTGACATTGCCGGTACATTGCTGACAAGCTTCGTATTTGTGGAACTCTCCATTTTCTACAGCAGATGGCTGTTCCGGTATATCTCCTTTACAGGCAAGCCCTATTGCGGACTGTTCGTCAAAGCCCTACTTCTGCTTCTGATGAACAACCTGATGGCCTGGTGCTTTTCAACGCTGGGAATAATTTTGTGCGAAGAAAGCCATTCGTTTTTCTACCAAGGACTATACACTATCAGTGTCATTGCCACCTTCATATCATACCTCTACACCGGCGCGCATTACATGGAATCGGTCATACAGGCGGAACAGCAGAGAAAAGAACTTGAAATAAGGCTGCTGAAAGAAAAAGAACACGCGGCACAAATGCAGCTGGAGGTTTTGAAGTCACAGATAGACCCGCACTTCATGTTCAACAACTTCAGCATCCTTTCCGAACTGATCATGGAAAATCCGATGGCTGCCGACAAGTTTCTTGAACACCTGTCGAATGTCTATCGCTATGTCGTCCAGAATCTGAAACGGAATACCGTGAGCATTCAAGAAGAGATCACCTTTCTCCGGTCGTATATCTATCTGATAAAGATGAGATATGAAGATGCCGTCTGCATTGCGTTAGATGAAACGCTAAGCCGGTCGGAAGGGCTGATTCCTCCTGTCTGTCTGCAACTGCTGGTGGAGAATGCCATCAAACACAACCAGCTATCGGCTGTCCAGCCTCTGAAAATATACATTTACCGCGAGAAGAACTATATCGCAGTGGAGAACGACTTACGCCCTATCGCATCCGAATTCGCATCAACCGGAATAGGACTGCAAAATATCGTGGGACGCTATTTCCTGCTATGCGAAGAAAAGCCGCTCATAGAAAAACAAAGAAAACATTTACTGTGTCAAACTTCCCATCATACACGAAACGCCATGAACATATTGATTATAGAAGATGAAAAAAGGAATTTCAACCGCCTGAGAAGACTGCTGGAAAGACTCTGGATACAACCTGCTGCATAGAAGGGCCGCTGGCAAGCATTGCAGAGTCCGTAGAATGGCTGCACACCCACCCTGCACCGGATCTGATACTGGCAGACATCCGCCTGTCCGACGGACTGAGTTTCGATGCCTTGCGCCAGACAGACACAGCTTCCCCCGTCATTTTCACCACGGCATACGACGAATATGCAATACAGGCTTTCAAGTTCAACAGCTTTGACTACCTGCTGAAGCCTGTCAGGAGTGACGAACTGACTGCTGCCATCAATAAAGTACGCCGCCAATGCGCCGCACCGTCTGCCAGCGGAGAAGAGCTGCGCCAACTGCTGGAATATATGCGGAGAAGCAACTATCGCTACCGTGAACGTTTTTTGCTGCCATACCGCGACGGCTATGTGTCGGTGCAGGTGAAAGATATCAGTCACATTGCGCTGGACGGACGCGCCACACGCCTGTACATGAAAAACGGCACGGCAGAAAGCGTGCCGTACTCATTGGACGAACTGGAAAACCAGCTCAATCCCGATGAGTTCTTCCGCGTCAACCGCCAGTACCTCATCCATATAGACAGCATACTGAGCGTAAACAACTGGTTCAATTCCCGGTTGAAAGTGCATCTGAAAAAGTATCCCGGCGAAGAAATTGTTGTAAGCCGCGAACGGGCAACGGCCCTGAAGGAGTGGCTGGACAGGTAAAGCATGACAAAAAGAGTCCGCTCCCGGCAAAAGAGAAAATGACTGTCAGCCCAAGCAGGATATTCTGCGCCTCAAGAATACTTTTTGCCGCTTCAAGCCTCCCGGTCTTGCAAAAGGAAGCATCCAGCCTTTCCTTTGCAAAAAAACAGAACGGTACCGGCAAAAAGGCCAGCCGCACAGAACAAAATCAAAGCAACCATTAATACATCTTACAGAATGAACAGAAAAACGACGTATGTTTTCACCGTTGCATGTGTGATGCTCCTCGCTTCCTGCAAAGACAAGAAAAAAGCCGAAACGTACACGGCATATAGAGTGGCCACTCTTTCGCCTACATCTGTCGAAATCGAAGAGTCTTATTCCGCTTCCATACAGGGAAGACAGGACATCGACATCTATCCGCAAGTGCCAGGCACAATCACCCGGCTCTGCGTAAAAGAAGGACAGCAGGTGCGGAAAGGACAGGTGCTGTTCGTCATCGACCAAGTGCCTTACCGCGCAACATGGAACAAAGCCGTGGCAGATGTACATGCGGCCGAAGCACAAGCCAGAACCGCCCGGCTGGAATATCGGAGCAAACAGGTGCTGTTCGACAAGCAAGTGATATCGGAATACGAACTGACTACCGCAAAAAATGCGCTGGACGCAGCCGAAGCTATGCTTGAGCAGATGAAGGCACTGGAACAGAGCGCACGCAACAACCTGTCGTACACTGAAGTGAAAAGCCCGTCGGACGGCATGGTGGGCACATTGCCCTACCGCACAGGCGCACTCGTCAGCTCGTCCATCCCTCAGCCGCTGACTACCGTTTCAGACAACAGCGAAACGTATGTCTATTTCTCGCTCACCGAAAACCGCCTGCGCTCCATGCTTCGCCGATACGGCTCTTTAGACAAAACGATAAACGAGATGCCCGCCATCGGCCTGCAACTCAACGACGGCACACTGTATCCGGAAAAGGGACGCATCAGAAGCATCAGCGGCATCATCAACAAGCAGACAGGGACCGTGTCTGTATGCGGCGTTTTTCCCAATACCGGCAAACTGCTGCTGAGCGGCGGAATCGGCAATGTCATCATTCCGCACAAAGAAGAGGAGGTCATCGTCATACCCCAGACAGCCACAACCGAATTGCAGGACAAGATTCTGGTTTACAAAGTGTCGGAAAGCGGACATAAAGAAAAAAACGATTTCGTCCGTAGAACTGACCGTAGAGAAACTGAACGACGGCAAACTCTACATTGTCCGTTCAGGACTTTCGGCTGGAGATGTAATTGTAACCGAAGGCGCGGGCCTGCTGCGCGACGGGATGAGGATAAACATAAAAGAAGAATGACTTTCGGAAAATTAAACATATGAATCTCAGATATTTCATAGACCGGCCGGTGCTCTCAGCCGTCCTTTCTGCAGCAATTGTGCTGATGGGAGTCATCTCCATCTTCAACCTCCCCGTAGAACAGTACCCCGACATCGCACCGCCCACCATCCAAGTATACACCAACTACCCCGGAGCCAACGCAGAAACGGTGCAGAAAGCGGTCATCATTCCGCTGGAGGAGTCCATCAACGGCGTAGAAGACATGACCTACATCACGTCTACCGCCTCCAACAACGGCGATGCCACGATAAACATCTACTTCAAGCAAGGAAGCAGCCCCGACATGGCTGCCGTGAACGTGCAGAACCGAGTTGCCACTGCACAGAGCCTGCTGCCAGCCGAAGTGACCAAGATAGGCGTGACCACCATGAAGCAGCAGAACGCCGAACTGAAAACCTTCGCCCTGTATTCACGCGACGGCAAATACGACAGTTTCTGAACAACTACATGAAGATCAACGTAGAGCCGCGCATCAAGCGCATTGGCGGCGTAGGCAACATGATGCTGTTCGGAAGCAACTATGCCATGCGAATCTGGATGAAGCCGGACAAGATGGCGCAATACAAGCTCATCCCCTCCGATATCACCGCGGTGCTGGAGAAGCAGAATATCGAAGCCGCCACTGGCGCTTTCGGCGAAAACCATGACAATGCCTACCAGTATACGATGAAATACAGGGGACGCTATTCCACACCCGAAGAATTCAGCGAACTGGTCATCCGCTCCCTGCCAAACGGAGAGGTGCTCCGCCTGAAAGAAGTGGCAGACATACGGCTGGGCGACGAAGCCTACAACTATTCGACCGGAACGAACGGAAAGCCTGCGGCTTTGGCCATGGTTTACCAGAAAGCCGGAACAAACGCTTCGGAAACCATCAACGAGATAGACGCGGCACTGGCAGAAATCGGCAAAGACTTGCCGCAGGGGATGGAGTTTGTCACGCTGAGCGATATGAACCTTTTTCTGAAAGCCTCGGTCAAGGTGGTACTGAAAACCCTGTTCGAGGCAATCCTGCTGGTGATAATGGTGGTCTACATATTCCTTCAAGACATCCGCTCCACACTTATCCCCACCATCGGAGTCGCGGTTTCCATTGTCGGCACGTTCGCCTTCATGTCGGCCGCCGGATTCTCCGTCAATCTGCTGACCTTGTTCGCACTGGTCCTTGCCATCGGCACGGTGGTAGACGATGCCATCATCGTAGTGGAAGCTGTGCAGGCCCGGTTCGATGCAGGCTATCATTCTTCCTATATGGCAGCCAACGATGCCATGCGCGGCGTATCGTCGGCTATCCTCACGTCAACGCTGATATTCATGGCCGTTTTCATTCCCGTTTCTCTGATGGGAGGGACATCCGGAGAATTTTACAAGCAATTCGGAATCACGATGGTGGTAGCTGTCGGCATTTCGGCCGTCAATGCCTTCACGCTTTCACCGGCACTCTGCGCGCTGATGCTCCGTCCGTATAAGGACGAAAAAGGAAATACAAAGGCTAACTTTGCCGCACGGTTCCGCAAAGCATTCAATACAATACGTCGTTCGAGGTTCTGACCGAACGGTACATGCGCTCTGTACTCTTCTTCGTCAAGCGGAAATGGCTGATGTGGAGCACGATCTTCGCCTCCATCCTGCTGCTTTCATTTCTGATGCGGACCACAAAGACAGGGCTGATTCCCGATGAAGACACAGGCACTGTGATGATAAGCATGAATGCCAAGCCGGGCACATCCATGAGAGAAAGCCAGCGCATCATGGAGGAGGTAAACAGCCATCTGTCACAAATTCCGGGCATAAGCTATCATGCCAACGTAGCGGAGTATTCTTTCAACGGAGCCGGTCCGTCAATGGGCATGTGGTTTATCTCGCTCAGACATTGGAACGAACGGAAAGAAGAAGGACAGTCGGCACGCGAAATCATTGACCAGATCTATGCGTTCGCTCCCCAGGTGCCTGACGCATCACTCTTTGCCATGACCCCGCCCATGATTCCGGGCTACGGCATGGGAAGCGGATTTGAACTTTACCTGCAAGACAAGCTGTCGGGCAGCCTGGACAACTTCAAACAGGTGGCAGACCGGTTCGTTGCGGCCTTGAACCAACGGCCGGAAATTGAAATGGCCTATTCTTCTTTTGAAACAAACTATCCGCAATATTGGGTAGACATCGATGCCGCCAAATGCGAACGGGCCGGCATTTCGACCAATGAAATTCTGGAAACTTTGTCGGGATATTATGGCGGAAGCTATGTGTCTAACTTCAACCGCTTCTCAAAGGTGTACAGGGTGCAGATACAGGCAGCGCCAAACTACCGCGTCACTCCCGAATCGCTGAACCATATCTATGTCCGTGCAGGGAACGAAATGACGCCGCTGTCCCAGTTTGTCAAACTGACCAAGACATACGGGCCGCAGGACATGTCGCGCTTCAACCTTTACAGTTCCATTCCCGTCAACGGAACGCCGGCTTCCGGATACAGTTCAGGAGATGCGCTAAAGGCAGTACGCGAAACAGCCGAACAGCTATTGCCGGCCAATTACGGTTATGAATTCGGCGGAGTATCGCGTGAAGAAAGCCAGACAACGAACAATGTGCCCATCATATTCACGATCTGCCTGATACTGATCTATCTGATACTGTGCGCGCTGTATGAGAGTTTCCTCATCCCCTTCTCCATCCTGCTGTCTGTACCATGCGGTTTGTCGGGCAGCTTCCTGTTCGCACAGCTCCTTGATCTCGAGAACAATATCTACATGCAGACCGGACTGATCATGCTCATCGGCCTGCTAGCCAAAAACCGCTATCCTGCAAACGGAATACGCTGTCAAGTGCCGTCAGGCCGGAATGACGCTGGTACAGGCTGCTTATATCGCTGCCAAAGACCGTCTGCGACCCATACTGATGACCGTGCTTGCCATGATATTCGGCCTTTTGCCTTTGATGACAGCACACGGAGTTGGAGCGAACGGCTGCCGGTCGCTGGCTTCTGGCGTAGTGGGAGGCATACTGGCAGGCACGCTGGCACTGCTGATGTTCGTGCCGGTGCTTTTTATTGTCTTCCAGTACTTGCAAGAGAAGATACGTCCTGTGCAGATGCTCCGGAAAGGACCGGACTGGGCCATACAAATGGAACTGGAGAAGATTGAAAAGGAAAAATAACCGTTCGGAAACCGCACGCCGCATGTTGCCTGCGGAACGACTCGCCGCATGGAGGCCATTCCGCAGGCAAACCGCACTACCGACAAGGGTTCATTACGAAAACGCAAAAGCAAAGCCAAGCCTTCGCGCAAAAGAGTCAGTCTTCTGCCTGAAGATCTGTATCTCCAGATTAAAGATGTATATCTCCAGACTGGAGATTTGCATCTCTAGTCTGGAGATATAGATTTTCCGGCATAAAAAGCACAGTGCATCATGGAGGCTGTTGTTTTTTCCATGATACGCTGTGCCCTCTGCAGCAGACAAATGACGTGTCAGTCGTCGATGTCGATAACGCGCATCTGGCTGTCGAAAGTGATTTCCCAGCGGTTGGAGAGCTTCACTTCATAGTTGCTGCGGTCACGCTCGATAGACAGGATCCGGGCGTCGGGATAGTTGCTCTGCACGTAGCTCTTGATCCCCTGAGGAACAATCGCTGAAGGAACTCCGTTGACCTTGCAGCTAACTTCCGTCCAGTCGCCAGACTTGTCGAACTCAACCTTTTCGCCGGTCGTGAAGATCACGTCGTAGCTCTTGCTGAACAAATCTGTTTCCTGCTTGGCCAAAGCAACCTTCGAACTCTTGAAATAAGTCGAAAGGAAGGTCTGAGCCTTAGTAGGCAACTGACCGATCTGGATGGGCCTGTCATTGTCGGCAAAGGCGATTCCGGACATCACGAACACACTCACTAAAAATAATGCTAACTTTTTTCATAAGGCTTATTCTTTTTAGGGTTATACATTTGTTGCATTTTTCTAATGCAAAGATGCGGACAGAATCTGAAAACTTTCTGAACAATGCGGATTTTGTCGAAAAAAATCTGGCATTAAAACCAAAATAAACTAAGAATAAGCGATTCACAAGCTTTCTTCAATAACGCGGACAATGTTACTACTGCCAGAGGAGGATGTGTCAGAATAAGAAATGACTGTCAAAAAGCCATGCCATGCTGACACATCCGCTGTGCCTTTGTCATTTGTAAAGAGCCTTGCCCAGATCTTCCAGTCCGGCTTCTCCCGGCAGTCCCGGATAAGCTTTCTTCATACCCTCCACAAAGTCATGTGCAGTGCCGTTCGCGCCGAACACCTCTTTCATTTTCTTCAGACAAGCAATCTTGAACTCTGCCGCATCACGTTTTGCCGCACCGCCGTGTCCGCCAATAAACAGTTCCGCTCCGGAGTTCATCGCCTTTTCTGCTTCTGCGATTTCAGCATCGATTGCTGCCGGAGAAGAAACCTGCAGGTGGCTGACATGCGCCTTTGCCGGAGCCCAGTGCGTATAATAAGCCTTGCCGCCTATCAGGATACTTGCGCCGGGAAAATCCGTTGCTGCACCGTGCCCGAACGCAAAAGTCACTCCTGCCCATGTCTGCTCCGTGCCGAAAGCCACTTCCGAAGCCTTGCCCGTAGGCATATCAGTCAGTGCATCGCCGAAAGCCTGTGTAAAGCCTTTCATCATGCCGCTGTAAATCTCTCCCTTCGTAAATTCGGGCATACCCTGAGCCATCACCACATCATGATTGCCGGTCCCTCCCACGTGATAGTCCGTAATGCGTTTCTCAACCATCTTGCCCAGGTTCGACAAATAAGAGTCAAATTCATGCACATTCTCCTTAAACAGAGGCTGTTCCATTGTCACAAGCGCATCCTTGCCCTCGATGATATAGCTTGCATCACCCAACGCATCGTTAGTGTAATACACATGCAGTTGGAAATTGCCAAAGTCATGCACCTCGAAACGTCCTTTTTCCTGTGCCACAACTGCAACTGCCAAAAGATTGAACAAAATAAATAATGCCTTTTTCATTGTTTTCTGCCTTTTATGATGATACCAAGTTTACTTGTCAATACCCGATAGTGAACCGTTCGCAGTGGTGCTTCGGTGTTTCCAGTTCATCCACCATTGCCACCGCATAGTCTTCCACAGAGATGCGGCTGTTACCGTTTTCGTCTACGATAAGGTCGTCCTTGCCCAAACGGAATTTCCCTGTCCGCTGTCCCGGCAACAATGTCCCTGCAGGTGAGAAGAACACCCAGTCGATGTCTTTCTCGTTTATCAGCGTGTTCAGATAGAACTCTCCGAGCGATTTCACACCGCCCATGATGGCATCGGGAATTGCGCCGGAATCGACCACACGAAGTCCTGGAGCGCAGAACAGCGTACCTGCACCGCCTACGCACAGCAGCCTCTTTACTCCCGACTGCTTGGCCGCCTTCAGAATCAGCGGATAATTGCGCAAGGTATCTTCGTAGATATTCGGATTTGTCCAGCCGGGATTGTATGCGCTGATAACGGCATCCCTGCCTTTGCAGGTTTCAGACAACGCCTCCGTATCAGTTACATCGGCCTTTACAACTGCCAAATTGGGATTTGATACGCCAATCTTTTCGGGGTTGCGCACCACCGCTGTTACTTTGTGGCCTCTCGCCAACAACTCGTTCAGGATGGCGGTTCCAACGAATCCGCTCGCTCCAATCAATGTTACATTTTTCATAATCCTACATATTAAAAAACTTATTACTTACTAAAAGAGCCTTTGTTTCTTTTGCATTGCAAATGTAGGGATAGTTTCTTGATCTCACAAGGAGTCACCTGATAGTCAGATACTTACCTAAAAGTAACGACTGTTGGGTATGAGCCACTTACTGACAGAATTATTTTAAAAAAAGTTTCTTGCTGCCTGAAAGGAATTTGCTTAGCTCTGCAGAGTGGACGAAATAATCCAATAAGAACAGCACACTGATGAGCTGGAGAAAAGAGCAAGCGAACACAAACTCGCTGCCCTCCCCTGCCATTAACCCTGGCGTTCTAATTCATGGAAACGGAGAAAACATGCATGCCGCCCTGAAAGGCGTAAGTTATTTGCAGGTCGTATGCATTGCAGATTGACTTGACCAGCGCAAGCCCCAGTCCTGTAGATCCCTCCCTCGCAGAGTTTCCTTTATAAAAACGTTCGAAAATCCGCTTTCCGTCAAGCGGGGCGTCACCCGTATCAGCTATCTCAAACGATGAAGACGTGAAACGGACCGAAATCTCCCCTCCTTCCTTTCCATGTACAAAAGCATTCTTCAGCAGGTTAGTCACCAGCACTGTAGCCAGCGATTCGCTCATTTCCAGACGGAAACACCCCTGCTCGTCTACGTTCACCCGAATCCGACGGTAGGAGTACGCTTCCTTATAATCCTCCAGATACGACTCAAACAGCTTATCCAGGCACACCGTACGGACATCGCTGAACTGGCGGTTGTCTATCTTGCAGAACAGAAGCAGCGAACGGTTCAGCCGCGTCAGATTCTCAAGCGTCTGATGCGTCTTCATCAGTTCCGAAAGCTGCTTCTCGTTTAAAGAATCATCTTCCATCATCATCTCCAGCCTGTTCCGGCAGATGGCAAGCGGGGTCTGCATCTCATGCGAAGCGTTGCCGATAAACAGTTTCTGCTGCTCAAACAATTCGTGGCTCCTTTCCGATGCAGAATTGATGGCCTCGTTCAGCTTGCGGAATTCCACAATCGGCAATTTCTCGTCCAGCTTCACGCTCGTATCCCCCAAATGATAGTCCTCCAGCCACTTCAGCAAGTGATAAAGCGGTTTCATGTTGCGGTGGAACACCCATGCGTTCACCGCCAGAATCATCAGGAAAAGCAGGACATACAGAAACACGATCCATCCCAATATCGCACGCTGCAAGTCGAACTTCTCGATGGTAGGCGTATAGACCACCAGTTCCATGAAAGTCCCGTCATCACGCTGGAAGATTGTCATCAGCACACGCGCAGGTTCTTTTTCAGACTTTTCGGTAATATAAACCATCTCGTCACGATACGAAATGCGCGGGTAAGCGCGCGCATAGCTTTCGCTCACCTCATACAGAAAATACTGGTTGTTCGATCCGTTGCTGGCATCAGGCATTTCTTCTCCCGACAGCGAACGCACAATCAGCGACTCTGCATAAGTTTCCAGCGAGTCGTCCACTTCATCGTTCACTTCCTCCATCACCGCCAGGTAAAACAGCACAGCCCAGCAAGTGAGAATCACTATCAATGCGGCCGACATGCGCCACATCACGAGATGAAAAAGTTTCATTCTACCACAAATTTATATCCGATACCATACACAGCCTTCAACTCAGGCGTAGCTCCGTTTTCCTTCAGATGTTTGCGCAGATTCTTTATCTGGGCATAGATGAAGTCGAAATTGTCCACCTGGTCTATATGGTCGCCCCATACCGCCTCGGCCAATGTGCTCTTGTTGACCAGCCTTCCCGGGCGCGCCATGAAATAGAACAGGATGTCATACTCCTTACGGCTCAGTTCCACTTCCTTTCCGCCAATAATCACCTTGAACTGGTCAGGCATGATTTCGATGTTTCCATACTGCACCTTTCTTTCTCCCTCCCTCATGTTGCGGCGGAACAGACTTTTCAGGCGTGCATGCAGTTCGGCCAGATGATAAGGCTTCGGCAGATAGTCGTCTGCGCCCAGATCAAGTCCCTTCACCTTGTCTTCAAGCGAGTCTTTTGCCGAAAGAATAATGACGTTGGTGCGTTTGCCCATGGCATGAAGCTCGTCGAGCAAGTCGAGCCCCGACCCGTCGGGCAGCATGATATCCAGCAGGATGCAGTCGTAATCATAGTCCTCAATCTTGCGCAAAGCTGTCATATAGTCGGGTGCCTGCGAAACGACATAACGTTCCTTTTCAAGTGAACGTGTAGTGATTTCGCGCAAATCCGCATCGTCTTCTACCAATAGAATTTTCATAGCCTGAGTCAAATTTTGATTTTACAAATATAGTCTTTTCAGACAAATGGAAAAAATTTTTGCTTTCCATTGACAAGAAAGCCGCTGCTTTGCAAAGCAACTGCTTTCTTTCGGTGCCAGAGCATCCGCTCCGGACAAGTGTCATAAATAAAGTATCCGATTATTCGTTGAACCAGCGGACATAGCAGAAGTCCTGACGGTGCGGCATGTCAGCATTCTTCGGGAACATACGGTAAGAAACCTTGAAGCTTCCTGCATTTGACAGGCTGGCCGTCAACTGGAATGTATACAGGTCGCCTTCGTTCTTCACCATTTCCATCGGAGAAACCGAGTAAATATATTCCTTTCCTTCAGCGTTAGTGTAAGTAACCACCATTTCAATGCCGACAGCATCCTTCAGTCCCTTCTCGTCAACCACACAAGTGATGGTGTAGTCTTTTCCACTCTCAACATTGCCCTGACGCAGTTCCTGGTCTTTGCTGAGTGAAACCACCTGAATAGAATCCCATTTGGCCACAACTTCTTCTTTCCATGCAGCCAGTTCCTTAGCCTTGGCAAAGTCGTTGGCAATCAGCTTGCGGTAACGTTCAGCCTCCTTGTTGTAGAACTTCGAGAAATAGTCGTCCAGCTGCCGCTTCATCGTGTAGTGCGGAGCAATCTGTGCGATAGAATTCTTGATTGTTCTGATCCATCCTTCAGAGAATCCCTTCTTGTTGCGCGCATAGTACAGCGGAAGAATTTCTGTTTCCAGAATGCTGTAGATTGTTGCAGCATCCAACTGGTCCTGATGTTCCTGATTCTGGTAAGTACGCTTTTCCGTCAACGCCCAGCCTGCACCTTCACGATAACCCTCGAGCCACCATCCGTCGAGTACGGAGAAGTTGATGACACCGTTCATCAGCGCCTTTTCGCCCGATGTTCCGGATGCTTCAAGCGGACGTGTCGGCGTATTCATCCAAATATCAACGCCCGAAACCAGACGGCGGGCAAGCTTCATGTCGTAGTTTTCCAGGAAAATGATCTTTCCGAGGAATTCCGGACGCTTGGAAATCTCAACAATCTTCTTGATCAGTCCCTGACCTGCACCATCGTGCGGATGAGCCTTGCCTGCAAACAGGAACTGAACCGGATAGTCCGGATTGTTGACAATCTTGGCCAGACGGTCCAAGTCGGTGAACAGCAGGTGCGCACGCTTATACGTTGCAAAACGGCGGGCGAAACCGATCAGCAGCGCGTTCGGATTGATCTTGTCCATCAAAGCCACCACGCGCGAAGGATCACCCTGGTTCTTCAGCCAAGAATTGCGGAACTCGTTGCGGATATAGTTGATCAGCTTGTTCTTCAGTGCCACGCGCGTATTCCAGATTTCTTCATCGGGCACATTATAGATGCGTTCCCAAATCTTCGCGTTCGACTGGTCCTTCATGAAGTTCTTGTCGAAGTATTTGCCATAGAGTGCCTTCCACTCAGAAGCGCACCATGTCGGGAAATGCACACCGTTCGTAACATATCCCACGTGGTTTTCTTCGGGGAAATATCCTTTCCAGATACCGGAGAACATCTCCTGTGAAACTTTCCCGTGCAGCCAGCTTACACCGTTCACTTCCTGACAAGTGTTACATGCGAAAGTAGACATGCAGAAGCGTTCATTCGAATCGCCCGGATTGGTACGTCCCAAATCCATCAGATCCTGCCAGCTGATGCCCATACGTTGCGGATAACCGCCCATATATTTTCCGAACAGACCTTCGTCAAAGTAGTCGTGGCCTGCGGGAACCGGAGTATGCACGGTATACAACGAAGAAGCGCGCACCACTTCGAGTGCTTCGTCAAATGACAGACCGCCTTCTACGTATTCGCACAGACGCTGCACATTGCACAGAGCCGCATGTCCTTCGTTGCAGTGATAGATATCCTTCTTGATACCCAATCGCTTGAGCAGCAGCACACCGCCGATACCCAACAGAATTTCCTGCTTCAGACGGTTTTCCCAGTCACCGCCATACAGCTGGTGAGTGATGGGACGGTCGAACTGGCTGTTCATTTCGTTGTCAGTATCCAGCAAATACAAAGGCACACGTCCTACATTAACTTTCCACACGAATGCGTGTACATAATAGTTAAGATACGGCACATCCAGCACAAGCGGCTGTCCGTTTTCATCGTTCACGCGTTCGATAGGCAGACTTCCGAAGTTCTGCGCTTCATAGTTTGCAATCTGCTGTCCGTCCATAGACAGGCTCTGAGTGAAATATCCGTAACGATACAGGAAGCCTATACCGCACATGTCAACATTGCAGTCGGAAGCCTCTTTCAGGTAGTCGCCGGCCAAAATACCCAGACCGCCGGAATATATTTTTCAACACATGGGTCATACCGTACTCCATGCAAAAATAAGCTACAGACGGGCGCGTAGAATCAGGCTTTTCGCTCATATAAGCCTTGAACTTTGCATAAATTTCTTCAATTCTCCCCAATACCTCTTTGTCTACAGACAACGCCTCCAGTTTTTCATAGCTCAGACGTTCCAACAGGGCGACAGGGTTCTGTCCTACCACACTCCACAGTTCCGGATCAAGTTCTTTAAACATTTCAATTGCTTCATCGTTCCATGACCACCAAATGTTGCGGGCCATTTCTTCCAGCATCTTCAATGATTCAGGAATACGAGATTTCACAGTAACCTCTTTCCAAACAGGAGCATTCGCACAATTTGTTTTAATTCTCATATCTCAAAAACTTAAAAAAAATCACAAATCAGTTGTCTTTTCGAGCCAGACGTTCCGTCCTGTTCCGCAGAGCGAAATCGTATGCCTCATAATAATATTTTATAAAATGCTTCCACAAGGCTTTTTCCGCAATATTTTCCGCTTTCTGCCGGATAGCAAGCACATCCTTTCCGTCAAGCGAAGAAAATTCAGAAACCGTATCCTTAATGGCATCGGCCACTTCCGAATAGTTGTAGTCGGTGCGGTGGATAACTTTCACGCCGTCTTCCAGCATGCCATAATGTCCTTCAACCGAGTTCACCCACAGTCCGAACCCCGACAAGTCAGTCGTGATGGTCGGCACATGGAAAGCCACGCTTTCAAGCGGCGTATACCCCCACGGCTCATAATAAGAAGCATAGACAGTGAGGTCAAAGCCGATAAGCAAATCATAGTACGGCATATTCACGATACCATCCCTTCCGTCAAGATAACAGGGGACAAAAATCACCTTCACTTTCGTATCGGCCGCATTTGATATGTTCAGATACTTCAGCATGTCCAGCACCTGGTCGTGGCTCATATTGTGAAGCCAATGGGTGATAAACGGCACATGCAGCGGAGTATCAAACTTTTTGTCGCTGGCCAGACGCTCCTTCAAGTCTTCGCGGGCATCTCCCACCCATCCGGGCACATTGATGAATGCAACCACTTCCTTCTTCAGGTTTTTGTCGCGCGTAAGGCGGTTCAGGGCTTCCAGATAGACATTTATACCTTTGTTCTTGAACTCATAGCGTCCGCTGGTTCCCACAATCAGCGCATCCTCACTGATATCAGTACCCAGCAGCTTGTTTGCCAGATTCAGCAGAACCCCGCGTGCCTTCCTGCGCTTTTCGCTGAACGCATCGCCCTTGGGAACGAAATCGTCCTCAAACCCGTTCATCAAAACCACATCAGCAGGCTTGTCAAGCAATTCCTTGCATTCATTATTGGTAATTTCACTTACGGTGGTAAAGCAATCAACATTGTGCGCTGTCTGTTTTTCGATGGAATGTTTCGATTCCATATTCAGTTCGCGCGACATCTGGTCACCGTTGTAAGCAAAAAGATAATCATAGAGAGGCTTGTTGTTGCCGGCGATCGACCTGCCGATGGAAGTGGCATGTGTAGTGAAGATTGTAGCAATCTGCGGCAATGTTTTTCGGATATATAAGGCGCCCAATCCGGTCATCCATTCATGGGCTTGATAAATGACATTGTCTGAAGGCTTCAGGCAGAAACGGTAAAAACTTTCCAGCACTTTTCCTGCGGCATAGGAGAACATCGACGCTTCATCATAGTCACCGTAAGCGTGCAGCGAATCAACATTGAAATCTATCCACGCCTGCGTATAGATATCGTTTTTCTTAGCATAGAAAGGCGTAAAATCAACCAGAATGGCCATCGGTTTGCCGGGAATATTCCAGCGGCCCACTCTCACATTAAGCCCGTCCTTCTCTACCGCATGTTCACGCCATGCCTTCAACAGTTCATCATCAGAAATAAACGAAGGATTATCCTTGCCTTTCCAACAGTCAGGGCCAATAAAAAAAATCCTGTCCGGAAAATCTTCCTGCAAAGTTTTTGCTCGTGTTGACAAGACGGTATAAATACCTCCAACTTTATTACACACTTCCCAACTAGATTCAAAAATGTAATCAGGTTTCAAAAGCTGTTTCATCATCAATTTTTTTTATCCGGCGCAAATGTACAAAAAAAACCTTGAATTTGAGCAATTTTTGCTCAAGAAACTACAAAAACTTAATAAGGAGGACCGTTTTTTTTACAAGCCACACACACAGGGCATATCCACAGCAATCCGGCAAACGCAAATCCCGGAAACGTCAGCGCAACAGCAAAACACAAAAGCCCCGCCTTATGCTTTTTCAGGCACAGGCAGAGCTTTTCATTTATACACCTTTAAACAAAATGAATTTTTACTTATTTGCGTGCTTCGGCGATATAGCCAAGAGCCTCCTTACACTTTTCAGTAACGTAAGCCCAGTCTTCTGCAGCCACCTTGTCTTTCGGGAAGAGTTTGGAGCCCATGCCCACACAGAAAACACCCGCCTTAATCCAAGAGGTCAGATTTTCCTGAGTCGGCTCTACTCCGCCGGTAACCATCAGCTTTGACCACGGCATCGGAGCCAGCATACCTTTCACCAGTTTCGGCCCAAGCACATCACCCGGGAAAACCTTGCAAAGGTCGCACCCAAGTTCCTGAGCAAAACCTACTTCTGAAACGCTGCCACATCCCGGAGTGTATGCCACCAGACGACGGTTGCAGACTTTTGCTATTTCAGGGTTGAACAGCGGACCTACCACAAAGTTGGCACCTAGCTGCAAATAAAGGGCAGCCGTAGCCGGATCAACGACAGAGCCGACACCCATCGCCATTTCAGGACATTCCTTGGCAGCAAACTTAACAACTTCAGCAAACACTTCGTGCGCAAAGTCACCGCGGTTGGTGAATTCAAACGCACGGACACCGCCGTCATAACATGCCTTTACAACTTTCTTCGCAACTTCCGCATCCTTGTGATAGAATACGGGGACCATTCCGGTTGAACCGATCTTGTTCAACACAGCTATCTTATCAAATTTTGCCATTTTATTTCCGATTTACAGGATTCATTTATAAATTATCTCTGAACACGTCCGCTTGCATCACCGCCAGCCAAAGCTTCAACTTCCTCAGCAGAAACCAGATTGAAGTCACCGTTGATGGTATGCTTCAAGGCTGATGCCGCAACAGCAAATTCCAAGGCTTCACCCTGATTCGGTTTGGTGAGCAGTCCGTGAATAATACCTCCGGAGAACGAGTCACCGCCTCCTACACGGTCAATAATCGGATTTATATCATAGTGCTTAGACACGTAGAAGTCCTCACCGTTATAAATCATAGCCTTCCAGCCGTTATGCGTTGCGGAGTAAGATTCGCGCAGCGTAGAAATGACATATTTGAATCCGAATTCCTTTGCCATTGCAGTAAAGATACCTTTGTACCCTTCCGCATCGGTCTTTCCGCCTTCAACGTCAGCATCCGGCTTGAATCCCAGACACAGCTCCGCATCCTCTTCGTTGCCGATACAAACGTCCACATACTGCATCAGCGGCTTCATGATAGACTGCGCCTTTTCTTTTTGTCCACAGCTTCTTGCGGAAATTCAAATCAACAGAAACAGTTACGCCATGACGCTTAGCAGCCTCACAAGCCAACTTGGTAAGTTCAGCAGCCTTGTCAGAAATTGCCGGAGTAATGCCCGACCAGTGGAACCAGTCAGCACCTTCCATGATAGCGTCAAAGTCGAAGTCAGAAGGATCAGCCTCAGCGATTGCAGAATGAGCGCGGTCATAAATCACCTTGCTCGGACGCATGGATGCTCCCGTTTCAAGATAATAGATTCCCACACGGTCGCCGCCACGAGCGATGTAATCGGTTTTCACGCCATACTTGCGCAATGCGTTCACTGCGCTCTGCCCGATTTCGTGTTTCGGCAGCTTAGTTACGAAATAAGCGTCGTGTCCATAGTTGGCACAGCTCACAGCTACGTTTGCTTCACCTCCACCGTAAACTACGTCAAAGCTGTCTGATTGAACAAAACGAGTATTGCCCGGTGTAGACAATCTCAACATGATTTCGCCTAAAGTAACAATTTTTCCCATTGTAATTCTTTTTATGCTTGTTGTAAAATTAATGTGTCTTCCAAACACAGCGGACTTCAATTTTATGACAAATCTCCCGTTCTGTGCACGCACACAAAGGTACGGTTTATTTTTTAAATACCAAAAATAAGTAATATATTTGTATCGATAATAATTTTTTTTACAAAAAGCTCTTCATGAAGACAAACATAGACAATCAGCAAGAACGGATTCGGATCAAGGACATCGCACGCCTGGCAGGAGTTTCCGTAGGAACAGTAGACCGGGTGCTTCATTCACGCTCCGGCGTATCAGCAGCCAGCCGGGAAAAGGTAGAAGAAATCTTGCAGCAACTTAACTATCAGCCGAATATGTACGCAAGCGCCTTGGCATCAAATAAAAAATACAGGTTTGCCTGCCTCTTTCCGGCGCACGCCGAAGAAGACTACTGGGTAGATGTAGAAAACGGAATGGGCCAGGCCATAACCGCCTTTTTTCAGACTTCCACGTATCGCTCCAGTCTTTCTGCTACGACCAGTACGAATCCGGATCATTCACAGAAGAGGGAGAAAAAGTGCTGAACGCGCGCCCCGACGGTGTAGTTCTTTCACCCGCCAGCGAAGAAGAAACCAAAGAACTTGCACACAAACTGCGGGAGGCCAATATACCTTATATATTTATAGACTCAAATATTCCCAATCTTTCTCCACTCGCCTTTTTCGGACAACATGCCCAGAAAAGCGGCTACTTTGCAGCACGTATACTTCACCTGCTCGCCATGGGAGCTAATGAAATAGTCGTATTCCGGCTGATTTATGAAGGACGGCTAGGCTCCAACCAGCAGCTCCACCGCGAAAGAGGCTTTTATGAATACATGAAAACATGTTGCCCGGAGATGAAGATAAGGGAACTGAATCTCTATGCGAAACAACCGGAGCAGAACGAAAAACTGATGAATGAGTTTTTCAGCGCCCACCCGGACATCAAGTGCGGCATTACCTTCAATTCAAAAGCGTATATAATCGGCGAATACATGCAAGCATACGGGAAAAAGGACTTTCATCTCATGGGATATGACCTGCTGCGAAGAAATGTCGCATGCCTTCAAAACGGCTATATCGACTTCATTATAGCCCAGCAGCCCACCGTTCAGGGATACGACAGCATCGAATGTCTTTGCAATCATCTGATCCTCAAGAAAAGGGTAAAGAGCTGCAACTACATGCCTATCCACCTGATTTCTGTAGACAACATCGACTTTTACTTCGACACACATGTCTATGACAGTGCGAACGACTGACATTCAGACGGAAAAGTGTTATATTTGCGCGTTCTTAACTACAGATATGGAAAATGGACTATAACAAACTGACCCCTATTGTCAACAAGCCGAGCGCATGGGCCTTAAGCCCGTTAGCGGTATTCTTGTGCATGTACCTTGTCACATCGTTAATAATCAACGACTTTTATAAAGTGCCCATTACCGTCGCTTTCATGGTGGCTTCCATCTACTCAGTGGCAACAACCAAAGGACTGAGTCTGAACGACCGCCTTATCCAATATTCCAGCGGAGCAGCAAACAAAAACATCATGCTCATGATCTGGATTTTCATCATGGCGGGAGCCTTTGCCGAGTCGGCCAAAGCAATGGGTGCTATTGACGCCACCGTAAATCTCACCATGCAGCTGCTTCCGGGAAACCTGCTTCTTGCAGGAATCTTTCTTGCATCCTGCTTCATCTCCCTGTCAATCGGAACTTCTGTAGGAACGATCGTCGCACTCGTTCCCGTTGCAGCAGGCATTGCTTCCAAAACGGATGTCAGCGTCGTATTCATGACCGCAATCGTAGTTGGGGGAGCGTTTTTCGGCGACAACCTATCGTTCATTTCCGACACAACCATTGCCGCCACGCGCACTCAGGGCTGCGTAATGCGCGACAAGTTCCGCGTTAATTTCATGATTGCAATACCCGCTGCCCTCGTTGTCTTCATATACTATATTATATACGGCAGCCACATAGAAGTCACCCATCCTGCCAGTCCGGTCGAATGGGTCAAAGTGATTCCATACATTATCGTATTAGGCACTGCCATAACCGGACTGAACGTGATGCTTGTGCTGATTCTCGGAATACTCTCGGCAGGCATCATCGGCATGTGCTATGAAAGCTTCGACGTGTACGGCTGGTTCGGAAGCATGGGACAGGGAATCGTAGGCATGGGAGAACTTATCATCATTACCTTAATGGCAGGAGGCATGCTCGAACTCATACGCTTCAACGGAGGGATAGACTACATCCTGCATAAGCTTACCCGGCATATCAAAAGCAAACGGGGAGCTGAACTGAGCATTGCCGCCCTTGTGAGCCTGGCCAACGTCTGCACCGCCAACAATACCATTGCCATCATTACTGTCGGGCCTCTCGCCAGTGACATTGCCGACGAGTATCATGTGGACAAACGGAAAAGCGCCAGTATCCTTGACACATTCTCGTGCGTGGTGCAGGGCATCATTCCTTACGGAGCACAAATGCTGATAGCGGCCGGACTGACGCAGCTTTCTCCTCTCAGCATCGTCTGTTACCTGTATTATCCGATGGCTTTAGGCATAGCGGCACTGCTCAGCATCCTGCTGCATTATCCCAAGCGTTACTCCTGAATGCGGCTGCATGATAAAAAAGTCAATCCGTTATTTGTATATCTCGAAAGAAAACTCTACCTTTGCATCCGCAATTGAGGATGGTTCCGTAGCTCAGCTGGATAGAGCAACAGCCTTCTAAGCTGTGGGTCCCGCGTTCGAATCGCGGCGGAATCACTTAAAAGCTTTACAAATATCACACATCACACAAGGATGGTTCCGTAGCTCAGCTGGATAGAGCAACAGCCTTCTAAGCTGTGGGTCCCGCGTTCGAATCGCGGCGGAATCACTTAAAGGATCGGACAATATCTGAAAATAAATCAGATTTGTCCGTTTTTTTGTTGCAATTTCTTATCTTTGGGGCAATGTATAAACATCGCCTTCTATGGACAGGAAACGAAAAAGAATACTTCTATATATCTCTGCGGGAATCCTGCTGGCTGCCGCAATTTATGTCTCACTCCCTTATTACGCACGCCAGGCACTGATTCATCTGATGCCCGTCATCGACGACCTCAACACATTTCATCGTGACACGGTGCATAACACCCCTTCTGCGGTATGGTTCTGGCCCCATACCAACGACTATAACCGTCATCGCCTTTCACCCGAAGATTCCGCTTATCTGGATGAGCTGAAAACTGTAGCCTTTCTCGTTATCCAGCACGACAGTATTGTATTCGAGAGTTACCGGAACGGGTGGAACGACAGCCTTACATCCAACATCTATTCAGCAACAAAGACCATAGTAGGACTTCTTGCCGGAATAGCTCTTGACGAAGGAAAAATCCACAACCTTGACGATCCGGTAAGCACTTACATTCCTCAATACACAAAAGGAAAACAAAAAGAAGTAACAGTCCGCAACCTGCTCACCATGAGTGCCGGGATGGACTGGGACGAATCGTATGCCTCCCTGTTCTCCGTAACGACCCACGGCTATTACGGAAACGACCTGTACAAGCTAGTTACAGAACTGGATGTCAACGAACAACCCGGCATACAATATTCTTACCGGAGCGGCGAAACGCAGTTGCTGGCATTTGTCATCGAAGCCGCCACCGGACAGACGCTCAGCAAATATGCGGAAGAAAAATTATGGAAGCCGATGCAGGCGGAACGCAATGCCTACTGGCTTTTAGACAAGAAAGGCGGTGACGAGAAAGCATTCTGCTGCTTCCATACCACCGCCCGTGACATAGCGCGCCTTGCACGGCTCATGCTCCATCGCGGAAACTGGAACGGTCGGCAGCTTGTTTCGGAAAAGTACTTGAGCGAAGCCATGACTCCCGCATCCTACCTCAAAGACCAATGGGGCAAGGATTCGCTGGACTATTATGGTTTCCAGACATGGATCATGCACTACCGCGGACAGACAAACCCCTATATGCGCGGTATGCTCGGACAATATGCCATAGCTATCCCCTCACACGATGCGATCGTTGTCAGGTTGGGACACAAGCGAAGCGACATATACCGCCGTGAACTTACCACCGACATTATCCGTTACATGGACATCGCGATGAAAATACTCAACCGCTGACAATTACTTGTTATTCTTCACGAAAGCAAGAAAACGGTTCAGACCGTCCGCTACCCTTTCACGCGGACAGGCAAGATTCCAGCGCATGAAGTTATCGCCATCCTTACCATAAATCGCTCCCGCATTCAGCCAGAGCTTTGCTTCCTTCTGAAGCCTTACGCCCAGTTCTTCCGAAGGAATGTGAAGAGCGGAACAGTCCATCCATGCGAGGTAAGTGCCTTCAAGCACCGCCAGCGGAAATTCCGGCAGATTCACTGCACAGAAATCCTTCATGAACTTGTAGTTTTCCCCAATATAGCCTACGAGCTGGTCAAGCCATTCCTCCCCTTCATTGTATGCCGCAATGGTAGCAATTACGCCGAACGGATTCACGTCGCACACTTCGTTGACATTGATGGCACGGTCTATCTTCCGGCGGATTTCATCGTCCGGAGCGATTATATTTGCAATCTGCAGTCCGGCAATGTTGAAAGCCTTGCTTGGAGAAATGCAGGTAACTGAATGCTTCAGGAATTCTTCAGAAATGGAAGCAAACGGCAGATGCTTGTGTCCTGGATAAACCAGCTCGCAATGGATCTCGTCTGAAATGACCAGCACATTGTGACGGATGCAGATTTCGCCCAGCCTTACCAGCTCTTCATGCGTCCACACTCTTCCGGCTGGATTATGAGGATTGCAGAGAACCAGCACTTTGGCGCGCGGGTCTGCCGCCTTGCGCTCCAGATCTTCATAGTCCATACGGTAAGTCTGTCCGGCATAGATAAGCGGATTGCTCAAGATTTCACATCCGTTGTTACGCACCGAAGAAAAGAAACAGTTGTAAACAGGAGTCTGGAGAATCACCTTGTCACCCGGCTCAGTCATAGCCTTGATAATTGCCGAAATAGCCGGAACCACCCCCGAAGTATAAATGAACCAGTCCTTCTTTGTCTTCAAGCCGTGCCGGCGGTCCAACCAGCTGATTACAGCCTGGTAATATTCGTCCGGCACACGGGTATACCCGAAAATGCCGTGAGCCACACGTTTCTGTAATGCTTCCACGATGGCAGGGGCCGTTCGGAAGTCCATATCAGCCACCCACATGGGCAGCATCTCAGAATCGGCAGAAGCATCCCATTTGATACAGTTCGTGTTCCGCCTCGAAATCATTTCATCAAAATTGTATTTCATCTTCTATGCTAAAATATGTTAGGTTTGACTTATCTTGTATCGTTTTTCCATCCATTTGCCGCGCTCCAGACGTATCAGAAAAATCGTTCCGCGGAAACACAGCTCGATGCACATGGCCAGCCATACTCCTCGCAGCCCCATAGTCGGAGCCAGCCAGAAAGCGAGCGTCAGGCGCACCGCCCATATACTGAAGAAATTCATCAGACTGGGCACCAGCGTTCCGCCTGCACCCACAAACACACCGTATGCAACAATAGACGCAGCAAACATCGGTTCGGCAAACGCCTCTATGCGCAACACAGAAGTGCCCAGTGTGCGAATTTCTTCGACAGGCGTCATTATACCTATAATCTGGGGAGCGAACACGTACATCAGCACGCCCATAAACGCCATTACGCCCATTCCCATATAAACCGTCATACGCGAGAATCTCCGTGTCAGCTCCCTTCTTCCGGCACCCAGACTCTGCCCCACCAGGGTTGTAGCCGCATCCGAAATACCGTAGCCCGGCATATAGCAAAGACTTTCGGCAGTGATGGCAAACGAATTGGCTGCAATGGCAATAATGCCGAGCGGGGCCACGATTACAGTTGTCATGATTTGCGCCCCGCAGATCACCACATGCTCCAGTCCCATAGGCAGACTAATATGGGCTGCCTGCTTCAAAACGGCTCTGCGCGGAATAAACCGGCCCTTCTCGCCCGTAAGTTTCAGTTCAGGCGAGCGGGTAACCAGGTAACCCATCATCAACGCAGCCACAACGACCTCGGCAAAAACCGTTCCCAAAGCAGCTCCTTCCACTCCCAAGCCTGCCCCCGGCATCCGGAACGTGCTGCCGAACAGCTCCACATCGCGCGTAGGGAATATCAGGAAGAAATTGAATATGACATCAAGCACACACATCAGTATGTTCAGCATACTCGGAATACGCATATTGCCGCTGCACCTGAGCATGCCTCCGGCCAGAAAGTTCAGTTGCAGCATAGGCAAGAAAAGCGAAAAAATGAGAAAGTACAGAGAAGAATCGCGCCGTATAACCGGATCTCCTCCCAGCCAACGGGGAAGCGAACCGCTGATGGCTACCCCGGCCAGTCCAAGCAGCAGACTGAAGACAAAGACGGAAACGATTGACTGGCGCAGCACAGCCCGCGCCCTTTCCATATCGCCGGCTCCTATCAGATGCGCCACCTGCACGGAGAAACCCGTAGCCGCAGCAGAACATACTCCCCAAAACAGCCACGTTGTTGTAGATACCAGTCCGATGGAAGCCGACGCATTGGCTCCCAGACTTCCCACCATCGACGCATCGATATACTGCATAAGGATGGACGAAAGCTGCGCCACAATTGCGGGCACACTCAGTTGGACGGTCAGCCATAATTGCTGCCTTCCTGTCATGGGCTTTCCCTGACGGATCATCGCCAGCAGGCTGTTGGTTTCGTTCTTTATCTTGCTCACTTTGTTTTTCTCTTTTTGACGCTGCAAAAATACAAGGATTGTCTGATATATGTTGTATATAAATTACGGCTTTCACAGATAATAACAGAAAAAGAAGGCTTGTCCTTTTCTTCGAGAGAAATTGCGAATTGTGTAACGAAGAACTGCCTGGTGCGCGTAGCAGACAAAATCCTGCCGGTGCACCGCTGGATTTCAATTTTTTCAGTTTAACTTTGTAATGGTTTAATCAAAAAAAACACAGAAGCAACATGAAGAAGCAATTCCTTTTCTCCCTGCTCGCCCTCAGCGCGGCGACGGGAGCCAAAGCCGACGGCAACGAAGCACGGCTGCTCCGCTTCCCCGCCACAAACGGCACGGACATCGTATTCTCCTACGCCGGCGACCTCTACACAGCACCCATTGCAGGCGGTGAGGCCCGAAGGCTGACATCGCACGTGGGCTATGAAATCTTTCCGCGTTTCTCGCCCGACGGCAAAACCATTGCTTTCACCGGCGAGTATGACGGCAACCGCGAGGTTTATATTATTCCCGCCGACGGAGGCGAACCCCGGCGTCTGACCTACACCGCTACCAATGCGCGCGACGATGTGGGCGACCGCATGGGGCCTAACAACATCGTGATGACCTGGACACCCAACGGCGAAGGTGTCGTCTACCGCAACCGCATCAGCGACGGCTTCGACGGACGCTTGTGGACAGCGCCTCTGTCTGACGGTATGCCTCAAGCTCTCCCTCTGCCCGAAGGCGGCTTTTGCAGCTATGCACCGGACGGCAAACGAATGGCCTACAACCGCGTCTTCCGCGAATTCCGCAACTGGAAATATTACCGCGGCGGCATGGCAGATGATATATGGCTTTACGATCCCGATGCCAAGAAAGTAGAGAATTTAACAAACAACGTGGCACAAGATATCTGCCCCATGTGGATCGGCGATGACATCTATTTTATCTCCGACCGCGACCGGACAATGAACCTTTTCGTCTACCACACCGCTACCCGACAGACGGAGAAAATAACCGACTATACCGACTACGACATCAAATTCCCCAGCACCGACGGCAAGCAGATTGTGTATGAACATGCCGGTTACCTCTACCGTTTCGATCCGCAGACAGGCAAGAACGAGCAGATCCGCATCACGCTCAACGCTGAAAACATCTATGCCCGCACCGAACAGAAGCATGTAGCCGACTATGTGACCGCAGCCAGACTTTCGGCCGACGGTAAACGCCTGGCCGTAACCGCACGTGGCGAAGTATTCGACGTGCCCGCCACAAAAGGTGTAACGCGCAACATTTCCCGTACCCCCGGCGCCAACGAACGCGAAGCCGACTGGAGTCCTGACGGACGATACATAGCCTACATCTCCGACCGCACGGGTGAAACTGAAATCTACTTGCAACCCGCTGAAGGAGGCGAACCCGTCCAACTGACCACAGGCAACGACACCTACATCCGCAGCCTCAGTTGGAGTCCCGACAGCAAGACTGTACTCTACACTGACCGCAAGAACCGTATTGTCACCGTAGACGTGGCCTCCAAGACAAAAAACATAGTCATGCAGAATCCCGAACAAGAATTCTACGGCGTGAACTTCTCACCGGACAGCCGCTGGATAACCTACACCAAGCCTGCTGCCAACGACTTTTCGGTAGTCTATGTCTACAACCTGGCCACAAAGCAGGAATATCCCGTTACGGAGAAATGGTACAATTCCTCTTCGCCCGTATTCAGCACTGACGGCAAATACCTGATTTTTGAATCCGACCGTGACTTCAACCCCATCTACGGACGTCTGGAATGGAACCATGTCTACACCCGCATGGGCGGCATTTACCTGGCTCTACTGACAAACGACACGCCTTCGCCTTTCCTGCCCGCAGACGAAGCGGTGAACAGCGACAAGGAGGAGGAAGCCGGCAAAGTTCCTGCCAAAGACGCGAAGAAGAAAGATATCAAGACTGAAGACAAGGCTGTGGAGATTGCTCCCGAAGGAATCGCAGGCCGTATCGTCAAGCTGCCCCTATCTGCCGGCAACTACTGGAACCTGTACAGCGACGGACAAACCGTGTGGTACTACGGCGACAATGGCACGCACGCCTTCAGTCTGAAAGACCAGAAGGACGAACTGATAGCCGAAAATGCTGTCATGGTACCCATGGATGGCAGCAAAAAGGTTCTCTACATGCGCGGCAACTCCCTCTATGTGGGCGAACTGTCCACACAAAAGGTTACACTGGACAACAAGGTATGTCTGGATGACATGGTGGCTCCGATAGACTATCAACAGGAATGGGCACAAATCTTCGATGAAGCCTGGCGTGCCTACCGCGACGGCTTCTACGTAGAAAACATGCACGGGGTGGACTGGAAAGCCATCAAGGAGAAATATGCCGTGCTGCTGCCTTATGTCAAGACACGCCTCGACCTGAACTATATCATCGGCGCAATGATTGCCGAACTGGCATGCGGACATGCTTACGTCAACCCCGGTGAATATCCAAAGCCCGAACGTATCGGCATGGGCCTGCTGGGTGCTGAACTGAGCCGCGACGAGCAAACAGGCTTCTACCGTATCGACAGAATACTTCCTGGCGCACCTTATAGCGAAAAGCTCCGCTCGCCTCTCACCGAACCGGGCATGAACATTGAAGAGGGCGACTATATCACAGCCATCGACGGTGTGCCTACCACCTCCGTGCGCAACATCTACCAGCTCCTTATCGGCAAAGCAGGCGTACTGACCGAACTGAGCATCAGCTCCAAGGCCGAAGCCGACGGTGCCCGCAAGGTTGTGGTAAGACCCACGGACAACGAATATCCGCTCTATCACTATAACTGGGTGCAAAAGAACCTGCGCCGTGTGGAAGAAGCCACCGATGGGCGCGTAGGATATATCTATATTCCCGATATGGGGCCTGAGGGCCTGAACGAATTTGCCCGCTACTTCTACCCGCAGCTCGACAAAGAAGCCCTCATCATCGACGACCGGGCCAACGGCGGAGGCAACGTATCGCCCATGATCATCGAGCGCCTGCTCCGCAAGCCCCTACCGCATGACCATGTCGCGCACGTCTACCCGGACGAGGCAAACCATTCCCGATGCCACACAGTACGGCCCGAAAATCCTGCTCATCAACAAATATTCGGCTTCTGACGGCGACCTATTCCCCTGGAGTTTCAAAGCCAACAAGCTGGGTACGGTCATCGGTACCCGCACATGGGGAGGCATCGTGGGCATCAGCGGTTCCCTGCCCTATATAGACGGCACAGACATCCGCGTGCCATTCTTCACCAACTACGATGCCAAGACCGGCCAGTGGATTGTGGAGAACCACGGCGTTGATCCGGACATCCTCATCGACAACGATCCCATCCGGGAACAATCCGGTACAGACCAGCAGTTGGAAAAGGCCATCGAAGTAGCTCTCGAGCAGTTGAAAGAGCGCAAGCCTCTGCCAGGCGTTCCTGAGCCTCGGACAATGAAAGATCTGGGAGTGAAATGATTCCGGAAATGCCAGAACCTGTTTTTAACGACAGCATTCATTTCTGACCAACGGGAACATAGCGGCAACGGCATCAAGCGACAGCCGCTATGTTCCCAATTTTTAAGCGTACCCATATCCGGCTCTGCCTCAGTCCGGACATCGCTTTCAAGAATGCTTTTCTGCTTTCGGAACATGCGCCGGCATCCCGCAGTTATCAGCTGCTTTCTTTTCAATTGGCGGCCGGCGAAACATAATTTATATCCTCCAGCCAGTCTGCCAGCATAAAATGACAGGCAGCAGTCTGCGACGAACGTATCCACAAGCTGGGTTCCATGAAATTCCCTTCCGGAATAAGGCGCTCGGCATCTGCTTCCACACCGCTGATGCCGCTGCTTGCACTCGACACGACAAGCCCGATATGCTTGCCAGCCATCCGGTCACCGTACCTGAAGAGAAAGGTCTGCATCGGAGCGGCCATGTTGCTCCACCACAACGGAGCGGCTACAATGATGATGTCATACTCATCCAGATTGTCTGCTGTCGTCCGGATGTCAGGGTAAGATGGAGCATCATCCGGATTGTTCCGTATGGCAGAAATCAGAGCACTCCCTACAGCATAGTTGTTGGCCGCATAGTCAATTCCCTCTTCGGCCGGCTCTACGCGCAGCACATCCGCATCGATCTGGGTCTGCAAATCAGAAACAATGGTATGCACATTGTTCGTGAAACTGTAATATACGATCAACGTATTTCCCGTCACCGGATCATCCGCCGCGCCAGGTTCTCCCCCATTACCACTGTCGACATCTTCCCCGTTGCTTCCGGGCTCTTCCGTCGGAGGTTCCTCCGTTGCCGGTTCGTTATCACTACAGGCTACAAAGCCTAATGTCAGTACTGTCATAAGCAGAAGATAAAAGAACTTTTTCATACGTATTTTATTTTTAGAAGATTTTCCATTCAAGCAATATTCACAAAACAGAAGCACGTCCCCGATAACATCCGAAAAATAAGCCTGAGCAAAATTAAACGACAGGCTCTTAATGAATGAAGATATTGTGCATATTTCTCAGATCACAGGCTTTTATTCCGGAGAAGTCTGTAAAACAGACAAACAGCCCTTAAGGTTGCCAGTCCGACCAATTCCGACGGATTGCGGCGTACCAGCAAGTCCACATCCTCCTGAGCCAGTCCGTTCCGTAACAGAGCCTCAATGCAGCGGCGCATTCCCTCAATCGGGTGCGGCATACCTGCCTGCCCCAGGTCTGTCGTAATGAAACTCCGTTCCGGATTGATGCGGGCAAAGGCAGCAAACGCCTCATCACTCAGCCGGATGAAGTCCGGCAACCCGGTTCCCGGTCCCCAAAGGTTGGTAAGGTAACTGTATTCTATCCATGCGCCGAGATCGATGCAACGCTTTATCTGCTCGTGGGTCATCGTCCAGATGCCGGAATTGGCATGAGTGACGACAAATTTCCCTACACCCACCTCGCGTGCCTTGCGTGCCAGCGTGATACATTCTTCGGGCGAAGAATGGCCGGTGGCAAAGATGATGCCGGCCTCCGCACAGATTTCCATGACACGCACCACTTCAGGCAACACCCTGCCACTGTCGTCCAGCACAGGTATACCCTCTTTCTTGCCGCAGCAGCTCAGATTCTGATACACGGCATCCTGCGTAGGCATCCAGATGCACCGGCACAATCCTCCGGTAGTGTTCACCGCTTTCTCGGCAGCAAAGGGATTAACCCGCCCGCCATGCACACGGTTCATGCACATGCTGCCGAACACCTCGAAATCGGGTACTGCCTGACGGATAAGATAAGCGCGGTCGTGACAACTGAAGTCGTTAGATTTGAACATTACAGCACGATAACCCGTCCGCCGGGCATCACGGACAAACGAAAGTTCGTCCGTGATCCGAACTTTGCTGTCGGGGGCACAATGCAAATGAATGTCGCACACACCGTGCAGCATTCCGTCCGCTGTATTTCCCGACTGTTCTTTTGGGCTTTTTCCTGACACGAAAGCACCGGCAGAAAGCATACTGCCTGCCATCACCGCACCGCCTGCCGCCACGCTCCGCTTCAGAAACGTGCGGCGTGAGATAGTTGTTTTCAATTCCTCATACATTTTTATAAAGCAATCCTGATTTCCTACAAACTTGTGCGTATTTTCACCTGTCTGCAACACCAAGAAGAACAATAGCAAAAGCTTTATTTGCAGCATAGACAATCAGCTGCATATCAAATGAGAGCAGGTTTCTGTTTCGGCACACCCACTGTTCAAGCTTCAGAAGCCCACCTGCTTCTGCTGTTCGGCGTTGTAGCGGTCGCCCGTCACCGGAATGGCGGCGACAGCATCTTCCAGCTGCTTCCATTCTTCAGCAGTCAGGGCAAAATCCAGCGTGCGCAGGTTCTCCTCGAGGTGCGAAAGCTTCGTTGTGCCGGGAATAGGAACAATCCACGGCTCTTTCTGCAAAAAGCCAGCCGAGTGCAAGCTGCGCCGCAGTCATGCCCCGTTCGCGGCCGAAGCGCTGCAGGACATTCACTATACGGTAATTGGCACGCATGGCCTCGGGAGTGAAACGAGGCAGCGTAGTACGGTTGTCGTTGTGCGGATCGAATTCGGTATACTCATTCAGATCGCCGCCAAGAAAGCCCCGGTTCATCGGACTGTAAGGCACAAAGCCGATCCCTAGCTCACGGCATACGTCCAACACACCGTTCTTTTCCACATCACGGTGCATCAGGTGGTACTCGCTCTGGATAGCAGTCAACGGACAGACAGCATGTGCCTTGCGGATGGTTTCAGCACTGACCCACACATTCCCCAGTGCAAGACCTTGCCTTCCTTCATCAAATCGGCGATAGTCCCAGCCACGTCCTCCACCGGCGTGTTGCGATCAAAACGGTGTTGGTAGAACATCGGGATGACATCGGTACGCAAACGTTTCAGCGATTCCTCACAGTAACGGCGGATGGTAGCCGGACGGCTGTCCTGACGTCCGGTAGCCTTGCCGTCTATGACTTCGTGTCCGAACTTGGTCGTCACGTTTACCTTCCCATGGAATGCGCCGAGAGCCTCACCAGCCAACTCTTCGTTGTTCAACGGACCGTAGATAATGGCAGTGTCGAACAGCGTCACGCCCCGGTCCATTGCCTCATGAAGCAGGCGGATACACTGCTTCTTGTCGGGATGACAGCTCCGGTTGTAAGTCATGCCCATCACGCCGAAGCCCAACGCTGATACCTCAAACGCCGCCTTTCCCGTGCCCAGCGTGCGGCGAGCGGCAACGGTTGCTGCTTTCGCATCGCCGGCAGACGTTGCCTTGCTTACGGAAGCCGCACCAGTGGCTGCCTGTATCTTATCCAAAGCCGGAGAAACGGCCAATGCAGCACTCACGACAGCCGCCGTTTTCAGAAACCCCCGACGGCTGAAACCTTCTTTGTTGTTCAAATTTCCCATGTCTTTACTTTTGATTAAAAGTTCAATGAATTGAAAAAGCCCCGTCCACCAGCAATGCATGGCCGTCAACAAAACTTGCTTGCGGACTGCACAGCCACAGCACAGCGTCGGCAATTTCCTCCGGCCTTCCCAGCCGCCCGGCAGGAATGTCACGCACCAGTTCCTTTTCCAGCGCAGGATTACGCCGCATCAGGTCTTCTGCCATCGGCGTGCGGATAACACCCGGACACACGGCATTGATACGGATGCCCTTTGCAGCATAGTCAATGGCTGCCGTGCGGGTCAGTCCGATGACTGCGTGCTTGCAGGCGATATAGGCAGCCTGTCCGGGGAAACCTGTCACGCCGCCCTGCGACGAAGTATTTACTATCGCCCCGCCACCCTGCTTCAGCATTTGCAGGATTTCGTAACGCATACAGTTCCACACACCTTTCAAGTCGACAGCTACCGTACGGTCAAACTCATCGTCTGTAATCTCCGCCATCGGACGTTGCGGTGTCTGGATGCCGGCATTGTTCAAGGCCGCATCCAATCGTCCGTAGGCAGAAACAATCCAGTCTATCATTTTCCTTACTTCCTGCGTGTCCGACACGTCACAGCGGTAAGCCACAGCCTTGCAGCCTTCTGCCGCCAATTTTGTAGCCTGTTCCGCAGGTTCCTTGATGTCAGCCAATACAGTAATATAGCCCGCTTTGGCAAACGCTTCGGCGCAGGCAAGGCCGATACCCATTGCGGAGCCGGTAACGAGAGCTACCTTTCCGCTTGCTGATGTTGTTTCCATATCCAATTGATTTATCATATTTTATGTTCTGAAGCAAAGGTAGCGGGTTTGGGAAATACAGGCTTTGCCCATCGGCTCAAAATATTTTGTTCTGAAGATCAAAGCGCAAAAGAAAGCAGCAGATCCGGTTAAAACAGCTTCCGGTCCTGCCGTCATTTTCAGACGGTCTGACCTACTTGATCTTCAGTCCCGGAATCAAGGGCTTTGTGTCAATCAGTTCCAGATTCTTTACCATCTCCTGCGTGCCCTGTTTATACTTCAGGAAATGCGGCGTCTTCAGGTGGCTCTCGTAAGCGGCGCGGTTGGCATAGATCTCAAGAATGGTGATTTTGTCGGGCGCATCCTTCTCGGCTGTGGCATAAAGGGTGAGCACGCCCGGTTCCAGCCGCATGGAAGCTTCTATTTCCTCCTTCAGATACGCATTGTATTCGTCCAGCCGGCCTGCATCGACAGTTATTTTCGATAGGCGTACCAAGTTGTCCTGAAGCGAATCCGCCGGTTTGGCTGCTTCCTGGCTGATGATACGCAGTGCCTTGATTGCCGCAGGAAAGCCGATATACGGAAGACATTGGATGACCGCAGCCGTCATTTCTTCGGGCGTGTTGCCCGCATTGATGTTGCCGTGAAAGTGCGACTGCAACTGGCTTTCCGCCTCAAGTGTGGTCAGAATGCAATAGCCGAGCAGTTCCTTTGCCTTCAGGCTGAGTGCTCCGCGAGTATATATTTCGCCAAAGAAACAGTCGGTCAGGAAACGTGATACATCTTCGCCCATTCCGCCGGGCACGCCTTCCATCACGGCGGAGATCCCTCCGCGATACAGTTTGTCCTGAATTGCTTTGCCTTTCTCGTGTCTGTTTTCTTCGGTAACGGTTGTCCGGTTATCCAGAGGAAGGCTGATGCCTCGTTCCCTGAACACCTCGTTCACCGTTCCGACAGCGTTGAGCATCTTCGGAAAGCCGATGAAAGGAGCTGTCAGATACATCGCCTCACGTAGCTCCACGGGTGTGACACCCACATTCAAGGCGGCTCCTGCATGAGCCTTCAGTTGCGGAAGCGTCTGCATGGTGGCAAGAGTGACGCAGGTTATCATTTCACGCTGCTTCATGCTCAGGCTGCCCGTAGCAAACACTTCGCCAAATATGAATTTCTGGAGAATGTCCATCATCTCCGGATCCGTACCCTGCCCGGTCAGAGCCTCGTCTCCGAAAAGGGTGCGATAGTTTTCCTTGCACATTCTATCCGATCCGTCTTGCTGCCGGTTTGCGCCGCTGCCGGCAACAATCCTGCCAGCAGAAAGGCTGTAAGAACAATCTGTTTTTTCTCATATCGCGCAATATCTGTTATAAACTTTTCCCCAATTGATAAGCCTGCTCTCCATAGCGCGTGTTGCGTATGGAACCTGCCGTCCAGACACCCGAAGCAACTACCTCGCCCACGCTCTCCCAGCCAAGATAATCCATCAGCGTGCGGTAATGCAGAAGCATAGGCTCCGCTTCCTTTTTTCGCGGTATCAGCGTACGTCATCAGGTAAGCGGCCTTCTTGTAATGGCCTTTGATTTGTCCGTTGATGGCATAGAAGCGGTCGATTACCCGTTTCATCTGTGCCGAGATACCGAAATAATACATCGGAGTGGCAAAGACCACCATGTCGGCCGCAAGGAGATGCGGACGCAGCTCGTTGAAGTCATCCTTTATCACACACGGGCCGTCCATGCCGCAACGGTTGCATGCGCGGCAAGGTTCCACCTGTTTGAAGGCACAGTCGAAACGGTAAATTTCATGTCCTTTCTCCTGCGCCCCTTTGATAAACTGTTCCGCAAGATAAGCGGAATTTCCGTTCCGACGGGGACTGCCGGTCAATACTGTTATTTTCATTGTGCTATTGTTTTTAGTGTTCAAACTTCCAACGGCTTTCACGATGCCGCTTCCCAAGACAACGCTCCCTGCAGCCGCAAGCAGGGATTTGCGAAAAAAGTCCCTGCGCTCCATCACTTGCGCTGTTTAAGTGCTTTTCCAAGCGACGTGCATGGCGCGATTTCCTCCCCTGTCCGCAGGTAAGTATAGCCGGGCATCTCAAAGAGAACGGGCTTCAGCCTGCTGTAGTCCGGTTTTCCCTTATCATTGAGGACGCTCTCCTCAGCATAGGCATTCGCGATCTTGCAGATGAAGTTGTCGAACGTATCGGTTTCGTAATTGTCGACCACCTCACATTCCATCACCAGCGGACTTTCATCAATGACCGGAGCTCCGGCTTCGCCCGGATGCCAGGCAAACACTTCTGATTTGTCTACCTTTGCCCCACTGACACATCCCACATAGTCGGCACGCTCCAGCATGGCTTCGTCTACCATATTGACAGAAACTTTGCCTGTAGCCTTCACTCCCTGATTGGTGTAATGAGCCTTGTGCATGCTCAACATGATGCGGTCGTGCCCGATAATGCCCACATGGGCAACGAGCAGCCAGTTTACTTTTCCGTTTACTTCCGTACCCACCACTGCTGCGGGTGTGGGATACAATGCCAGCATATGGCCGATATTCTTTTTCATATTGTTTTTGGTTTAAAAGTTGTTTTCCTGTTTTATGCCGAACAGCCGGGATGCATTGCCCCACAGAAACAGGTCCGCATACCGGGCAAGCTCTCCGTCGGCTGCGAGCGTCTCTTTCAGTCTGTTCAGGTTGTTCCGCAACACACTCTCCGGCAGATACGGATAATCAGACCCATAAAGGATATGTTCCGGCGAGGTGACGGCAAGCAAGGCACGGATGACTTCTGCCGTGGGATTGCCAGCCAGGTCATAATAAAGCCGCGACAGGTTACCCTCCCAGTCAATGGGCTGCATTGATCCGTTGGCTGTCATCGCCGGAAGAATGGATTTCATGCGCGGGATGGCAAGCGGAAGAAACGAGCCGCAATGCGGCACGACTACTTTCAGATTCGGATAGCGCACGAGGACGTTCCTCGCCAGCATATTCACTACAGCCCGTGTGGTTTCTGCCGGATATTCGTACATAGCAAGCGGCGTGGTTCGCACGATACCCTCATGACAAGGCGAAGGACGGTGCGGATGGATGATAACCACGGCATGACGTTCGTTCAGCACTTCCATCAGCGGGTCAAGTGCTTCATCACCCAAATACTGTCCGCGGCTGTTGGTGGCCAGCTTGATGCCGTCAGCCCCCAACGTGTCAAGAGCGTACACAGCTTCACGGACAGCAGCATCCACATCGGGCAAAGGCAGGGAGGCGCAGAACCTGAAACGTCCGGGATGCCCGGCCTTCACCTTCGCCGAAACTTCATTAATCCAGCGGATGCAGGCGGCACTTTCCTCCACGTTGCCGTAATAGGGCTGCGGAGCCGGCATAGTCAGTACGGCACAGCCTATGCCCGCACTGTCCATAAAAGCAGCATGACGTTCCGTATCCCACCCGGGCAGCGGAAAAGTTTCTTCCAGTTCCGCACCGTGCCGCCGCAGCATTTCCTTATATTCAGGCAGGATGATATGCGCATGCACATCTACCGGCTTCTGCGCATAAAGCATGACGCCCGGCACCAAAGCGGCTATACAGGCTATGATTCGCTTCATTTCCATAATCCTGTCATTTGCCGGTCAGTGCCTCCTGGTCTTCAGGGTATCGTCCTCCAACTATCTCAATGCTGTCCAGGTGACGGCGGATGTCAGCCAGTTCTCCGTCCGTGAAACGCACGTCTGCGCCGCCGATATTCTCTTTGATGCGTTCGATGCGCTTTGTTCCCGGGATAGGGACAATCCACGGCTTCTGTGCCAGAAGCCAGCCGATGGCAATGCGGGCAGGACTCGTCTCTTTCCGGCGGGCCAATTCCTCTACATATTCCACCAAAGCTACATTATGCTTCAGGTTCTCCGGCTGGAAACGGGGTATGGCAGAGCGGAAGTCTGTCTGGTCGAATGTCGTATTGCGGTCGAAGCGTCCGGTCAGCATAGCCTTTCCCAACGGACTGAACGGAACAAAGCCGATGCCCAGCTCTTCCAGCGCAGGAAGCAGTTCCTTCTCCGGCTGGCGGTACCACAGGGAGTACTCGCTCTGCACCGCCGCAAGCGGACAGACGGCATGTGCGCGGCGCACCGTGGCAGGGGCAGCTTCCGACAGCCCCCAATACAGCACTTTTCCTTCCCTGATGAGCGAAGCCACTGTGTCCGCCACTTCCTCTATCGGCGTGTCAGGGTCTACCCGATGCTGATAATAAAGGTCGATGTGATCGGTACGCAAACGGCGGAGCGACCCTTCCACCGCCTTGCGGATGGTGGCGGGCTTGCTTGACAGACTTACGGGGCGTGCCGATGTGTTGAGGTCGGGCATATCCACCAGGTTGTATCCGAACTTCGTGGCGATGACCACCTTGTCGCGAACCGGTTCCAAAGCCTCCCCCACCAGTTCCTCGTTCTTGAATGCACTGTAAACCTCAGCCGTATCAAAGAACGTAACGCCCAGTTCAACAGCCTCGCGCAGTGTGGCGATGGCTTCTTTCCTGTCGGGATAAGGCGGATAGCTCTGCGTAAATCCCATACAGCCCAGCCCGACTTCCGAAACGGACAGTCCCTGTCTTCCCAATGTTCTCGTTTTCATGTCTGCTTATCATTTTAAGTTATTTCTGACTACAAAATTAGGGTGATAAGGCGGAAAAGAAGATAACGCATTTACTGACAAAACAAACCTATTTACGGAATATGCGGGCATCCGTACAAATGTCCCGGATTCATCAGAAAGACAGACGGAGCTTCGCGCTGAAAAATCTGTCTTCAAGTTGAGTATATGTATCTCCAGACTGAAGACATATATCTCCAGGCTGAAGATTTGCATCTCTAGACTGGAGATACAGATTACTCCGCGGAAAGCTGCATTTCACTGCAAAACGCCCAGACGATTTTCCCGTACAGGCCACTTCCTTTCCGCCCTTATCCGGCCCGCACACCCAAGCATAAACGGCCTACCGGTTCAGCGAAAGCGTCACCGTCACACCGCCGCTTCCCAGTGCCGATTTCAGTTGCGCACCGTCGGCATTGTCTATTTTTCCGATCCGAGTGAAGTTCCACGAATTGGTCGAATAATAGATTACCAGGTATTTCCCCTGATAAAGGATAATGTCGCCGGGGCCAGTCGAAATCTGGCGGTCATTGCGCGGAAGATCCGTTCCCAGCGGACCTACCTTCTCCATGTTGCCGTAGTCTTCCATTTCCACGGTCACATCTCCTTCAGACAGCAGCTTCATCAGAGCGTCTGCCGAAGAATTGTCTGCCAAAGTAGCGGTGAATGTCTTGCCGCCTTTGACTGTCAGTCTGATTGAATTTGTTTTCATGCTTTCATTCTTTTCTTTTGATTGCCCGAATATCGGCATTGCCGCCAACAGGCAGGCCAACAGCGGAATAAACTTGATTGCTTTCATACAACGGATTTTTTCAGATGTCATATTTCCGGCCGCACAAATCTTTCACAAAGGCCGGGTCGTCAAAATCGCCCACCACGGGCTTTCCTGTATCGCATGCCGCCACCGTTGCCATGTCTTCGTCCGAGAGCCTGAAACCGATGGAACCGAAGTTTTCTTCGATGCGCTCCCTGTGTACGGACTTCGGAATAACCGCGATACCCCGCTGCATCAGCCAGCCAAGCTCTATCTGCGCCACGGTCTTCCCATACTTCCGCGCAAGCCGCGAAAGGACTGCATGGTTGAAGAAGCCGTTTCTGCCTTCGGCAAAAGGCGACCACGCTTCAAGAAGAATGCCGTTCACGTCGGCATACCGCTTCATCGGCCGCTGCTGGCTGAACAGATGTGTTTCTACCTGATTGACGGCAGGAACAACCTCAAAGTGTGCTGCCAGATCGGCCAGGCGGGGAATGTTGAAATTGCATACGCCGACGGCACGTGTGCGCCCTTCCCTGTAAATCCGCTCCATCGCCCGCCACGCTCCGAACACGTCGCCGAACGGCATGTGGACAAGATACAGGTCGAGGTAGTCCGTGCCCAACCGGGCAAGCGTGCGGTCGAACGCCCGCAACGTCTGTTCATACCCCATGTCCTGTATCCAGACCTTGGACGTGAGGAAGAAATCTCCGCGCGGAACACCGCTTTCTTTCACAGCTCTTCCCACCGCCTCTTCATTCAAATAGACCGATGCCATGTCGAGCAGACGGTAGCCCGTGGCTATGGCATCGCTCACGCACCGGCGGCATACCTCGTGATCATCCACCTGATAGACACCGAAGCCCAGCATCGGCATCCTCACTCCGTTATTCAATGCTGCATATTCCATATTTCTTCGCTTTATCGGGATTACTTGTCAATCTGGCTTTCGGTGAACGGGTCGGCACGATGCCCCATCAGGTCTATCTTTGCATAAGCCGCATCAAACTCTTCCATTTCATAGGGAGTAAGGCGGACAGAAGCCGCACCGAGGAAGTCGTCCAGATGGCCGGGATTGGTCGTGCCGGGTATCGGAGCAATCCACGGTTTGCGGGAAAGCATCCATATCAGAGCGAACTGCGCCGGAGTAACCCCTTTCCGCTGCGCCCATTCCCGGACAAGATAGACCAGCGGCATATTGTGCTTCAAAGCCTCCGGCTGGAACTGCGGCAGGTTCCAACGGCGGTCGCCCTGCTTGAAACGGCTGTCTTCGTTGATAACGCCTGTAAGAAAAGCGCGTCCTAGCGGACAGTAGGGCACAAAGCCAATGCCAAGCTCCTGCAAGGTGGGGAATATCTTGGTTTCCGGCTCGCGCCACCAGATGGCGTATTCGCTCTGCACGGCACTGACCGGACAGACTGCATAGGCGCGGCGGATGGAACGTGCACTGGCTTCCGACATGCCCCAGTGTAGCACTTTCCCCTCCTGCATCAGATCCTTTACCACGCCTGCCACATCCTCCATCGGCACATTGGGGTCTACGCGATGCTGGTAGAGCAGGTCAATGTGGTCAGTACGCAAACGGCGCAACGAGCCTTCCACAGCACGCCGGATGTGGTCGGGGCGGCTGTTCAAAGCGGTCGGCTGTCCCTCTTCCACGCCAAAGCCGAACTTTGTTCCTATCTTTATCTTATCCCGGAACGGGGCAACGGCTTCGCCCACCCACTCTTCGCTGGTATGCGGCCCGTACACCTCAGCCGTATCAAAGAACGTGACACCCTTGTCGTACGCCCTGCGGATAAGGGCTATCATGTCTTTCTTCTCGTACTTTCCGCCATAATAGCCCACCATAGGCAGGCACCCTAAACCAATGGCAGACACATTCAGTCCGCCCAAACTGCGCTGTTCCATATTTCCTCCTTGCTTTGATTCATCGGACATCCTGTCAGGCTGTCCGTTCGAAGAAGATGGCGTGCCGGCAAAAGCGCCCGACACTCCCGCCATTGTCCCGGCGGCAAGCAAGGCATAGCTCGATGCCTGCTTCAGAAAATTTCTTCGGTCCATAATCTATGATTCTATGAATTAACTTCAATGCAAAGATAACGGACCGCCATCAGAAGGAGAATAACCTATTTACTGACGATTGTAACTGATTTACGGATTGTTTTCCCATAAACGACGCTTCCATCCGTACCCGGTTTTTCGGATGCAGATGGAAGCAGAGATGCCCTTCACGCCGAAGTGCTGTGCGGGCGTGCCTACTTCACGCCGATTGCTTTTTTCAGTTTTTGCAGCAAGTCGATATCTCCCGGCCTCATCTTTCCGTTTCTTGCCGGAGGAACGTTCAGAATCAGGATATTGTCCTGTGCCGTGGCACGCTGATAAACCTCCTTCAGTTCGGCCACAGACTTATAGACCGTGTCGGACGTATGATAGAACCAGCGTTTGGAAATACATACCGTAGACTCGAAAGGCATGTAATACTTTTTGCCATTGTGGACAAACAGTTTCGGATCCGGATCGGCCGGAAGCATCGGGTCACCCAAACGGAAGTCGCTCGGAAAATACCGGATCGGATCGCCCTCCTTCTGCTTGTCCGGCTTGATATTCACCGATTCCTTCGGAGCGTCGGGATCGTTGGGGTTGGCATCCTGACCGATGCTCCAGTTGATTCCAATCTGACACTGAGACTCGCGTTTCTTTATCGTTTCATAAATTTCCCTCACAGGCCAGCGGTAACTGGGTTTCGCCCAACTGCCGTCGAACCAGAACTCCACGATCCGGATGTATTCCGACGTGATGTCCATCAGTTCATCCAGCTGCGCCAGCATGTATCTGTTGTAGGCTTCATCGCTCTCCGGATTCTGAACGTCGGGGTTCACTTTCCTGTCCCACAGTGAATAGTACAGCCCCAGACGGATACCCCTGTTTCCTGCATTCCCGTGCCACGGCTTTCACCACATCGGTCGCATTGCCGGAACGGGCCACATCATAGTCCGTATACCGGCTATCCCACATGCAGAATCCATCGTGGTGTTTCGCCACCAGAATGACGTATTTCATGCCGGCATCCTTTGCCGTTTTTATCCACTGTGCAGCATCAATCGTATCCGGGCGATACGAGCCGGGCGGCAAACTGCCATCCGACCACTCCGTATCATTAAATGTGTTGATGCCGAAATGGATAAACATGCCGTACTTCCTTCTGATCTGTTGCTTCTGATACCTGGAAGGTTTTTCCGAAGGACGCGGCTCGTACACTTGCTGCGCCGAAACGGGCAAAGACAAGAGCAAGACTGCCAGCACAATTGCACAAGCCACCTTTATGCCAATGTTTTTCATACAATACGATTCAAAATCTGTTGATATATACAAGATTCTACACACATCTCACTTATGTCCATCATTCATTCGCCATCGTCACGGACCAGAACCTTTCTCGACGACAGCCGCTGTGAATCCGGTCCCACCATGATAACAAACTCGCCCGGTTCTACCACATATTGCATCTTGTTGTTGTAAATCTTAAATGCTTCGGGAGGCAACGTAAAGTTCACGGTCTTCTGTTCTCCGGGCATCAAAGTGACGGAAGAGAAGTCGCGCAGCATTTTTTCCCTCGGCACTACGGTTGCTACATTGTCACGGATATAAAGTTGGACAACTTCACGGCCTTTGCGCTTTCCGGTGTTCCTGATATCAACGGAAACGTTCAACGAATCGCCGATGCCAAGTGTTTCTCTGCTGACCGACAGATTGGAATACTCAAACTGCGTATAGCTCAGTCCAAACCCGAACGGGGACTGGGGGCCTTCGGGCAAATCGCCCGGCTCTATCTTGGTAAACGTCCTTCTTTCATTATAAGCTACAGGAATCTGTCCGCTGTGCCTCGGGAAAGTCTGGGTCAGCTTCCCCGAAGGATTCTCCTTTCCGCTCAGCAGCAAGGCAACAGCTTTGCCGCCCATCGTACCGGGATGCCATGCTTCCAACACGGCGTCGCTTGCCTCAAGCACTTCTTCCAACACAAGGGGACGCCCGTTGAACAGTACGGTCACAACCTTCTTTCCGCATTTCCTGACTGCTTTCAGCAGATTTATCTGATCCTGCGGAAGCTCTATCTTGCCCATCGTCACCGCCTCGCCACTGTTTTGCGCGCTTTCGCCCAGGCAGACGATTGCGATATCGCTTTCACGGACTGCTGCAACGGCAGACGACACATACGCATCGTTCAGTTCTCCCAGCTTGCAGCCTACAACCTTAAAGTCCGCTTCGGGCATCACCTCCTTCAGCCCTTCCTCCACACTGACAGCCTCTTCCGTCTGTCCCGTCATGCTCCATCTGCCCAGCAGATTGGTCTTGTCCGAAGCAAAAGGACCGACAACGGCTATCGTGGCAGGTTTCTCTATCGGCAAAGCCTCGTCCCTGTTCTTCAGCAGCACCATGGTCGGCACAGTCAGCTCGCACGCCAGGTCAAGGTTTTCCTGCGAAAGCAAAGTCCGCTTTTCCCTCTCCGCATCAAAGTAAGCATACGGGTCGTCAAACAGTCCGAGGCGGAATTTTACGACAAGTGCCTTCCGTGCCGCCTCTGTGATGTCGTCTGCAGACACGGCATTCTCTTTCGCCAGATCCAGCAAATGACGGCTGTATTGCGAAGAAGCCATATCCATTTCCAGCCCGCTGTTCATGCCCCTGCAGGCAGCTTCCTTGCCGTCGGCCGCAGCCCTTTCGGCAACGGCATGGCTCAGGGTTGTCCAGTCGGAGATAAGCAGTCCTTCAAATTTCAACTGTCCGCGAAGCACATCATGATTCATGAACCGGTTCATGGTGACCGGCTCTCCGTCATACGAAGTATACGAACACATCAGCGTCCCCACGCCGGCATTGACGGCAGCCTGAAAGGGAGGCAGATACTGTTCCTGCAAGTCGCGCAACGAAAAGTCCGTATTCTGATAATCGCGTCCTCCCCTTAACGCTGCATATCCGGCAAAATGCTTTACGCATCCCATCAGCGTTTCTTTATCCTTCAAGTCCTCGCCCTGAAATCCCTTTACACGGGCGGCAGCCAATGCCGCCGACAAAACAGGGTCTTCGCCAGAGGTTTCCATGATACGCCCCCAACGAGGATCATTGGAAACATCCACCATAGGGGCATAAGTCAGCTGGATACCGGCGGCAGTAGCTTCCTTAGCGGCTAATGCGGCTCCCTTCCTCACCGATTCACGGTCCCAGCAACACGATTCGCCCAACGGGACAGGCAGAATGGTCCGATAGCCGTGGATCACATCTTCATGAAATATCAGCGGAATACCGAGGCGGTGCGACTCTACAGCTTCTTTCTGCAACGAACGGTTCAGTTCCGCCCCGTTAGCTTTCAGCAGCGCGCCGATCTTTCCTTGCCGTATCTTGCTTCTTACAGCCGAATCCTGACTCGCATAGTACGGAACCAGATTCAGCTCGGCAATCTTCTCTTCAAGCGTCATCCGTGAAAGCAAATCCTTCACACGCTCATCGACAGAGGCCGACTGGTCTTCGTATACTTCCATCCGGCCGTTCCGGTTAAGGTCAGTCCAGCCTTTGTGATAAAAATTCCCGGAAACTTTTTTCCCTTTGGCTTGTGCCGGCATCGTCTGCGCCAGCAAGCCCGCCGCAAGCACCGCGGCCAAATAATAAAAGCTTTTCATAGCCTGTTTTTCTATTCGTCAAACAACATAAGGATAAAGATGATATTCAAACACAAAAAACATAGAGACACAAAGTCCAAATCCGGAATCCTCCTCTGCAGCTTTGTGTCCCTGTGCCAGCTTATGCAGGCAGCCCGGTCAATACTCCACCTTATAATCTTTCTTGAACGGTTCTCCTGCCCATGCCTTCTTTGTAGTCCAGTCAGCTGGAGCGTCCGTCCAGAACGGATCATCGGCAGGCAAGCCCAACGGCAGGAAACTCAGCGTCGCCATATAAAGGCTGCCCGTAGAAGTATAGCCGTCCGCTATATTCGGCTGATGGCCGTTGAAGCCCAGCACGAGCCATCCGTCTGCATCGAAGTTCTGGTTTCCGTCATACATGTTGCGATGTACGGCAGTAAGGGCGCAACGCACCTGTGCTGGCTTGATTCCTTCAGGAAGCTTGTGACGCAAAGCTGCATCGGCCAGCGACTGGAAGGCAGCGGTACGATAGGTCACCGAACGTCCGAAGGCCGGATAAGTTCCGTCCGGACCGATAATGCGTTCACAGAATTCAGCATGGCGTATCATGCGGTTCAGGGCCTGCTCATATTCCTTCTGGCTTGCCCAACGCAAAGGAACCAGCGTTTCCAGCATAGCCACCATCATCGGATTCAGCACATACGAATTGTAATAGTCCATGCTGAACTTGCTTCCGTCGCTGTACCAGCCGTCACCCACATACCATTCCTGTATTTTGTTCTTCGACACACGCAGGCGGAACTGGTCGGCTTTTTCGCCCTGCTGCAGCAGAAAGGCTTCGGTCAGACCGGTAAAGAGCAGCCAGTTGTTGTAGGCACCCGTACGGTCGCGCAAGGCTTTGAACGAATCCAGAAAACGTTTCTTCGTCACGTCATCCAGCGGTTCCCACAAAGCTTTCGGGGCACGCAGAAAAGCATGAACCACATAAGCCGCATCTACGATGGGCTGCGCCTGCTTGGTGAAGTTCAGCATGTCGGGCGATGCCGGATCAACAGCGTTCTTCAACCCTTTCAGAACCTCTTCGCGCATCTGCTTGCGCAATTTACCTTCTTCCGTATCGTCATCAGGCAAGGCCAGCCAGGGAGCCACGCCAGCCAACGTACGGCCTACAGCTTCCAGATGGGTTATTTCATCATACCCGGCAGGATTGCCGCTCGGTGATTCAATCGGCATGTTCTTGCGCAAGGTCCCTTCCGCCAGATTGTGTATGACAGGATAAGAAATTTTCCACAGCCATTTCACCCATTGTTCACGGTCCTGCGCACCGGTGGACATTTCCTGTTCCGCCTTTTCTTTTTTGTTCTTCGCCTGTACCGGTACGGCAGGCAACATCAGCACTGCCACCAACAGCAGCACCAAGCAATTCATTTTTTTCATAACCTTTTTATTTAGTTCAACATTACGATTCTCTTTTCGATATCCGCCAAATGCCTTACTTTGTCTGCTTCGCATTTACGCCGGACATCCGCCGTTTGAAATATTTCTCAAAAAACGAGATCTGATAATCGATCGAATTAATCCAATATGTCCAGTTATGCTCTCCCGGACGAACGATGAAATCGTGTCCGACACCGCAGTCCTGCAAAAGCCGGTGCAGCTCCAGATTCACTTTCAGAAAGAAATCCCCACTGCCGCAGTCGACAATCAGAGCCAGGTCACCGTCTTTTATCCGGCCTGTCTGGCTGATAACCGTATGCTCTTCCCACCGCTGCCGGTTGTCGGCATATGCGCCCAACTGCCTGCTTATCCCCCAGTTGCCAGGAAAAGGACGGATATCCACTCCGCCGCTGGTACTTCCTGCCGCACCGAACACGTCCTTATGCCGCATGGCGTTCCACAGCGCACCGTGTCCGCCCATGCTGTTTCCTGTTATGGCACGCCCGTTTCTCGATGCGACTGTCGCGTAATGACTGTCAGTGTACTGCACCAATTCTTTGGAAACAAACTCCTCAAACCGATAGTCCGGATTCAAAGGACTGTTCCAGTACCAGCTGTCCTTTCCGTCGGGACAAACAAACATGATGCCTTTCTCGTCTGCAATGCGAAGCAGTTCGGGCTTATATTTTAGCCAGCTCTTCGCATTGTTGCCATACCCATGCAGCAGATATATGACCGGACAGGCCTCCGGCTGTCCGGCACAAGCCTGCTGGGGAACTATATAAACTACCTGCACGTCCCTGTTCATGGAAGGGCTTTTCACCCAAACCGTATCCACACGCGATGCCTGAACCGACAAGACGGCCATCCATACCGACAAGACGGTTATCCAAAAACCTGCTTTTCTCATCTTCACTTTTTTTTTGAAACAAACGATTTTTATCCTGTCATGCACTATCTGCCCGCATGTGCCCGGATCTTCTCCAATGCGGCGGCATACCGTTTCCCGAACTCCAGCTGGGCCTCCGCACCGAAATGCGGATCCTCTGTCCCCGGAAAGGCAGGTTCCAGTCCGTCGGAAGACACACATGCCGATTCTGGCAGTTTGCCGGGCACCGACTCCAGCATACGGTTATATGCTTTGATGTCGTTCCTTCCGGCCCATTTCCACTGCCCCAACTGCCCGATGATGACAGGCACATGCGCATCCCCCGCCTCATTCCGCAGATTTTCCATCAGCGCAATCAGTCTTTTCTCATACTCTTCCGGTGCGATCCGGTCCGGACCGCTGCAGTTGCTTTCGCCCTGATGCCACAAAATCGCTTTCAATTTGCCGGAACGCAATGCCTGTTTCAGTCTTTCTACAGTAGCCTCATAGAGTTTCTGTCCCTTTTCCCATTGCTGGATGCTGCTTCCGCCCCGTGCATTGACAACCAGTCCCACCTGATGTCCTTTCTGCGCTACGCATTGGGCAAAAGTCCACGCCGGTCCCAACTGCTGCATGGAAAGGTCTTTCCGGATATTGGAGTATGCATTCAGCGGAAGACGGGCAGGTTCAAACCCGCCTTCTCCGTTCATCAGCCACACGTTTTCGAGCGTGTCATCCTGCATGTCCGCAGGAACGGGAGCACGCCCTGCCATGTTCGACTGGCCGATGCACAGATAGATGTCCATTTCTTCAGAAGGAGAGAGCACGGCGGCATCCGCACAGTCCGACGGCATACGGCAGGCAGCATTCGAGAGTTGCAGTAACCGGCTGTTGTCCGCCCACAGGAAAAGATAGCCGAAAGCGATTTCCGCCAGCAGAAACTCTTCGCGGGAAGGAAACAGATCTTCTTTTCCCTGATAATACGTGCCATTGGAGTTCCGCCCCTGCATGCGCAGCATTTCATCCTCGCGCACCTTCATCCAGTCGGCCGCAGATGGTTTCATGCCCTTGTCCAGCCCGAAACAGTGAGCTATCACATCCATCAGCCAGCAGTTCACCTGCTTGCTGGTGCCCCAGTCGTTCCCCTCCGGGAAATAAATTTCATGAGTCGCCTCTCCGTTCTTACCTCGCACGTACATAGTATGTCCGTCGAACTGCTGATTGTTCAGTGCATTATAGATACGGTCGCCGTTGAACAGCGAAACCTCCATCGCCTGTTTTCCCGCCAGCACATAAGGCAGCACATTGATGGCATTCTGCATGAAAGCCACCGTATAGTCCACATGCACGATGCCATGATTGACGACCGTTCCGTTTTCCTCCATGTTGCTTCCGTTCAGAAAGTCCTTCAGACAAATTCCGTTTACAGTCTTCCCGCTGTGAATATCCGAAGGGGAAGCATAGGCAGACAATTGCAGTCCCACTGCCCGGCGGTGCCATACGGGAGCGTTCGGGTGTTCGGGAAACATGAGCGAGGCCAATACCAGCATATCAGAGTTCCATGCGTTTTCTTCCGACTTGCTGTCGCCCTTGTAAATCACCTTTCCCGCCTTGTCTTTATAATAAGGAATCTTGTAGTCTAAAAAGCGGTCTGCTTCATACACGGTCATGCTACAGACTTGGGAGCGTGTTTCATCATCCAGTTCGTCCCACAGCAGCCAAGCTGCAAAAGCCGCCTGCGAAGCCCACCATGCGCTTTGCCACTGCTTTCCCCATCCCTTTTCTTCTCCGATACAGGCTTTATGACGGTAAGCCAGCGACTGGATCAGACGGACAGCTATGGCCTTTGCCTCCGATACCGGCACTCCTGTTACAGCTTCATCATAGACATGAAAGCGCAAAGCTACAGCCAGCGAAAACGCTACATGGCTGACCGGACGGATGTAATGTTCCGTATTTCCCTTGAAGTCCAGGTATTTGCCCGTTTGGCTTCCATAGCCCTTTACCTTGTTGTACCAGTCGTTGACAGGATATTTCAGTCCCTGGCGGAAGAGCTGTATAGTCCGGTCCGCCAACGGATCGGCCAGCAATTCCGTATTCAGACGCTCCCAGCGGACGGGAGCAAGCGCAGTCTGCGCACCTGTTGTCTGCAATGCCGATACAGCTATCAGACAAACACAAAGCAAGCGAATCAGTTTTGTTTTCATAAGCAGTTTTTTCAATTAACAAAGCATCCGGCAGTTATGCACCCGCGCACGACGAATGCAAAAGCACCGGAAACACAAAATTTACAAGGCCGAAATTAACATTTTTCTCTGCAACTCTGTGTCCCCCGTGCCTGTTTTTTGTATGCCCGCCGCAGATTCAGCCTCAGAACAGCGGCTTGCCGTCCAATATCCTGTCGTAGCGGTAGAGCGCTTCCAGAAAATAATAGTCGGCATAAGTCAGCGGAACGTCTATCTCCCCGTTCTGAGGAATCGCGCCCGTGCTGTGCATCAGAATAAAGTTGCCGTTCTTGCCCAGTTCGGCACGATACCGGGGGCTGCCCAGCGAGTGAAGGATCGCCTTGGCGCCTTCCAGATACTTCTTCGCGAGCTTGCCTTCGCTGTACGTGCTCAGTTCAAGCAGCGCGGAAGCGGTGCATGCGGCGGCAGAAGCGTCGCGGTAGTTCAGCACCACATTGTTCGCGTTCGAGCGCACGCCCGGAACGTAGCCCGGCTGGTTCGCGTTGAAGTCCCACCACGCAACCTTGTCGGACGGCAGGTTCGGATGGTCCAGATAGAAGTCGGCCATGCGCTGGGCCGTAGTCAGGAAAGAAGGATCCTTCGTTTCGCGGTAGCACATCGTGAAGCCGTAGATGCCCCAGGCCTGTCCGCGAGACCATGCAGAATTGTCGGAATATCCCTGCGAGGTTTCACCCTTGATGGGCTTGCCCGTTTCCTTGTCGTAGTATACGATGTGGAAGCAGCTGTAGTCGTCGCGTACCTGATTCATCATTGTATGCCTGGCGTGCGAAACGGCTATGTCACGGAACGAAGGGTCACCCGTAGCCCGCGATGCGTAGAACAGCAGCTCAAGGTTCATCATGTTGTCGATGATGACGGGGAAGTCGTACACCTTGTCGCCGTGCCACGAGCGGAAGCCGTTCCACGACTGGATTACGCCGGCCTTCTCGCGGTAGCGCGTGCAGAGCGAGCGGGCTGACTCCACCAGTATGTCACGGTAGGAGCGCTGAGGCGAAAAGCGGTTGGCGTTGCCGTAGCTGCAATACATCATGAAGCCGATGTCGTGGTTGTCCGTGAACGACTTGACAGGCTCCATCTTGCGCGTGTAAACCAAAGCCGAATCCTGAAGAGCCTTGTCGCCCAGATACTCGGACAGATACCACAAAGAGCCCGGAAAAAAGCCCGAAGTCCACATGTAGATGCTCGCCTTCGACACTGTCCCGTCCTTGCGCGTGCTGTGAGGCATCACACCCTTGCCGTCCTTGCCCTGGGCAGGAGTCTGCAACATCAGCCGGTACTGCCCGGCCGCAAAAGTCATGTTCTCCTTAACGAATGCCTTCTCCGCATCCTGCGCGTGGAGCAGACCGAACGCGCAGGACAGGCAGAAAGCCGCAATCATTTTTACCTTGCTGTTTCTATTCATAAACGATAATTGTTTTAGTTGTGGCGGCATGCGCAATCCGCTCGCGACACGCCGCCACGGTTCATTAATTCAGTTCAATGTCATGACGCAAAAGTAGGAAATCCAGCACATGCACTGGTAAGGATTCATCCAAAATTAGGGGATATATCATGTGCCCTTTTCGATTTAACATACGGACGTAAGGGAGATTTTGTCCAAACCAGCTACAAATGCGGCCAACGAATGAGTGTTAAAGCCTTCTTTACCCTGAGTAAAACTCTATTTATCAATATATTATATTTTTCACAAAGACCTGCATCTACACGTATGCCTTATTGGACTATTTATTCCCGCCGCATAAATAAAAATACCTATCTTAGAGCCTGCGAAAACAATGAAAACTACTGACATGAAAACATCATTCAAACAACTCGTCAAGCAGACAGGATGGCTGTCGGTCACATCCTGCCTGTGCTCGCTTTCCTTGCATGCGCAGGAAAAGAAAAACGTCCTGTTCATCTTTGTCGATGACCTGCGGACGGAATTAGGATGCTACGGAAGCCCGGTACAGACACCCAACATCGACCGGTTGGCATCACAGTCTGTCGTATTCCGGAATGCCTATTGCAACGTGCCGGTAAGCGGTGCTTCACGCGCCAGCCTGCTGACAGGCGTATATCCGGACTTTGAACGAAAAAGATTTGTCGATGCCGAAACATACTCCCAAAACGACCTGCCCGGAGTCACCACCCTCCCTCAGGCATTCAAGGAGCAAGGATACCATACGGTTTCGTTAGGAAAAGTGTTCCATCACCACGACGACCGCACGGACAGTTGGAGCGAAACTCCGTGGATTGTAAGTCCGGCAAGCGGCGACTGGGCAACCTACAACAAATGGAATGTATGGAAAAAGACCGTCGAAGAAAAAGATCTGCATCCCCGAAGTCACCGGGGACCGTATTATGAGTCGGCCGACCTGCCGGACAGCTGCTACGAAGACAACACGATTGCACGGAAAGCGATACAGAAACTGGGCGAACTGAAAGAAAGGAAAGAGCCTTTCTTTCTGGCTGTCGGTTTCAGAAAGCCGCACCTGCCTTTCATCGCCCCGCAAAAATACTGGGATCTGTATGAAGAAGACAGCATAGCAATTGCCGGCAACAGATACCGTCCGTCGGGACTGCCCAAGCAGGTGCAGAGTTCCCGGGAGATCTGCCAATATACTCAAACGGACGATACATCTTCCGAAGCTTTCCATCGGAAAACCCGGCACGCCTATTACGCCTGCGTCAGCTTTGTCGACGCACAGATCGGCCTGGTGCTGGACGAACTCAAACGGCTCAGGCTGGACAGAAATACCATCGTCGTACTGTTAGGCGACAACGGGTGGCATCTGGGAGAACACGACTTCTGGGGAAAGCACACGCTGCTGAAAGAATCCACGCACGTTCCGCTTATCATCAAAGGTCCCGGATGGAAACACGCCTGTTCGCAAAGCATTGTTGAATTCGTCGACATCTATCCCACCCTGTGCAAAGCCTGCCACATCCCGCTGCCCTCGCATCTGCAAGGAAAAAGCTTTCTGCCCACACTTGTCCAACCGCAAAAAAGCACCGCCCCTATGCCTACATCCAATGGGTCAAAGGAGAGAATCTGTTGGACGGACGGTACAGTTACGCCGAATGGCATAATGACGCACGGCAACTGACCGGCAAGCTGCTGTTTGACCATCAGGCGGATCCGGACGAAAACCGGAACGCAGCCACCAGCGAACAATACGAGAAGCAGACGGCTGCATTTGGCACACAGATGAAAAAGGCAAAAGAACAGAAACAAATGAAAAGCATATAAGAAAAAGAATGCCACGGCCGGAACAGAAGTTTCCGGCAGACATGAAAAAACAATCTCCAGCTTAAAGATACATATCTTCAGGTTAAAGATGTGCATCTTCAGGCTGGAGATTTATATCTCTAGGCTAGAGATATAGAATTTCACACAGCGTCATGCGTCTGATGACGGCACTCCGCCATGATTCAGACGGTTCAGAAATTCACCGGCATACGGTTGCCTGCAGCCGACACTGCGTATACCGTAAAACCGCTTGCCCAGTCGGTAGTCAACGTAAACTCGCGGCTGGACGATCCCGGAGCGATGCCTTCGGACACGTAAACCAGCTTGCCCGAAGCGTCTTTCACTTCGAAAGCTGCCACATGCTGCCAGTTGGCCAGCGTAATGGTGTTGCCGCTGCGCGAAGCTGAGCCTGCAACCACATTGTCTTTGTTCTTGTAGCTGTCCACCATGTAGTCTGTGATATACTCCAGAGCCACATCGGGCTTGGCGTAACCCAATCCTTCCACACGCGCTTTCAGATTGTCAATCTGCTGCTGCGTCACTGTAAGGCGGCCCTTGCCGTAGTCGTCGATTTCCGTATCCACCGGAGTCAGGAAGCCCCACTTGCCGAAGAAGTCAAGCAGATTGGCCTTGGCATTCACGCAACAGTTGTATACGAATTCCAGCTGCTGTTCGCCTGCCGTTTCCAGATCTTCGTTTGTGCGGACATATTCATACACGTCGGGATAGAAGCCGCCCTTGTCTGCCTGCTGAGTCGGCGTGCGGCCCAGCACCTTTCCGTAATACAGTTCCAGCTGCCAAAAGGGGACGAGCTTGCGGAAGACGTCAGTTTCCTGCGCATGAGCGATTCCCGGAACCATCAGACTGTTCCACGCCTTGTTGTAGAAGTCCTGCAACTCCAGGCGGGAGTCATTTCCAAAGATGGTGGTCTGGATGTAAAGAGCCGTAATGTTGTTGGTCACCTCCGTTGTTCCGAGCCACTTCAGTCCCGGACGTGTCTGGTTGCTGTGGCCCACTTCATGCGCCGGACCCCAGCAGTCAGTTGTTCGCAGCTTGTCCGGATCGGTCAGAGCGTCTATCGTTCCGGCCGAATACGAAGTGCGGTAGCTGGTAGAATACATGTAGCTGTCAGAGTACATCACGTTGAAATACATGCGGTTCTTGAACATGCGTCCGTATTTCTCCAGTCCCAGGAACACCTGTTCGTTGTACACCAGCTCGTCATACGTGTCAATCAGTTCCTTGCCGTCCCGGGTGTTGTTCACGAAGTTCAGCGTGGGGAACGTGAGGTGAGCGTACTTGCCTACCACATCGAAATGCTTGTCTACGGCGGCGGAGAGCAGCTCGTTCCAGCGTCCTTCGTGTGCCGGATTCTGGCTGTCGAAATAGCCGTTCACCTTTCCGGAGGCGAAGTGCAGCGTGATTTCGGGTGCTGTTTCATAGTCGGCCGTGTGATACATCACGTACACCAGTCCCTTTTCTTTCATCTTGATGGTATTGATGCCTTCCTTCACCGCATATTCATTTCCTCCGAATCCGTCTTCTCCCGGCGTATCCAGATTCTGCACGCGGATCTTTACGGATTCCTGTCCCTTCAGGTCGGCCATCACTACCAGGTTCTCGTCAGCAGCCACCTGAATGCCGGTCGGATTGTCAAGCAGGCTGTAGGTGGTAGTCTTGTTTTCCTTAGCCTGCACATCCGGATGCGGATATGCCTTGTAGTCGGCAATGCGGAACTCGCGCGGATAGCGGTCGTTGTACATGTACCATGCCATGTTCTTGTAGAACGAGTGTTCGCAAGACAGGATATCCTGTTCCGTAACGCCCGACTTCAGTTCCGTGCAGGCGGGGTTGGCGAAGAGCGTCGTCCAGTCAAAGGTGTTCGGGTCTTTCTTGTAGAATTCCATTTCGCAGCAGCGGCATTCTCCTGTGTCCCAGCTGTCTTCCAGTGTAAATTTAACTTTTGTCACTCCTGCTTGAGGCTGGTTAAAGTCAATGCGTGTGGAGCCGCTGTTGTTCTTGGCCAGTTCACCATCAAACACAGTAGTATATCCGGCCGTCCGCTGTACGTTCACGTCCGTATAGACTTCAATCTTTACTTTCTTGAAGTGCCCCTTGTAGCTGGCTATATAATTGACATAGTCAATGTCCTGCGGTTCGTCAAACGTAAATTCAAACCATTTGGGATATTTCGGATCCTGCCAGTTGCTCAGCCAGCCTTCATCTTCGCCAGCAACCGCAACACCGTCTATCATCTTCGAATAATCGCGGTTCGGCCTCCAGTCACCGTCCATTCCTGTCACGCTGCTGACTGTCACCTTGATATCATTTCCTGTTTCAGGCGCTCCCGGTTCGTAGCTGCCCAGCCCCTTTTGGCTGACAGTAAATGTAGCGGCCCCGATATCCTCGCTGCCTTCCACATCGTCTACAGTAATCGAAGCGTTGCGCGCTTCTCCCTTATTGGGAAGAACAGAGAAGTGATGGGTTTTGGTCACCGTTTCATAAGCGCGTGAAGAAGCCGAAGCGGTTTCCTGAACCCAGTCGCTGCCAGCAAAATCAAAATTATAAGGCACGTTGGCAGTCACGTCAATATCGAACTCGCCGCCTGTTTCGCTCATGTTCACCACAGACTCGGACACCAGAATGGCCTTTCCCCATCCCAGCTGCGCTACAGAGATGGTATCTGTCTGCGACAGTGCCTTGATATACAGTTCGCCGCGACGCACGTCCTTTTCCGTGTTTTCAGTGATGTTCAGCGTCAGGTCGCCCAGCTCGTCCTTCGTTGCCGTACACCAGTTCTCCAGTCCGTTGCCATAACCTACGACATATTCTTCATTGCACTTCACCTCCAGCTGATAGGTTGTGGCAGGCGAATCAAAGTTCAGGGAAGTTTCCGCTACCTGCAGGAATGCGCCGTTCGGAATGCTTTCCCATTCATTTTCGTCCCAGCAGCTGGACAAGCCGCTGTTCAAAAGGATTGCTGTCATAAATACATACAAGCCTTTACGAATTAACAAGTTTTTCATAAGATCAGGTTTTAATTAAAAATATATTTCACCATAACTAAAAATCTATATACACCCAATTATTTTATTGATTGGCTATCGACTTCCATCCACTTCAAATTTTGCAGTAACTCCTTCCATACAGTTCGGTCCCCACCAGCAATTCAAATTCACCGGCTTCCACTTCCGGTTTCAATCGTTCGTTCAAGAATGATAAATCTGAATAAGGTAAAGTAAAAGACACAGTCCGTGTTTCTCCAGCCGGTATATGTATCCGTTGAAAAGCTTTCAGTTTCTTTGTCGACTGAGTTATCCGAGAATATAAATCAGTCAAATAAACTTGAACTATTTCATCTCCGTCCATCTTTCCCATATTGGTTACATCTACGTTTACATGAATATCTTCTCCCCGTTCAATAGATGTATCAGACAACCTCAAATTAGCATATTTATAAGTCGTATACGATAAACCATAACCGAATGGATAAAGGGGAATATAACGGTCTGAAGGCAGGAATCCTTTAAATAGAGAACCATATTCTGCTATATGTCCTTCCCGACCATACGGACGATGTAGAAGACACATAGGCAAATCACCTGTATGACGTGGATAAGTGACTGAAAGTTTTCCGGATGGATTTACTTTGCCACTTAAAATATCACCCAAGGCATTTCCACCTTCCTCACCCGCAAAAAACATCATTACGATGGCATCCGCCTGATCCATCCATCGAGACATTGTCACCGGACGACCTTCTATAAGTACAACAATCAATGGCTTTCCAACATGGGCTATTTCGTTGATAAAATCTTCTTGCACTCCCATTAGATCTAAATTATTACGGTCATTGCTTTCGCCACCAGTATATCCATTGGCACCGCCCATCACTAATATACAAGCATCTGCTTTGCGAGCTGTTTGGATGGCCTTGTCAAATTCTTTCTTGTCGACACTAGTCAGATTGCAGCCTTTGGCATAAAGAATTTCAGCTTGATTACCGAAAGCATTCCGAATGCCTTCCAACGGAGTGACTCCAGATACCTTACGGGCTGAATAGCCTCCTAATTGTACAACATCAGCATTGGGTCCCATTACTGCAATTTTACGAACATTCTTTAGTGGCAGAAGCTCATTGTCATTTTTCAGAAGAACTATACTCTGACAAGCGGCTTCACGGGCGAGCTGGCGAAACTCCGGAGCATCACATAATTTTTCCGCTTTTGTTTCATCAATATACGGATGTTCGAATAGTCCCATCCGGAACTTGACTGACAAAATGTGACCAACATTCTTATCAATATCTTGTTCTGTTATTTTACCCTGCTCTACCATTTCACCCAATGTAATATAACTGTTCAGACGAGGTAATTCCACATCTAATCCTGCTTTAGCACACAAAGCAGCCGCTTCAGACTTTGTCGGAGCAATCTTTAATGTAGCGTGTGCATGACTGACACTGCTCCAGTCAGACACTACGTAACCATCAAATCCCCATTCCTCTCTCAGCACATCCGTCAACAACCAACGGTTAGCCGAGCATGGAATACCGTCCAATGAATTATAGGCGGTCATCAGTGATTGTACATGAGCTTCCTTCACTACAGCTTCGAACGGAACAAAATGCATTTCACGCAGTTCTCGTTCACTCATACCGGCATTTCCTGAATCACGCCCTCCATCATTCACGAAATTAGCCACAAAATGTTTCGGAGTACAAATCACATTATGTTTCTGTATTCCTTTCACAAACTCCACTCCAAAGCGTGAAGCTAAATAAGGGTCTTCGCCATAACATTCTTCAAAACGTCCGTGACGCGGATCACGCGCCAAATCCAATGTAGGCGACAGCACTTGATGGACTCCTCGACTATAAGTTTCTCGCCCAATAGCATCTGCAATGCGTCCCATTAGTTCCGTATTCCATGTGCAGGACAAGGCTATGGACTGGGGATAAGAAGTAGCTCCATCCGCCCGAAGGCCATGTAAGGCTTCCGCATCCATGATAACCGGAATGCCTAAACGGGTTTCCTCCACTGCTATCCGCTGTATCTGATTGGCCGTACGGATTGCCTGTAAAGGGGGCATCCCTGTAGTCGGGCAACTTAAATGCCCCACTCCGTGCGAACCAAACTTTTTGCGAACTTCATCTAATGAGTACGTTCCATTCGATTCAAATATTTCTGCACCTTCGCCCAATAATATAGCAGACATCTGATACAATTTTTCTTCTAATGTCATGCGACTCAGCAAATCTTCTACCCGCTCTTCAATCGGAAGTTCCGGATTTCTATAAGGGAAAAGCATTCCACGACTCCAAATAGGTAATGCCATACAAACACTTATTCCCATGCATAGAAATTGTTTTCTTGAAATCTTCATTATTTTATCTTTAATTTTCACTAGGAACTCACTCTCTTTTATTCAAATATATGGTATACAAAGAGGCAAGCATCTCTTCTCTCTTCCAGTTCTCCCACATCTAGAAGAAACAACCTAATCCGAAATCAAAAATCGATACTCGCCTCAACATTCATGTAACAAACACAAATGACGCAAACAGGACAAACAACTATAGATTTTGAGTGCTCCTTATGAATCTGCATTTATCCGTTCAGTCCATACGCCATCTGCGTGTTATGACCAACATAACAATCAATAGTACGGATTCTGCACAATCTGCGGAGCCTTGTTTATTTCGTCCTGCGGAATCGGCATCAGATACTGCCCCTTATGGAAGCTGCGCTGCAACGGCAGATCCATCGGCGTGAAATCTTCGATAGTTTCAGCCAGCGTGTTCAAACCGCGGTCGGGCATGCCCACAAACTGTTCGGCCACCTTCCAGCGGCGGTAATCGAAGAAAAGATGCCCCTCAAAGTACAGCTCGTTGATACGTTCCTGGCGCACAATCTGGCGCAAGCCATCCTGTGTGTCCTGATAGCCGGGGTTGGTGGAGTAGTTGTTCCATGCCTCATCTACCGAAGGAATGCCGGCACGCTCGCGAATCTTGTCAATATAAACCTTGGCTTCATCCAAGCGGTTAAGCTCTACCAAAGCCTCAGCGTAGTTCAGATAGATTTCACCCAAACGGAATTGTACCATCGGGCACTCGATCATCGTTCCCGAGAATTTCGGATAAGACCACTTCTTGTTGGCGAATCCGGAAATAGAATACTCGGCATCCGTACGATTACCGCGTCCGTGCGGGTCGTTCTTCAAAAACTGCGACTTTATCGCACGCTTGGCAGGATCACCGTTGCCCGGATCTTTGTCCTCATAGCGGCCAAATTCATAATATCCGTTGTGATAGCCTACCCAAGCATAGAAGCGGGGTTCACGGTCTGTGGTCAGACGCATCACCTTGCCTGCCGATACGCCGCCGTCGTAATTGTTGCCGTCATTATTTATAGGAGCATCAACATAGTCGTAACGGCCTTCATAGTTATAGGTCTTGTCCATATCCATCGGCAGACCGTTCTTGGTATAGAAACGTTCTACAGACTGCAATGTAGGACAAATCACACAACTAATGCCAGCCTTGAAAGATCCCGAGTTCTGACGCGGAATAGTACGCCGCTGGATACCGTAATACTCGTCACCGCGTGTATCGCACCAGATGACTTCCGGATTATTGTTGAAGTCCAGAATCGTATAGCGCAAACGGCGTTGCGCAGGATTGGGCAGACCCGGTTTGTCATCGCTGGGTGTGCCTGCCGCAGCATCGTCATACAGATGGAAGCCGGTCTTTTCCAGTTCATCGATGGCATACTTCGATGCATCGGCAGCCTTCTGCCACTTCTCCACGCTATACTCCTGCGAAATAAGGTGGCGTCCGTCTATCGGGCTGACAAAACTGCTGTACATTTCCGAGTTCCCGTTGAACAGAGGCGAAGCGGCATAGAGGTACATGCGCGACTTCACAGCCAGTGCCAGCAGACGGGTGGCACGTCCGTAGTCGTCGCCGCTCCATGTGTCAGGCAGATGAGGGATAGCTTCATCCAGCTTGTCATTGATGAACTGCACCACTTCATCGTAGCTGCTGCGCTCGGGAAGTCTGCGATAGGCGTGTTCTGGTCAATGACCCCACGGATAATCATGGTCGGTCCGTAGGAGCGTAAAGATAGAAATGATAGTAGGCAATCAGGAAATCAGCCTCAGCTTTATAAACAGTTTTTGTTTCTTCACTGATGTTAGTAGAAAACGCATTGTCCAAAGCTTCCTTGAACTTATAGCATTGGCGGATACCGTTCCACACTGTGGCCCATGTCTGGGTAGTATAACTCAAACTGGACGGACTATACGTGCCATACTTGAAAGTGGTGAACAGCTCTTTGGTTACCGAAGTCATTTCTTCCGGCAACCAGTAAGAGCCGGGGTATTGGCGAGGCAAAGGCATATATCCGTAACAAGAATAAAGGTAACCTTTAATGGAATTGGGAGTCTTCCAGGTATCGGACTCTTGCGCTCTTTCATCCGGCACAATGTCCAGATAGTCGCATGATGTCAGCTGTCCGGTCAAAGCCAGAGCAAGCATCAGTTTATATAGATTCTTCATCGTTCGTTTATTTGTTGTTGAATGTTACTTGTACACCGAAATTAAACACACGCTGAGTCGGATATTTCAAGCCGCTTCCGCTTCCCATTTCCGGATCCCAATAGTCGAAGGGTGAGAATGTCAGCAGGTTGCTTCCGCTTACATAGAAACGCCATCCCTTATACGTATAGCCGATTTCCGCGTTCTTCAGTTTCAGGAACGCACCGTTGCGCAGCCAGAAAGTAGACGAAGCCGTGGTGTTCGGGTTGTCAAGCTTTGACAGACGCGGGTATTCGGCGTTGGGATCGGGATTATCCTCGCTCCAGTGGCTGTCGGCAATCCATTGGAACACGTTGTTGATGCCCTGCGAACCGAAAGGATGGAAACCGGACATCAGGATAGATGTCTTGGCGGCACGCCTGAAAGAAGAATGAGAAGTCCCAGTTCTTCCATTTGACAGAGGGTCCGAAACCGTAGACGATTTCCGGATCTTTCGGATTGCCCACATACATACGGTCGTTGCTGTCTATCACGTTGTCATACTCGCCTGCATAGTTGGGCAGGTTCTTATACCAGATATCACCCGGCTGCGGGTCAAATCCCAGATTCTGTTTCGGGTTGTTCTTGATGGTAGCCTCGTCGGGGAACAGACCGTTGGATATATAGAGCAGATACTGTCCGTCGGAATGACCGATGGTAGAGAGGTTCGGATATTCGCGGAAAGGCGGTTCGTCGCGCTCCAGAATGGTGTTGTGAGCATAGGTGAACGTTCCCTTGAACGAGATGAACAAGTCTTTGTTTACCTGCTTGTTATAGTCTAATGCAAGATCCACACCTTCGTTCTTCATCTTTCCCAGATTGCCGTAAACGGCTGCTCCTGCCATTCCGAGAAACTGGGGGATGGTACCTGAACGGGACAAGAAGATGTCGCGGCGGGTTTCCTTGAAGACATCAAACGTAAGGTTCAGCGAATTGAAAAGCTGCAGGTCCATACCCACATTCCATTTCTCGCCTACCTCCCAGCCCAACTGGGAATTATAGTAACGGTTCCATTTCGGACCGCTCAGCTTAATATTCTGATTAGTACCGGTGACATAACTGGGACCACCCGAAAGCGAGATATCTTCCAGATAGGCAAAACGGCCGGCTGTATTGCTGGTATCGTCGTTACCGACCAGACCCCACGAACCGCGGATCTTCAGCATGGACACTACCGGACGGAGCTTCTCCCAGAAATCTTCCTCCGAAATGGTATAACCCAAGGCAAACGAAGGGAAGAAACCGTAACGGTTGTCCGGAGCAAAGTTCTCGGAACCGTTGTAACCGAAATTGGCTTCCGCCAGATAACGGTTGGCATAGGCATACGATATACGGCCCGCTATACCCTGCTTGCGCTTCGGCAGCGAACTGAACAAATCGCTGGGGATATTGGTGTCATACTGCTGGCGGTTGAAGAGGAACATCACGTTCAGGGCATGCACGTCGTTGAACGTATGGTTATAGTCCAGCATGGCCTGCAAATACATGTTGCGCTCGCCGCCATGTCCGCCCGTCGTATTGATGGCAGTATTCTTTTCCTGCGTTGTATTACGCAGTGTATAGTCCATCGTTTCGGGATCATAAGACTCCAGTTCGTAACCGTTGTACGCGCTGCTGCGGTGAACAATCGTGATATTCTTGTTCTTGTAAGAGAATAAGCCGCTGAACTTCAGACCAGGGAGCAACATGCTCAAGTCCTGCTCAATCTTGAAATTGGCTGTCACGATGCTCTGCATGTTGGTCTGATAGCCGCGCACATATTCAGCTACCGGGTTTCGGAATCCTGTATCATACGGTCCGCCCGACTTGGCACCCCACATGATATCTTCCGTAACGATGCCTCCCGTGCCTGCTGGGTACATGATCGGGAAGTCAACCGGGTTGGCAATCAAACTGTAGGCAAAGATATCGTTCACCGACATGTTCGGACCCTTCCAGTCCCTTACCGAAAGGTTCAGTCCCAACGAAAGTTTAGTTGTCGGCGTAGCGTATACGTTCAAATTGTTGATGAAATCATAGTTCGTTACACGCACGTTGTTGTTGTAAGAGAAATAGTCCGAACTCATGGAATTCAGGTTACCGTCGCTGTGCTTGATTCCGGCACTCATGAAATAATCCATCTTCTTGCTTCCGCCCCGGATATTGAAGTTGGCCTTCTGCGAGAAAGCGTTCCGCTTGAACATCTCGTCATACCAGTTCACGTCCGGATAAATGTAAGGATTCAAATGATTCAGCGTTCCGTTAATCTTGTCCTCGCTGTAAGGCGTGCCCGATGCATTGGGACGAGTCAGCGCCTCGTTATACAAGTTCATGTAAGTCACGCCGTCCACCGTCTGGGGAACGTCAGTCAACTGAGTCAGCGCACCTTCCAGACGGAAATTGATGATCGGTTTGTCCAGATTCTTACCCGACTTGGTCGTTACGATCATGACACCGTTGGCACCGCGCGTACCATAGAGGGCGGTAGCCGTGGCATCCTTCAGAATAGAGAATCCTTCAATAGCTTCAGGATCAAGGGCATTCAGTTCCTGCGCACTGATTTCCACACCGTCCAATACAATCAGGGCACCCGTCGCGCCGCTGAACGTAGACTTACCGCGAATCCAGAAGTCTGCACCGTCGGCACCCGGCTCACCGCTTCGCTGCACGGCAATCACACCCGACAGACGGCCGGCGAAAGAAGAGCTCAAGCTGGCAGAGGGCACACGCAGATCCTCTGAACGCACCTGGCTGACCGAACCTACCATACTGGCTTTTTTCTGTCCCACACCGAAAGCGGTAACCACAACTTCTTCCAGCATTTCAGCAGACTCATTCATTTCAACCATGTACATTTTCAACGAACCGACTTTCACTTCCTTGGTTTCATAACCGATGTAAGAAATCTGAAGCACGTCGCCTTCTTTACAATTCAGACGGAATTGTCCGTCTACATCAGTCATGACACCATTGGTAGTCCCTTTCACCATTACAGTCACCCCGATCAAGGGTTCGCTTGTCTTGGCATCCGTTACCGTACCTGTAATCTCATGTCCTTTCTGCTGTACTGCGCTGACTGATGCGGCCATATCCTTCGCCAGACTCTCCGCCGGAATAGCGCAGGCCGGAAAAGCCGACAGCCACAAAGTACCTCCTACCAATAGGCTGGAAATACAGCCTTGCAACAGGCTCTTTTCTTTTTGATGCATAGGCATTAAATTTTAAGTGTATAAAAAGTATAAATAAAACTTTAATTAGAGTTTTTCTGTTTGCAAATATGCAAATCTATTATAATAAACAAGGCTTATATTTTCTTTATCGAAGTACACGTGTGTCCATCCTTTTATTTTTAACACTCGGACACAAGGATACATATCCGTCCAAAAAGGGGATATATAATCCAAGACATAAATGTTAACAAGCTGCTTTACACTTCATTATAACGAAACAAGCCTTAAATAGCCCTTCTGAACAAAAAAATCCCTGCCTTGTTCCGAATCTCCCCTGCGGCGGCCGGATAGAAAAGCTAAAAAGCAAGGCCTGCACGCACAAGTATACACTTTTGGACGCAATCTGCCGTAACATTAAAAGATAAAGGCTATTTTTGCCAAAGAGTTAACAACCATTTTATGAATAAACATTAACGAAAGAACTACTGACATGAAAACACTCAGAACATGGACGGCGGCAGCCTTGTGCTGCATCGGCACTTCCGTTCTCGGACAAACCGCTTCGTATTCCACCCAGGCCATCACGAAAGACCTGAATTACTTCAGCGACTGGACCGCTTCGGAACTGGGAAAGAATTTCAAGAAAAAACAACTGAAAGAATTCAGCAGTCCGCTCATGAAGCAACTGGCCGAGCAGATGCAGGCCGGCACTTACCAGGCCGGACTCTTGCTGAAAAGCTATAAGCCCGTCCCTTCGAACGAGACACTGGAAAAGGCGCTCAAACTGTATGACGGATACAGCCGCTACGAAAACATCACCGGCGTTTACCTGGAAAAAGGCGAAAACGTGGTGCTGGCCGGCGACCTGCACGGACGCAGGGTTGCCTTGCTCATACCCGACTGGATGCGGCAGCCGACTCCCGGCTACGAACCAACCAAAGACCCGGAAGGCTGGGGACTGAAAAGACAACGGTATGAGCTGCACGAGGGTGTCAACGTAATCAACGTGGAAAAGGCGGGCAACGTCTATATCGACTACTTTGCCGACGATCCGGAAACCGCGCCTGCCATCACCATCCACTTCGTGACGGGAAAGGTGAACGGATTCTTCGATGCGGAAAATCAGACCAACGAAGACTGGAAACGCCTGCTTGACAATGCCGTAAGTCCCGTGATGGACGTAAAGACACGCTACATGCAGCTTGCCTATCCGGTGGAATACCTCAAGAAGTTCCGCTATGAAGAGGGCAAGGAACTGGCCGAAGCCTACGACAAGATCATGGAACAGCAATACACCTTCAACGGTGCAGTCAAATACAACCGCATACCGCCCAAGCGCATTCTGGCACGCGTCAACTTCAACTACTTCATGTTCCGCGACGGCGACGGGGTTGCTTTCCTCGGCAACGACGGCACGATGAAATCGGCATTAGGTCCGGACATCTACAAGGACTGGGGAGTGAATCACGAAATCGGCCACGTAATGCAGATGCGTCCGCAGCTTACCTGGGGCGGGATGACCGAAGTGAGCAACAACCTCTTCACGATGTATGTGGCGCGTCAGGCAGGCCAGCCCAGCCGTCTGAGCAAGAGCCACAATTATGAACACGCCCACAAGAATGTGGTAGAAGCAGCCGAAAAGCCGTTCATCATGTGCGTAAAAAGACCCGTTCGAAAAACTGGTTCCCTTCTGGCAGCTTTACCTGTATGCCCAGGAGAAAGGATACAAGGACTTCTACGCCGACCTGATGGAATACATGCGCACCCATCCGGACAAAGGCCACGGAAACGCCTCCATCAACAACATGTATGAGTTTGCCAAAGTGAGCTGCGATTTGCTGAAGACAGACCTGACCGACTTCTTCGAAGCATGGGGATTCTTCGTTACAGGCACATTCGAGGTAGGCGACTACGCGAACTACCGGTTTGAGATCACGCCCAAGATGGTGGAAGATAATCAAGCCAAGAAAAACTTTTTGAGAAATTCAAAACATAAGGTTCTGCAAAGGACAGTCCAAAGGCAATCCGCAACCGTCTGCCGGAAAAACGGGGAGCAAAAGGGCCGGAAACCGGAAAGGAACTGCGGAACGACGAAGAAAACAATCCCCGTTCCATAAAAAATCTTTATCTCTAACCTGAAGATATAAATTTTCAGATATCTCTAACCTAAAAATACGTATCTTTAACCTGGAGATAAATCTTTCCGGATCCTCCATCAGGTTTCCTTCCGGCAGCTGGCGGATATTCACCGGCAGCTGGACTGCTGACTTGCATAACCACTTTTTTTATTATTCATATAAAATGTATTTTTAAAATGAAAAAGCTGAAGTATTTATCGTTGAGCTTGTGCCTGCTGGCAGGTCTGACAGCCTGCACGGCACAGCAGGATTCCGCCGTGCAACAGGCGCACGAACCGAATGGCGTTGGGACAAAGGGACAATTGTAGTAAAGAAAAACGCCCTGCCGGACAAAAAAGTGTAATCGGACTGAACCCAAGATGGAAGTGGTCCGTGTGGGTTTTTTGTCGGACTGGGCATGCGCGGTCCGGGAGCGGTGCTTTTACCCACATCCCCGGCACACAGATCATGGCTCTGTGATGTATATGCCACCTCACGGCCTGGGTCGGCCTTTGCCAGCGCAAGCATTGATATCCACTGGCGTGAAATACGCCATGGACCGTATAACCACTTTCGCAGTGCTACTGGTCAATCTGGGTGGACACCAAATCTGTACGACTGGTTGGTAAAGATTTAGTGGAGAAGTTCTGGGAACTACTGGGCGGAAAGGATGAAGAATAACATGCGCCAAACGACGGATTGGCACAGGCGCGAACATCCACCGCGGCGACGGAGACCATGGACCACAAGTCAGTTGTCGGCAAAGCGCTGGTAGAAGAGCGCACAGACTCTACTTCGCAGCTTCCGCAAGCAAATGGAAAAGGTTATTGAAATACAGCACGACGTAAACACAACCGCCTGTATCAATTGTACCAAAGGCTTCGCCCAAGTATCCGGTGGAAGGCTATGCGCTGGATGCCAGCCAGCTCTCGGCTTCGGGCGTACAGCCCAAAGTGGACGACCTGAGCGCCCACGGCTTCCTGCAGACGAATCAAACTGACATTCTGGAAAACGGCGAAATGGCTAAGGGTGGGGCGGTCACGGAGGCATGGACTTCATCATGGAAATATCCTGCAAAAACGGTTTGCCGCTTGAATGGACGGATATGGTGCTGTCTGGCCGATGCATGGACAACGGATGCGCTCCCGTAGCGTTCCCCACTTTCGCGGTGAAATGCCGGTGAAACTACAAACATGCCTATGCATCTCGATTTGCCAAGGCTTTCACTGCCAAGCTGAAAACAGGGCGCAAAAGGAATTCTAAAGTTGGCACGCAAAGATACGGAGGCGCAGAGAAAAATTCCTGCGGGTATTTTTATCCTATACATCGTTGGATAATGATAATCCGAAGAACTATTTGACAAGGAAAACGGAAAAGAATTAAAAAGGAATTTAATTGTCTTTATCATGAAACTGAATTGGATACCATTGCTGCCTTGTGCATTGTGCCCGTCACTGCTGATGGCACAGCAGGTCAAAAAACCGAATGTGGTTGTCATAATGGCCGACGACTTAGGCTATGGGGACTTGAGCTGCAATGGCAGCAACACGGTCAGCACACCTAATGTGGACAGGCTGGCCAATAGCGGCATGCGCTTTACTGATGCTCATGCAGTGGCTGCAACCAGCACCCCGTCGAGATATTCTTTCTTGACAGGCCATTACTCGTGGAGAAGAAAAGACACGGGAGTTGCGCCCGGTGATGCAGGCATGATTATACGTCCGGAACAATATACGGTAGCTGACCTGTTTGAAGACAACGGATATGCAACGTGTGCCATCGGCAAATGGCATCTGGGACTCGGACACTGGAACGGATAAGTTCGGCATAGGATTCGGCTACTCCTACATAATGGCTGCAACAGCCGACAGGGTGCCCTGCGTTTATGTAGAGAACGGAAAAGTGGCCAATTACGACGCTTCCGCCCCAATAGAAGTAAGTTACCGCAAGCCTTTTCCCGGCGTTCCCACAGGGAAAGACAACCCAGAACTGCTGTATAATCTTAAGCCAAGCCACGGACACGACCAGGCGATCGTAAACGGCATCAGTCGCATAGGCTATATGAAAGGCGGAGGAAAGGCTTTGTGGAAAGACGAACACATAGCAGACAGCATTGTTGCCCATGCCATTGAATTCATAAAGTCGCACAAGGACGAACCGTTCTTTCTGTATTGTGCAACGAATGACATTCATGTGCCGCGCTTCCCTAACGAACGCTTCAGGGGAAAGAGCGGAATGGGATACCGGGGCGATGCAATCCTTCAGTTCGATTGGAGCGTAGGCAAACTGTTGGATACACTCGACGAATTGGGGCTGACAGAAAACACGTTGGTTGTATTGACCAGCGATAACGGTCCGGTTGTGGATGACGGATACAAGGACCGTGCAGTGGAGCTGTTAGGCGACCATCGCCCGTGGGGACCTTACCGCGGAAGCAAGTATAGCAATTTCGAAGCGGGAACACGCGTTCCGTTTATTGTAAGCTGGCCGGGAAAGGTTGGAAAGGGCGTTTCCTCTGCATTGATATCGCAAATCGATTTTCTTGGCACAATGGCCGAAATGCTGGGAGCAACGCTGAATGCGGAACAGAGAAAAGACAGCAACGGCTATTTGGACTCCTGGTTAGGCAAGTCGGAAAAAGGACGCGACTATATCATAGAGTCTGCCGGGGCTTTGTCTGTATCAGATGGAGAATGGAAGTATATCACCCCCAATAACAAACAAGCTTATAATGCTTATACGAATGTGGAAACCGGAAACTGTCCTTCAGACCAGTTGTACAATTTGAAGCAAGATATAGCAGAAAAGAACAATCTGGCCGGCCAATACCCAGATGAAGTGCAACGGTTAAAAAAGGTTCTGCAAAATGAAATCGAGAAACATTGACAGTTTCAGATGTGACATACAGACAAGGTTCTGATGCCACCCGACTGTTTAAAACATTGCTCACCTTAAAAAATCTGAACATACCATGAACAGAACTATTTGCATGCGGCTCCTCCTGTGCGGACTCATGGGAGCGGCAACGCATTTCTCACATGCACAGGACACACTGCCCTACCTCAACACCGGACTGCCTCTGAACGTGCGCATCGATGACCTGGTGTCGCGCATGACGCTGGAGGAAAAGATTTCCCAAATGACTCATACCTCCAAAGGCATACCGCGCCTCGGCATACCCGACTACAACTGGTGGAATGAATGCCTGCACGGAGTGGCCCGCTCCACGGAAAAGGTGACCGTATTTCCCCAGCCCATCGGACTGGCGGCCACATTCAATCCGGAAGAGCTGTTCAAGTCGGCCGGAATGATTGCCAACGAAGGCAGGGCCGTCTACAACGCTTCCGTAAAGAAAGGAAATACCCTCCAGCGGTACACCGGACTGACATTCTGGACACCGAACGTAAACATCTTCCGGGATCCCCGGTGGGGACGCGGACACGAAACCTACGGTGAAGACCCTTACCTGACTTCTGAAATGGGCATCGCCATGGTTAAAGGACTGCAGGGAGATGACCCCCGCTACCTGAAAGTGTCGGCCTGCACCAAACACTTCGCCGTGCACAGCGGACCGGAACCGCAGCGGCACACGTTCAACGCGACGGCCAGCGAGCACGACCTGTACGAAACGTATCTGCCTGCATTCTACCGTCTGGTAAAAGAAGCGAAAGTATCGGGCGTAATGTGCGCATACAACCGCTTCAACGGACAGCCCTGCTGCGGAAGCAACCTGTTTCTGCGGAAAGTACTGCTGCACGACTGGCAATTCGACGGATATGTCACTTCAGACTGCTGGGCAATCACAGACTTTCTCTACGGGCACAAGACACATCCGGATTCCATTTCGGCCTCAGCCGACGCTGTGCTGCACGGCACGGATCTGGAATGCGGAGATGTATACCGCTCCTTGGGAAAGGCTGTAGAAGCCGGACTGATCACCGAAGACCAGATAGACATCTCTCTGAAAAAACTGCTGAAGATACGGTTTCGCCTGGGTATGTTCGACCCTCCCAGCCAAGTGCCTTACGCCAACATTCCGCAAAGCGTGCTGGAATGCCGTCCGCACCAGGAGCAGGCACTGAAGATGGCACGGCAGTCTATGGTGCTGCTGAAAAACGACAGAAACCTGCTGCCCCTGTCGCACAAATACAGAAAAATAGCGCTGATAGGGCCGAACGCCCACAATGAAACAACCCAGCTCGGAAACTACAACGGCATACCCAGCAACAACGTGACGCTGCTGGAAGCCTTGCAGCAGGAAAAAGGCATCGAAGTTGTATACGACGCGGTATCGGACTTCACCAGACTGAATAAAGATGCCGACCTTGAACATCTTGCCGACCGCTACAAGGATGTAGACCTGATTATCTATGCCGGAGGAATCTCCCCCCTGCTGGAAGGTGAAGAGGGAGATGCAGGAGGAGCGGAAGGGTTTATTGGAGGCGACCGGACCACCATCCAGCTGCCTGCCGTACAGACTGAAGTGATGAAACGGCTGAGCCGGCTGAACAAGCCGATGGTATTTGTCTGCATGTCGGGCAGTGCCATCGCCTGCAACTGGGAATCGGAAAACATACCGGCCATCATCCAGGCATGGTATGGCGGACAGGCTGCCGGAACGGCTCTGGCTGACATTCTGTTCGGACGCTACAATCCGTCGGGAAAACTGCCTGTGACCTTCTACCGTTCCGACGCCGACCTTCCGCCATTCGAAGATTACTCCATGTCCAACCGCACCTACCGTTATTTCAAAGGCGACGTGCTGTATCCGTTCGGCTACGGACTAAGCTACACTTCTTTCAAATACAGCAAGCTGCAATGCCCCCAGGAAATGCAGATAGGCGACAGCCTGACCGTAAGTGTGGAAGTGAAAAACACGGGCAAGCGTACGGGCGAAGACGTGGTGCAACTTTATCTGTCACACAAAGCCATTGCTCCGGAAGCTCCGATTTGCCAGCTGGTACGCTTCCAGAAAGTGACCTTGCAGCCGGGCGAACGGAAAACGGTAGTCTTCAAACTCTCGACGCACGACCTGGCTTACGTAGACGATTGCGGAAATACCAATACCGCTCCGGGAACAGTCACCGTATATGCCGGCAATGTCTGCCCGAGCGCTCCCGAACGGTTCACATCCCGCATCTTGTCCAGCCCGGTTAAGCTGAAGGGAGGAACCAAATGCTTCTTCTACTGATATAAACCAAGGGCGCAGAAGCACAAAGACGCAGGGGGCATACGGATGAAAATCCGGTGCTTCCCGCTGCGGCTTTGCGCCCTTGCGTCCGACCCATAGAAAACGGCAATTACCTGCAAAGCCGGCGCATCATTCAAATTTGCATACATGCCATGCATTTCAGTCTGGTCCGGCGGCACAGAACAACCAACCTAAGAAAAAAATACCAAATATGAAAAAAACGTATCCCATACTCCGATTAGCATTAGCTGCATTCATTTCGACAGCCCCGATACTGTCTTACGCACAGCCCACACCTATATATAAAGATCCGTCACAGCCGATAGAAGCGAGAGTGCAGGATCTGCTGGGCCGCATGACCATAGAAGAAAAAACGGCCCAACTGCGCCACATACACGAAGGAAGCATCCTGAACGATGACCGTACCTTAAATCTGGACAAGATGAAAAACATCATCGGCACGCTAGGATGGGGAGCCGTTGAAGGGCTGACCTTAACCGGAACAGAAATGGCCCGATACACCCGCCAGATCCAGCAATACTGCATCGAGAACACCCGGCTGGGAATCCCGATCTTCACCGTTTCCGAGTCGCTTCATGGAGCCGTACAGGACGGAGCCACCATCTTCCCGCAAGCTGTGGCATTAGGCTGCACATTCAACCCCGGCCTGGCCTACCAGATGACAAAGGCCATCTCGGGAGAACTGAAGGCTATGGGAGTGAATCAAGTGTTATCTCCCGTCATTGATGTGATACACGAACTGCGCTGGGGACGCGTTGAAGAGAGTTTCGGAGAAGATCCGTTCCTGGTATCCCAGATGGGAGTGCATGAAATCAACGGATACATCGACGGCGGCATTTCACCCATGCTGAAAGTGCTTGGCCCTCATGGTATCCCCACTTCCGGACTGAACTTGGCTTCCACCGAGGCCGGCGAAAGAGATTTAAGAGAGTTTTACCTGAAACCATACGAGGTGGCCGTAAAAAGGACGGGGGTGAACGCTGTAATGACGGCCTACAACTCGACCAACCGGATTCCGAACACGGCATCGAAATGGCTGCTGACTGATTTGCTGCGCACCGAATGGGGGTTTAAAGGATATACTTATTCAGACTGGGGAGCTGTATCTATGCTGTACAGTTTTCACAAAGTGGCGGCTGATGCTGAAGAGGCTGCCAAGATGGCATTGGAAGCCGGCACCGACCTGGAAGCGTCCAGCGACTGTTATGCCCGCATACCAGAGATGGTACGCTCGGGCAAACTGGATATAAAATATGTAGACCAGGCCTGTTCAAGGGTTCTTTATGCGAAGTTCAAGGCCGGATTGTTTGAAAATCCGTATGGGCTTCCCTTGAAGAATACGATGCAAAAGTGCATACCGAAGAACACATCGCGTTGTCACGCAGAATATCGGAAGAAAGTGTGGTGCTGGCAAAGAACGACAACAACCTGCTGCCGCTCGACATAAACAGCCTGAGATCCATTGCAGTCATCGGTCCCAATGCCAATCAGGTACAGTTCGGCGACTATACCTGGAGCCGTGACAACAAAGACGGAATTACGCCCTTGCAAGGAATACGCAATCTTGCAGGAAACAGACTGGATGTTCATTATGCAGCAGGATGCGATCTGGTTTCTGACAACAGGTCGGGATTTGCAGAGGCGGTGGCCGCCGCAAAAAAATCGGATGTCGTGCTGTTGTTCATGGGATCTGCCAGCGCCTCTTTGGCACGCGACTACAGCAATTGCACTTGCGGTGAAGGCTATGACCTGACAGATTTAAATCTGACCGGCGTTCAAGGTGACCTGATAAAGGAGATCTATGCAACCGGCAAGCCTGTGGTTTTAATAATGGCAACCGGACGCCCATTCTCCATCGCTTGGGAGAAAGAGCATATTCCTGCAATCCTGTTCCAATGGTACGGAGGCGAAAGAGAAGGTGAAGTAATTGCCGACATCCTGTTCGGCAAAGTAAATCCATCGGGCAGCTTCTGCTATTCCATCCCCCAAAGCGTGGGACACTTGCCTGTACACTACAACCGCCTGCCCTCCGACAAAGGATTTTATCGCTCGCCGGGACGCATCAACAGACCGGGACGTGACTATGTATTTTCTGATCCTGAACCTTTGTGGGCATTCGGACACGGTTTAAGCTACTCTCATTTTGAATACGGTGACGTACGCTTCAACAAAAACACCTATAGCCTGACCGACACCGTACACATTCGGGTGAATGTGAAAAATACGAGTGCCATTGAGGGAAAGTCAACGGTGCAGGTATATGTCAGGGATCTGGTAAGCAGCGTGGTCATGCCAGCAAAACAGTTGAAAGGCTTCGCCAAAGTTACGGTGCCTGCCAGTGGAAACGCTACAGCAGAAATCGCCGTTCCGGTGGACGAGCTGGGACTGTATGACAAAAACATGCAGTATGCGGTAGAGCCCGGGGATTTTGAATTTATGATCGGAACTGCTTCCGACAACATTTTCTTCAAGAAAACGCTCCATGTAGGCGAAAAGCAGGACAAGATGGAAAAGAAAGCTCTGCCACAGGCCGAAGTGACTCCGACAGCAAAGGGCAAGAGTATGACAGTCAGGGGAATCGTGAGGGATGTGCAGGCGAAAGCACTGGACAATGTGCAGGTTAGTATGAAGGGAGAGAAAGGAAGTGTATCGACCAACGAAAAAGGAGAATACACTATTCGGGCGACTTCTGCCGGCACGCTGGTTTTCAATAAAAAAGGATACGAAACAAAAGAACTGGAAGTGAAGGCGCAGAATACGCTGAATGTCACATTGTCGAACAAATTCTAAAGCATAGAAAACAATACTTTTATTTATCGGATTTTTTCCAACTAAAGACATGAAACTACCAGGAACAAATTTCACGCTGTTCATAGCATGCAGCATATTATGCTCCTGCTCTACAAATAGCACAAAAGAGAAAGCATACGGAATATGCACACCGGAGGAAGACTCTCTGTTCTTTGCACGGAACAAGGGCCTGCTGACAGCAACATGGAACCGACCGTTCGGCTACGAAACCATCAAAAGCAACCATGCTCCTCTCGGACCTTACATGGGAAACGGAGATGTAGGAGTGGTTGCCTTTACATCGGACAACAGCCAGACTTTAAAAATAGCAAAAGTGGATTTTATCACAGACGGATGGACAGGCGAACATGCCACATGGACCAATGACCCATGGCAACGGCAGCCTGAAGCTCTTCCTGTAGGAGGAGTAAGAATGACCGCAGATGCACCCGTATCTTCTTCCGGATTCATCTACCGGATGGACCAGCTATCCGCAGAGCTGAAGATGAAAACAGCGACAGACACTCCGGTCGAAATGCTCAGCTGGATAGCGGCAGACTCCAACGTCATCGTCACAGAACTGCGGACTGCGGCCTCCGCTCCGGTACGCATACAGGTGGACACTTATGCCGACAGCATTTCCAACGAATATGCCACCACCGCCAATGTACAGGAAGAAATAGCCCAAGTAACCCGAAGCACACGGACAGACAATATGCGATGGGTGTCGCGTGCCGGCATATCTACACAAATAATCGGTGCACAAGCCGAAGTGCATCGCCTGTCGGACGCATGCACCCGCTCTTCATTCACTTTGCAGCCATCCCAAACGGTATATGTTGTGAACAAGATATCCGGAGGAGGAAAAAACAACGACGCACAACTGCAATCAACCCGACGTTACTTATCGTCACTGGACAAGAGCAAAGTGGAAAAGTTGAATGCCGCCAGAAAAAAATGGTGGAAAGACATGTGGAGCCGCTCGTATGTGGAAACCGGCGATACGCTGATTGACCGCCAATACCTTACCTCCATCTATCTGCTGGCCTCTGCCTACAATGAGCATTCACCGGCCTGCGGCGGCATGTATGGCGTGTGGAATATGGAAGACAACATGATGTATCGCGGAGATATCCACCTGAACTACAACAGCCAGGCCGCCTTCTACAGTGTATTTTCTGCCAACCGCGCCAATCTGGCTCTCCCCTACTATGCATCTGTCGAAAAGATGGTGCCGGAAGGAAAACGGCGCGCACGCGAAGAATTGGGACTGGTGCACCCCTCTCTGAAAGGAAAATCCTGTAGAGGCATTCTTTTCCCAGTAAGCGCTTTCGGCACAGGCGAGCTGTACAGCGCCTATTGGTCGCAAACCATGAACGCCCCTTTCAACGTTCCTCTTTTCAGCTGGTACTATGAATATACCGGTGACAAAGAGTTCCTGCGCAACAGGGCTTATCCTTATATCCTTGAATGCGGCAACTTTTACGAAGACTACATGCAGAAAGAAACTTATGGAAACTCTTACCGCTATACGATTGTGACGGGTGCACATGAGGGTTCCTGGGACGTAAACCCTCCCTCTGACTTGGGCTTTGTGGAACAAACTTTCTCGCTGCTGTTAAAATACAGCAAACTGTTGGGAGTGGATGCTGACCGCAGAGCCTTATGGCAAGACATACTCACCCATCTGCCCGCCTATAAAACCATCATGCCCACCAAAGAACCGAATGAAGGGCTTCCTGTCTTCGCAAAGAACGAAAACGGCTGGGATCATCCGGCTCATATGATTCAGATGCATCCTGTATATCCTTGCGAAGTATTAAACCTACGCTCCGATTCAGCCCTTCTCCAAACGGCACGGAATACAATATACTATTACGGAGTGTCACAGAAAGGATTCACGCACGTAATGAACGAATTAGGACTAAGTGCTTTTGTCATGGGAGCACGAACAGGTTTTCCGCCAGAAATCCTCATGGAAGGTTTGAAAGAACTTGCACGGACGGCAGGAACAAACTTCCTGATAACAGACGGACATCATTGTACGGAAAAGGCCGCCGTTATTGAAACCATCAACTCCATGATGCTGCAAAGCGTAGACGACATTCTCTATCTTTACCCATGCTGGATAAAGAAACCTGCACGCTTTGTACGGCTTCGGGCCAAAGGTGCCTTCATCGTATCAGCCGATTACGACGGACAGGAAGTGTCCGGTCTGAAAATATACAGTGAGCAAGGAAACCCATGCAAGATCTGCAATCCCTGGCAAGGAAGCAAAGTTAGTGTAAAACTTAACGGAAAGCCTGTATCCACTGCAATGAACGGCAATATCATCGAGTTTTCTACAGAGTCCGGAACACTTTACGAAATCTGCAAAAGATAAAGACATATATTAACATATCAATAACCTTATAATGAGAAACCAAACAATGAAAAAGAGCAAATGGCCGCTGCTTATCATTGCAGCAAGCATGCTGTACGGCTGCACCGGCAACGGTGAACCGGATACCTCAGTGTATATGGACGCCTCGCAACCTACAGAAAAACGGGTGGAAGCATTGCTTTCGCAAATGACCTTGGAAGAGAAAATAGGTCAAATGGACATGGTGCCCGTCTGGGACAAAGAGAAAATAAAGGAGCTGGGACAGTTGGACTATGGAGCCTGGATAGGCGAAGGCAAACCGGACGTGATGAACGAAATACAGCAACTGTCTGAACAGACGCGGCTGAAGATACCTTATCTGATAGGCGTGGACGCCGCGCACGGCTACGGGGTCTTGTCAGGGAAAACGGTTTTTCCGTCCGCAATCAGTATGGCTGCAACCTTCAACCGCGACCTGGTGAAAGCGATGTACGCGGCATCGGCTTCTGAAATCCGTTCAACCGGAAATCAATGGACATTCGCACCCTGCGTGGACATCGTGCATGATGCCCGCTGGGAACGGACCGGAGAAACGTATGGAGAAGACCCTTATCTGGCCAGCGAGATGGTGCGTTGTGCCGTGTCCGGTCTGCAAGACTGGGAAAACCCGCAGGATCGTGTAGCGGTCAGCGTAAAACACCTGCTGGGCGGAGGATCTTCCGTAGGAGGATGTAACCACGCTTCGGCCAAATTGTCTGAGCGGGAGGTGCGCTCCTACTTCCTGCCTCCTTTCCAAGCCGCTGTCGAAGCTGGCTGCATGACCATCATGCCGGGGCACAACGACGTGGACGGCATTCCGGCTCACAGCTCAAAATGGCTGCTGACGGATGTAGTGAAAGATGAACTGGGATTCGACGGATTTTATATCAGCGATATGGGCGACGTGGAAAACCTGATGAAAATCCACCATGTAGCAGCCGACCAGAAAGATGCCGTAAGACAAGCTTTCGATGCCGGACTGGACATGCACATGTATTATGGAGGGACAGCACCCGACTGATGCGTCCCTGGCTGGAAGAACTGGTGAAAGAAGGAAAAATACCCGAACAGCGGATAGACGATGCGGTGCGCCGTATATTGCGTGTCAAATTTGAACTGGGGCTTTTTGAGAACCGCTATGCAGACCCGGCCAAAGAGGTCTGTGCACCAGAAGATCATCGGACACTGGCTTTGGAGGGAGCAAGAGAAAACATCGTACTGCTGAAAAACGAAGGCAATCTCCTGCCACTTGACATGAAAAAATACAGACGGATTCTGGTGACCGGACCCAATGCTGACAACCAGGCTATTTTGGGTGACTGGGCAAACCCTCAGCCGGAAGAAATGGTGACTACCATTTTGGAGGGAGTACGCCAGGAAACAGAAGGAAAGGCCGAAGTGATTTACAGCAACAGCGGACGCATCCGTGGAAAAGCATCTAAGGACAAAACAGATACGACCGACCCGGTAACACAAGCGCGCATACTGGAAGAAGGCGGCGAGATTTCAGACTACAGCATCGCTGACGCTGTCCGAAAAGCACGCACCTGTGACCTGGCCGTCATAGCGGTGGGAGGATACGGCTTGCGCTCTGACTGGGGACTCCGCACATACGGAGAATCCGCTGACAGACCGTCCGTTGATTTCTACGGACGGCAGGAAGAACTGATACAGGCTGTCAGCCGCACCGGAATCCCGACAGTGGTTGTCATTGTCAATGGGAAACCGCTGAACAACGAATGGACTACCCGTCATGTTCCGGTCATTGTGGATGCCTGGGAACCGGGCATGTATGGCGGACAGGCCGTGGCCGAAGTGCTGTTCGGCAAGGTTAACCCGTCAGGCAAGCTGCCCGTCACCATACCTCAGCATGCCGGACAAATTCCAATGTACTATTATCAGAACGACACCCGCTATACCACCGGCTATGGCTTGGGTTCTTCGCGTGCCGACGACCGCCCGGCTTATTGCTTCGGACATGGATTAAGCTATACGAATTTTGAATACTCGGATCTGAAGATGGATACGCTGGTAACCGCCGGACAGGATGTGAAGATTTCCTTCCGCGTGAAAAATACCGGAGAAAGGGAAGGCAAAGAAGTGCCGATGCTCTTCATCGGCGATGAAGTGTCAAGCATAGTCACTCCCATAGCCATGCTGAAAGGATTTGATAAGATTGCTCTGCAACCTGGAGAAGAAAAAAACATAACTTTCACCGTACCTTACAACCAACTAGGCTTGTGGAATGCAGAAATGAAGTATGTGGTAGAGCCTGGAAAGTTTTCGGTAAAAATAGGCCGCTCTTACCAGGATATCCGTTTGAAAGGAACTTTCTCTGTCGTGTCCTGACCCATTGATGGAGATTAAACGATACAGAATGAACATACCTGAAAAAATAAGCATGAAAAATCAGTTCATCACATCAAAAAGCCGCTGCCGCCTGAAACTGGCAGTGACTCTGGGAGCAATGCTGGCTGTATTGCCTGTTGCAAGTGCCAAAAATCCGGACCACGTACTTTGGTATGACCATCCGGCCTCCAAATGGACAGAAGCTCTTCCTGTAGGAAACGGACGGATGGGAGCCATGATTTACGGTGGAATAAAATCGGAGAATATCCAACTGAATGAAGAAAGCCTGTGGGGCGGTATGCCTGTAGAAAGCAATGCAGACGCTTCTTCTACCCTGCCCGAAATCCAACGCCTCCTGCTGGAAGGGCAGATCGACAAGGCCAAAGAACTTTCAGAAAGAAGCCTGAAAAGCAATCCCATGCGCATCCGGCCTTATCAGACGTTCGGCAATCTGCTTCTTGACTTTTGGGGACCTCACACTCCATCGGTCAAAGGCAGTAGCTGTCGCCGTGAACTGGATATGGAGAACGGACTGGCATGTGTGTCTTACCGCATCGGAAACGTTACATATACACGCGAACTCTTTGTTTCTGCTCCGGACGATGTACTGGCCTTGCGCATCAGGGCCGACCAGCCGGGAGCACTGACTTTCCGCCTGCAATATACCCGGCAGCAGGATGCCACAGCATACCCGCTGGATAAAAACACCCTGGCTATCGAAGGGCAAGTGTTTGACCTGCCGGAAGAAGACATGTGTGCTCCCGGACTGCACGAACGCTTTGCCGGACTGGTTCGGGGCAAACACAAAGGAGGGAAAATGACAGTACGCTCAAATGCCTTTTACGTGGAAGGGGCAGATGAAGCCGTGTTCTATTTCACCGCCGCTACCGACTACAACTTCAGCAAACTGGATTTTGACTCATCCATCGATCCGATGCAGCGCTGCAAGGATTTGCTGGAAGCTATAGACGAAAAATGTTATGACACCATCCGCAAACGGCATATGGAAGAGCATGCCTCGCTTTTCAACCGCGTGTCTTTCCATCTGGGAGAAGCCCCAGACTTACCCATCGACCAACGGCTGGCACGAGTAAAAAAAGGTGAAACGGATCTGCCGCTTATTGTCACCTATTTCCAATACGGACGTTACCTGCTGATGAACTCTTCACGCAGTCCGGGAATCTTGCCTGCCAATCTGCAAGGCATCTGGAACCAGGACATTTACCCAGTCTGGAGCTCGGACTTCCATACCAACATCAACATACAGATGAATTATTGGCCGGCGGAAGTATGCAATCTCCCGGAAACGGTACTGCCGTTCTCCCGTTTTATCAATGCGTTGAGGAAGCCAGGCCGTGTCACCGCCCGAAAAACCTTCAACTCAAAAGGATGGACCCTGAACCACCTGACCGACCCTTACGGACACACGTCCATCAGTGACGGAGTGGGTTGGGGAACTTTCCCCATAGCAGGCGCATGGCTGGCTCTGCATCTATGGGAACACTACCGCTTTACGGAAGACAAGAAGTATCTGTGTGAAGAGGCTTATCCCTGCATGGCTGAGGCTGCCGAGTTCCTGCTCCATTTCCTGGTGAAAGACAAAAAAGGACATTGGGTGACTGCTCCTTCCAACTCGCCGGAGAATCATTATCGGCTGAACGGGAAGAATTATAATCTGACCTATGGCGCGACAATGGACATCGAAATCATCCATGAACTGTTTGATGCCTGCCTTGAAGCGGGAAGAATCGTACCAAGCGACATGTCCTTCAACCGCCGGCTGGAAGCAGTCAGAAAACAACTTCCTCCCATCCGGATAAGCACCCGTTACGGAACAATCCAGGAATGGATAGAGGACTATGAAGAAGCAGAGCCCGGACACCGCCACATCTCGCACCTGTTCGGACTATATCCCGGCACGCAAATCACTCCAACGAACAAACAGTTGTTCGAAGCCGCCCGGAAAACCATTGAACGTCGCCGATACTACAATGAAAACGAAGCGAACCGCAACGGATCATACACCGGATGGAGCCGTGCCTGGATGATCAACTTCTATGCGCGTCTGCTGGACGGTGAAGAAGCCGGAAAGAATGTAAATCTCCTGCTCCAGAAGAACACAGCGGACAACCTGTTTAACCTGCATCCGCCTTTCCAGATAGACGGAAACTTTGGAGGTACAGCCGGCATTGCAGAAATGCTGATCCAAAGCCACCTGAAAGAAATACAGTTGCTTCCGGCCTTACCGCCCCAATGGAAAGACGGAGAAGTGAAAGGACTGTGTGCACGGCCGGGAATTGAAACAGATATGGTCTGGAAGGAAGGGACCTTACGTTCTGCCACTTTCCGATCAAAGACAGACCGCAAAATGACGATAAGTTACAAAGGCCATAAAAAGACAATCCGCTTAAAAGCCGGGGAAAACAAACAGATTATTTTTTAGACCTTTTTCATTTTACCTGCCAAGTTATACGCTCTGCTTTCCTTTGCGTTTGTTTCCGGTCTGTTTCTCTTCATCACGACAATCCTCACAGAAACAGAAAAACATCTTCGGAAACAATTCGCAAACTGAAGCAGAGCAATAGCTGGCAGATTTTGATGCATGTAAAACACGCATCAGATTCCTTGATAAAGCTTCAGACTGAAACGGGGTGCCATACCCAGCAGATGATCGAAGATGTCCGACTGGATATGTTCGTATTGTTTCCAAGCCTTGACACGTGAAAAGAAATACACCCGTATGGGCAGGCCGCGCTCTGTAGGTTCCTTCTGGGCAATGATCAGATCTAAATCCTGGTTCACTACCGGCAAACTCATCAGATAGCGTTCGATGTATTCACGGTACAACTGCGAATTGGTCGGCATTTCTCCTTCGGCAGGAACATAATCAGACATCAGGGGAACTTCTTTACGGATACGCTCCAGTTCTTCCGGTGTAGAGAAACGTATCGTATCCAGATCCAGCCAGATACGCTTGTCTACCCGACGGCCGCCGCTTTCCTGCATTCCCCGCCAGTTCTGAAATGTACTGTTTACCATTGTATACGGAGGAATGGTGGTAATGGTGTTATCCCAATTCTGGATCTTTACGGTATTCAATGTAATTTCCTGCACGATTCCGTCGGCCATTCCGTTAGGCAATGTCACCCAGTCGCCTATGCGCAGCATGTCGTTTGCCGAAAGCTGCACTCCTGACACAAATCCTAAAATGCTGTCTTTAAAGACCAGCATCAGCACCGTCGCCGCAGCGCCCAAACCGGCAAAGAGCGTTATCGGTGACTTGTTGATCAGTGTAGCCACAATCAGTATGCCTCCAAGAAAGAACAGCACCACCTGACACACCTGCACAAGTCCGCGAATAGGATGATTCTTACGGATTTCCTTCGAATTGTAAATGTCAAGCATCACCAGCAGCATGGCATTCAGCGTAAGCAGGATAGCTACAATGATATAGACAGCACAAATGCGCTGCGAAAACACCAGCATGTCTTTGCCTTTGACAAAAGCTAAAGGCAAAAGCAGATAAATCAATACGCCGGGCACCACATGCAGCAAATGATGCACAACCTTACGCTTCACCAGCAAAGTATTCCACCGGTAAGGAAAACGGCGTGCGTATCGTTTGATGCCTCCTACCACAATGGCTTGAAAAAAATAATTCAGACCCACGGCCAACAGAATAATGATTGCGGCCACCACAAATTCGTCAAACATATTGGCATATTCGGATGGGATTCCCCATGATATAAGCACATCATTCATCCATCCGCCCAACGTTCCGACCTCATGTAAAGTTTTCATAAGCAATTTATATTAAATAATATATGTAATATGTACAACAAAGCGATACCAAGGATGTTTAACCTTCAGGAAAAATATGCTATAAATAACTCCAAAAAGCCATTCCATCCTGTTTTTGAGATACGCAGCCTTTTATTGCGAAAGCTGTTTTTTACGTTTACCCTGCAACAAATATACAACTTACAAAACATTACCGACCTGAAGCCGGCGAATTTAAGAATATTTGAACATCAGGAAGCTTCTGAAACCGTTCCAAATGCCTTCCAGACAGTTTTTACCGCCTTTTCTAAATAAAAATCGCATATTAATTCATCGTTTCGAGAAAATTATCTATCTTTGCGGCCCGAAATCGAAAAATGGCAATGAGTTTTAGCAACACATACAAACTGAACGAGTGTGTACAGCGGTGCGCAGTACACCGCAGGTTTGTCGCACACTGGTTCACCGGCTTCATCTAAAATAATCCGCAGCAACCCCCGTATTTAAAGTGATTATTTTTTATGAACCGGCAAAAATTGCCATGCCCTTTGCTGTGAAAAGGCCAAAGGACAGGGTTCTTTTGCTAAACTGAAAAGCCATGTTTTACGTATTGATTTTATTATTCATCGGCATCGGCACAGGCTATATTTTCCGCCGTGTCGAACTGCTTCACAAAGTGGAAAAGACAATTTCACTCACAATCTTCTGTATGCTTTTTACATTCGGAGTTACCATCGGATCCAACGACGAACTGATAAGCAATCTCGACAAGTTCGGATATCAGGCAGCTTTGCTGGCCATATTAGGAACAGCCGGAAGCCTTTGCGCCTCATACCTGGCATACCGTCTGATTTTCAGGAAAGGAGGTAAAGATGAAAAATAGTCTGATTATACTTTGCGTATTCATCGCCGGAGGTCTGACAGGGCTTAACCGCCTGATTCCGGAAGACTGGTTCAAGGGAAACACCTCGATTATCATTCTTTACATACTTATTTTCCAGGTGGGAATCAGCATCGGTTCAAACAAAGACCTGAAAGACATGATCCGTTTTCTCTCTCCCCGAATGCTGATATTGCCGCTGTCCACCATTGCCGGAACGCTGCTTTTCTCCTTCCTCGCCAGCTTTGCCATCAGCCAATGGAGAACAGCGGACTGCATGGCTGTAGGAAGCGGATTTGCTTATTATTCACTGTCTTCAGTGCTGATTACAGAAATAAAACAGGCTTCGGCCGGCATACAGATAGCAACCGAACTGGGAACGCTGGCCCTGCTGGCAAACATCATCCGCGAAATGATTTCGCTCATAGGAGCACCCCTGTTCACCCGAATGTTCGGAAAACTCGCTCCCATCTCGGCAGCAGGAATCAACTCGATGGATGTAATGCTGCCGATGGTAAACCGCTATTCAGGAAAGAACATGGTTCCGCTTGCCATCCTGCACGGAATCATCCTGGAAATAAGCGTGCCGCTGCTGATTTCCTTCTTCTGCAGCATGTGACAAGCCTTCTTACCACGTATAGCTCAAGCCGAAACTTAAAAGTTCCTGCAACTGGAAGTAACTGTCATCCGATTCACGCGTCACCCATCGTCGAAACGGCCGTGAATGAACAGTTTAGTCGACAAGTACTGGTTGATGGTAAAGGTGAATGTATTCTCCCATTCAGCCAGGACTTTTTCGTAGTTCGTAGTGTATGAAAGCCGGGACTCCCACAGCAGAACAGAAATGATCTGCCACTTCAATGTAGATTCCAAACGAGAACCCCAGACACTCTCGTGCTTGTGCCCTTCCTTCACATTGAACTTGGTCGGATCTACCCTATCGCTTGACACACTATACAGCGTATAGTTTAACGGATTGATCAGTACGGACAGGTTGCAGACCCCATCCTTTATATATTTATAGTCCATACCAAGACCGACGTTCAACTCAGCCGGAGAAAAGAAAGCAGACACCAGATTTTCGGTATTGGTTTCATAGTTCGAGAAAAACTGAGTCTTGAACTCGGCCGAAAGCGTATAATACCACGAGTTGACAGCCTTAATACCCAGTTTAGAACTCAGGCGGAACATATCATTGTTAGGCTTATAGCTATGCAAGGTATCAGAAGGAGCGGTAATAAAGCCCAGTTTCCATTCCAGTTTGTTTTCGAACTGTATTTTCTGACGGTCATCATAATTTGCCTGCAAGGTCAGTCCGGAGAGGAACGACTTCGTGCTTTCGCCTCCCCTTTATACCAGTTGTCGGAAATATAGTTCTGCGAAAACTGCAAATAGCCGTTGCCCGTCAATGTCCAGAAGTTCGGCTTGAACACAAGCAGGTCTTTCTGCACCACTTCCCGCGGACGGCCAGGTATCTGCAAAACCTGCAGGATAGACTTCTTGGTTTCGTCCTTCACAAACTTTTCTCCCTGCAAGGGCTTCAATCCCACCAGATTAGCCTCGTTCTGTTTCACCAGATTCGGATATTCAAGATAAAACGAAAGCAGCTGACGGTTAATGTAACGGTCGATCTTCTCCGAACGGCGGAGATCCTTCAGCGGAAACGGCCGCACTGCTACAGAATCATCCTTCAGAAAAGGAATCCGAGGCTTCCATCCGTCAATATTGCAGGCCTGCTCTATCGCCGCATGATAATAAGTTGCAGGCATCGAAAGTTTGTAATAGTCAGATTTCACAGGAATCCCCCTTTATAATAAGGTATATGTCATCCCACCGTTCAAGCATTTCATCGTATCTCTTGCGAAAATCTCTCACCGTCCTGTTGAAAGCCAGCAGCTGCGGCGAAGGCTGCTCTTTCTGTTCTGTCACTCTGCGAACCGACAACTTTGCACTGTCGGCCGCTGAAACAGCCGAAAGAGAGTCGAGAACCTGAACTACCACAGAGTCAGGAATCACGACAACCGCCGTATCTGCCACGGACTCCAGTCCGGACACCTTGGCCGTCTGAGCAAGCGCACACAGCGCCATTGCCAGAAACACAGCCACCAATCCCATCTTCTTCATTTTCTACTTGCCTATTAAATTTCGGCAAATCTACAAAAAGCAGCCGTTATATGCAACAAAAAAAGGTTTTACACGCAATAGCCTTTGCGGGTTCGGCTTTTTTTTCTAATTTTGCATCTTTATAGAAAACAGTTTTATTGCTGATTAAAATTTTAAACTATTCATATTGTGGCAGAAACAAAGTACATTTTCGTAACAGGTGGCGTTGCCTCATCATTGGGCAAAGGCATCATCTCTTCATCAATCGGTAAGTTGCTGCAAGCAAGAGGCTACAGCGTAACCATCCAAAAGTTCGACCCGTACATCAACATCGACCCGGGAACTCTGAATCCCTACGAGCACGGCGAATGCTATGTGACAGTAGACGGACATGAGGCCGATCTTGACTTGGGACACTATGAACGCTTCCTGGGCATACAGACGACAAAAGCCAACAACATCACCACAGGCCGCATCTACAAGAGTGTGATCGACAAAGAGCGCCGCGGTGACTATTTGGGAAAAACCATCCAGATCATCCCTCACATCACAGACGAAATCAAGCGTAATGTGAAGCTCTTGGGAAACAAGTACAAATTCGACTTCGTAATTACAGAAATCGGAGGTACGGTAGGCGACATCGAATCGCTTCCCTATCTTGAAAGCATCCGTCAGCTAAAGCGTGAACTGGGACGCAACGCATTGTGCGTGCATCTCACCTACGTGCCTTATCTGGCTGCAGCAGGCGAACTGAAAACAAAGCCTACACAGCATTCGGTTAAAGAACTGCAGTCGGTAGGCATCCAGCCCGACATCCTTGTACTGCGCACCGAACATGAGCTCAGCGCCACACTCCGCAAAAAAGTAGCGCTGTTCTGCAACGTAGACGAAGACGCAGTAGTACAGTCGATGGATATGCCGACGATTTATGAAGTGCCTCTGCGGATGCAGGAACAGAAGCTGGACGTGACGATTCTTGAAAAGATGGGCTTGCCTGTAGGCGAAACGCCTACACTGGGACCGTGGAGAGAATTCCTGAACCGCCGGCACAGCGCTACGGAAGTGGTGAAAATCGGACTGGTAGGAAAATACGACTTGCAGGACGCATACAAATCCATCCTCGAAGCATTGTCGCAAGCTGCAACCTACAATGACCACAAGGCTGATATCCATTTCATCAACAGCGAGAAGCTGACTGAAGGAAACGTGGAAGAACAGCTTAAAGACATGGACGGAATCATCATCTGCCCGGGCTTCGGCCAAAGAGGAATCGAAGGAAAGTTCATCGCTGCCAAATACTGCCGCACACACAACGTGCCGACATTCGGCATCTGCCTCGGCATGCAATGCATGGCCATCGAATTTGCGCGCAATGTGCTGGGATACGCCGATGCCAACAGCCGCGAAATGGACGAAAAGACTCCGCATAACGTCATTGACATTATGGAGGAGCAGAAGTCAATCACCAACATGGGCGGAACCATGCGTCTGGGTGCATACGAATGCGTGGTCGACCAGAACTCAAAGACATTCCAGGCTTACAAGACCGAACACATACAGGAACGCCACCGCCACCGCTACGAATTCAACAACGACTATAAGGCTGAATTTGAAAAGGCTGGCATGAAATGCGTGGGCATCAATCCGGAATCAGACCTTGTGGAAATCATCGAAATACCCACATTGAAATGGTATATCGGCACACAGTTCCATCCGGAATACAGCAGCACGGTGCTGAAACCGCATCCGCTTTTCCTGTCGTTCGTCAAGGCGGCTATCGACAAATAAATATAAGAAACCGAATACAATTAGATAAAAATGGACAAAAACACGTTAGTGGGATTTGTGCTGATCGGAGTGGTGATTGTTGGATTTGGAATCTACAACCGCCCCAGTCAGGAAGAAAGAGCGCAAGCTCAGCACTATCAAGATTCTATCCAGCAAGTAATCCGGGATAAGGAGATACAGGCCCAAAAGCAGGCGGCATTGGCCGAAGAAGCAGCGTTGAATGATACAACATCTTTGTTTTTTGAAGCAACCAAGGGCGAAGAAAAACGAACTACCCTTGAAAACGAATTCATCAAGCTGCAGTTCACGAACAAAGGCGGACGGGTTTGTTCGGCCATGCTGAAAGAATACAACGACCAGGAGCACCAGCCGCTGGTTCTGTTTGACGGAAATGACGCTGCCATGAACTTCAGCTTCGACGGAAAAGCAGAAAACATGAACAGCAGCCGCCTGTATTTTGAAACCGTAAACCAAACTGACAGTACGGTAACCATGAGGCTGAACGTATCAAACGGAGGACATCTGGATCTCAACTACAAACTGCTGCCGCATTCTTATATGGTAGACCTGACCATACAGGCCACAGGCATGCAGAACTTTTTCCACTCGACGACAAACAGCATGGGCATCGACTGGAAGCAACGGGCACGCCAGATGGAAAAGGGATTCAACTTTGAACAGCGGTATACTTCGCTCACCTACAAGCCTGTGGGCGAAAGCTTCGATTACCTGAGCGAAACAAGCGACGAGAAAAAGGATATTCCCGAAGCGCTCGACTGGGTAGCGTTCAAGAACCAGTACTTTTCATGCGTATTCATGGCTGAACAGTGCTTCATGAACGCCTCGCTCGATTCAAAGCTGGAAGTGCAGGGAAGCGGATACATGAAAGACTACAGAGCAGAAATGTCTACTCCTTTCGATCCGACCGGTGCAAAACCGACACGGCTGCAGTTCTATTTCGGACCGAATCATTTCAAGACGCTGCTGGCAAGCAACGACCTGAGCTTCTCGAACAAAGATCAGGAACTGGAAGACCTGGTATATTTGGGATGGCCGATCATTCGCCTCATCAACAGGTGGTTCACCATCAATCTGTTCGACTGGCTGTCGGGACTGGGATTGAGCATGGGCATTGTAATTCTGTTCATGACGATCATCGTAAAAATCCTCGTGCTTCCCACCACATGGAAGTCGTTCATCTCGTCGGCAAAGATGCGTGCGCTGAAGCCTTATGTAGATAAAATCAGTGCAAAATATCCCAATCCGGAAGATGCGCTGAAGAAACAGCAGGAAACGATGGCCCTTTACCGCGAATACAATGTGAGTCCGATGGGAGGCTGTCTGCCGATGCTGCTGCAGACTCCGGTCTACATGGCACTGTTCTTCTTCGTGCCGAACGCGATCGAATTCCGCCAGCAAAGTTTCCTTTGGGCAAACGACCTTTCGGCCTACGACGACCTGATCAGCTGGAACATGCACATTCCCTTGCTCGGCAATCACTTGAGCCTGTTCTGCCTGCTTTTCAGTGCCACCACGGTTATCAACCAGATTGTGATAATGCGCCAGCAGGACATGGGCAACAATCCGCAGATGGCTGCCATGAAATGGATGATGTATATCATGCCGCTGATGTTCTTCTTTATCTTCAACGACTATGCGTCGGGATTGAGCTACTACTACTTTATCTCGGGACTGATGAGCATCCTCATCATGTGGATCATGCGCAAAATGACTGACGAGAAGAAGCTGCTCGCACAGCTGGAAGCCAACAAGCGGGAGCCTTCTCAGCAAAAGCCAAGCGGTTTGATGGCCAAGCTCGAAGCGCTGCAGAAAGAACAGGAACGCCTGCAGAAAGAACGCATGGAACGGATGAAGCAGACGCAGAATCATAATAAGAAAAACTGATTTCACAATAAAGCGTACCAAAACGATAGCCCTGCCCCACAAAGCAGGGCTATTTTTTATTTGACCGCATATTATTTGCCGGCCTGGATTGCTGCCTTTCATACGTTTTTATGTAAATTTGCCAACTAAAGACGAAAAACAAATCACAATAGAACAAACTATCATGAAAAAAACAGATCTTATGACCATGACAGCCGCCATCGCACTGGCGACTTCATCGTGTACCGCTCCCGACAAAACGACGGACGAAGGGCCGATCATCGGGAGGCAGGAAATCACAGCAGACAACGGAAGGATGACTCCGGAAATACTTTGGGCGATGGGACGCATCGGCTCTTCAAGCGTTTCGCCCGACGGCAAACAGATTGCCTACACCGTTTCTTACTACAGCGTAAAAAGAAAACAAGGGACATACGGTCATCTATGTAATGAACGCTGACGGCTCAGACAACAAACTCCTCACGTCTTCGGCAGCAAGCGAAAGCGAACCGGTCTGGATAAAAAAGGGAAGCAAGCTGGCTTTTCTCAGCAAAGGACAAATCTGGGAAATGAATCCGGACGGAACGGAACGCAAACAATTGTCGGAAATAGAAGGCAATGTGGACGGATTCAAGTTCTCACCGGACGAGTCAAAAAGTCCTTTTCGTATCGCAAGTGAAATACGGGAAGCGCACCGCTGACATTTATCCCGACCTTGGCAAGGCAAGCGGAAAAATAATTGACGACCTGATGTACAAGCATTGGGACGAATGGGTAGAAAGCATTCCCCACCCGTTTATAGCCCCGTTTGACGGAAACAAGGTGGGCGAAGCGACCGACATCCTGAAAGACGAGCCTTATGAATCGCCGATGAAACCTTTCGGGGGAGTAGAACAGTTTGCATGGAGTCCGGCTTCGGACAAGATAGCCTATACCTGCCGCAAGAAGACAGGACTGGCATACGCCGTTTCTACCGACAGCGACATCTATCTGTATGATGTGGCGTCCGGCAAGACCGAGAATCTCTGCAAAGATTATACCGCGAATCCCCAGAAGAAAGACGACAAGAACGAAGGCTACGACATCAATCCGCAGTTCTCGCCCGACGGAAAGTTCATCGCATGGCAGAGCATGGAACACGACGGTTATGAAAGCGACCTGAACCGCCTGTATGTCCTTGACTTGGAGAAGAAAGAAAAATTCAATGCTGCAAGTGCATTTGAAACCAATGTTGACACTTATGTATGGACTCCTGCTTCAGACGGTTTCTATCTGACCGGCACATGGCACGGAACAGAGCAGATTTACCGCCTGGGACTGAATGACTGGAAAGACAGCAAGGCACCGGTCAAAATTACGGAGGGACTGCATGACTATGGAAGCATCAGCTTGAGCGGCGACAGACTGATTGCCACACGCCACTCGATGAGCCAGGCAGACGAAATCTATTCGGTTCCGGTAGAGTTTGACGGCAATTTTGCAAAAGCAACACAGCTTACAAACGAAAACAAGCATATCTACGACAAGCTGGAAATGGGCCGTGTGGAAGAACGCTGGATAAAAACCACCGACGGAAAAGACATGCTGACATGGGTAATTTATCCGCCGCAGTTCGACCCACAAAAGAAGTACCCCACCCTGCTCTATTGTGAGGGGGGTCCGCAAAGTCCGCTGGGACAGTTCTGGAGCTACCGCTGGAATTTCCAGATTATGGCAGCGAACGACTACATCATTGTAGCTCCCTGCCGGCGCGGTATGCCGGGATTCGGCGTGGAATGGAATGAAGCCATCAGCGGAGATTACGGAGGCCAGTGCATGAGGGACTACCTGACCGCCATCGATGAAGTAGCGAAAGAGCCGTTCGTCGACAAAGACCATCTGGGATGCGTAGGCGCCAGCTTCGGTGGATTTTCCGTATACTGGCTGGCCGGACACCACAACAAACGCTTCAAGGCTTTCATCGCCCACGACGGCATTTTCAACATGGAAATGCAGTATCTGGAAACGGAAGAGAAATGGTTTGCCAACTGGGATATGGGCGGAGCATTCTGGGACAAGAACAACGCCACAGCCCAACGCACTTTTGCCAACTCTCCCCACCGCTTCGTAGACAAATGGGATACCCCGATTCTCTGCATCCACGGCGAAAAAGACTACCGTATCCTTGCAAACCAGGCGATGGCAGCCTTCGATGCAGCCAAGATGCGCGGCATACCTGCCGAACTGCTGATTTTCCCCGATGAAAACCACTGGGTCCTCCAGCCGCAGAACGGCGTGCTCTGGCAGCGCACCTTCTTCAACTGGCTTGACCGCTGGCTGAAACCGAAAGAATAACCGCAAAGACAAAAAAGCACCCCGTCACCCCTGTTAAAGCAACCGATTGCCTTAAAAAGAGTGGCGGGGTGTTTTGCATAAGGGCGAATCTTTTCAGAACTGTCAGACAAAGACCCGCACCATTTAAAACAAGATCAGCCGGCAATTCACAAACCGGCTGTCTTACGGAAACTAAAATTATCTATAAAACCTATTGAAAATACACTTATTCACACGCCTTGAATAAATATAAACAAAGCAAATTCCTGTTTTGTTCAATCAATACCCGAAAAAAGTAACCGGATAACCGTCCAGCAGGCAGTCCAGACGTCCGTCATACATCTGCATATTGTCCATATACGAATAGTCGCCTCCCCCCATAGTGCATGCGGATACTTGTATAGAAAGCATCATACCAGTCCCACGTGAATACATAACGGGATTCCTGCACATATCCGTCACGGTATTGGATGCGGACATAGTCCTCGCCCGTATTGTCCGGATAGAAAGTGATTTCCTGCCTGTGGAAACCGTCGGAATCCGACCATTCGTCCACCCACACAAAACTGCAAAGATATTCCGTATTCTCACGGTAGTCAAGCGTATTGTTGCCGATCGAGAAGTCCACTTCACACGACGGGAGCAAAATCACAAGCGCAGCCAAAGCCGCTATATAATAGAGTTTTCGAACTGATGTTTTCATAATGTTTCCTCCTTTGGTTTTTTCTATAGCACAAAGGTAAGGAAACCCTATGAAAGCAGAAAAAGATAATTCCTAAGATTAAAGGGGAAAATCCCTAAACCTGTTAGGGCTTTCCCTTTAGGGCCGGACAAACGCTCAGTCTTTAAGCAGTGTCTGAAGCGCATCGCGCCAGTCCTCGCCATTCTCCGGCTGATACGTAACGAATCCAGCCTTATGTCCGGCAGCGATGTTGGATGCCCCGTCGTCTACGAAAAGCGTTTCTGAGGGCACTATTCCGCTGTCTTCAACCACCATTCTGAAAATCCGCTCGTCGGGCTTGAGCACTCCCAGCTGATACGACAGATAGAGCTTGTCGAAATATGCGTTCAAGGGCTTGCGGCGGGCAGAAAACTCCTCGCTGCACGCCCAGTCCATCACATAGGGATTCGTGTTGCTGAGCACATACAGCCTGTACCTCCTGCGGAGCTCTTCCAGGCATTCCAGCATCGCCTCGTCCACCCCCGTAAAAAAGCCGAGCCATGCCTGCCGCGTTTCTTCCCACTCCAGCTTGCGGCCGCAAAGCACGCCCAGCTTGTCCTGAAAGGTCTGGGCGTCAATAGCGCCCTCTTCAAGCTCCTGAAATATCCCCGTCTGGTGATACTTGTCCAAACGCTGGTCAGCGTCGGCCAGTCCCAGACGCACAAACGCTTCTACAGCTTTCTCCCTGTCGATCGGGGCAATCACGCCCCCGAAGTCAAAAAGTATATTCTTAATCATAGTCTGCTGAAAATTGACATTCCAATCCAAAAGCCTACATCTGCCTGCTCTTCATGACCAGATTCTTGAACGGAGAAGGATAAGGCGTTTCAAACGCCATCAGCTCTCCGGTCACCGGATGGTGAAAACAGAGCTTGAAGGCATGGAGAGCCATCCTGCCCAGCGGATCAACCGGGCATCCGTAACGCTCATCTCCCACAACCGGATGCCCGAGCGACTGCATATGCACGCGGATCTGATTCTTGCGCCCCGTTTCAAGCTGGAGCTCCACCAGCGAATAGCCGTTGGCGCGCTTGATGGTCTTGTAATGAGTCAGCGCATACTTTCCTCCGTCGTCATAGTCCGACGAACTTACATACAGCTTGCGGTCGGTCAGCCAGGACTCTACAGAGCCTTGGTCCTTTTCCATCTCACCCGACACCACAGCCACATACCTGCGGTCGGTCACAATGTCGTGCCAGTTGTCGCGCAACGTATGCTGGGTCTTTTCATCCTTGGCATACATCATGATACCCGACGTTTCCCGGTCCAGCCGGTGCACCACAAAGACACGGTTGTTCCGGTTCTCACGCTTCACGTATTCATTAAGGATATGCTGCGCCGTGCGCTCCTTCTGATGGTCGGTGGCAACAGAAAGCAGCCCTTCCTTTTTCTCCACAACAATCAGATAGGCATCCTCATAAAGCAGTTTGAGCATCGGATTTCGAAATTCGCGGTTATGCTTTTCCCTGCTGATCTGGACCTTCATGCCCGGTTTCAGAGGAAAGTTATACTGTGCCTGTATGTTATTGTCCACCAGCACCACCCGGTGCGTCAGCAGCGACTTTACGCGCGTGCGGCTGATTCCGGCCATGCTCTTCATGAGAAACGACATCAGTTCATCCGGTTCGGTCACATTATAAACCGTATATTTTGCGGCGGCACGTGCCCTGGGACGTCCTCCCGCCTTGCTTTTCTTCAACATATATCAGAATCGATTGTTTTTTTACCCAAGAATCATCTTTTTTCCAGAAGCACAACGTTTTCAACGTGGTGCGTATGAGGGAACATGTCTACCGGCTGGACAGCAGCCACACGGTATTTGCAGTCGAGCAGCTGCAGGTCGCGCGCCTGTGTGGCAGGATTGCAGCTTACGTAGACAATGCGCTGCGGCTCGGCAAACAGCAGCACGTCAACCACATCGCCGTGCATCCCGGCGCGGGGCGGATCGGTGATGATGACATCCGGACGCCCGTGTTCGCTGATAAACTCCTGCGTCAGGATATCCTTCATGTCGCCCGCATAAAAAAGCGTATTCTCAATGCCGTTGATGGCCGAGTTTACCTTTGCATCTTCAATCGCTTCGGGCACATACTCGATGCCCACAACCTTGCGCGCCCGACGCGACACGAAATTCGCGATGGTTCCGGTTCCGGTATACAGGTCATACACCAGCTCATTCCCCGTCAGTCCGGCAAACTCGCGCGCCACCTTATACAAATTATACGCCTGCTCGGAATTGGTCTGATAAAACGACTTCGGTCCGATTTTGAAACGCAGCCCTTCCATCACTTCAAAGATGTGGTCGGTTCCCTTGAAAACATTCACCTCAAGATCCCCGAAGGTGTCGTTGCACTTGTTGTTCACCACATACAAAAGCGAGGTGATCTGCGGGAATTTGCCGGCCACGTAGTCCAAAAGCTCCTTCATCCGGTCAAGCTCCCCGTCGGAAGTGATCTTGCACTGCAGGAGCACCATCAGTTCGCCGGTGGAAGAAGTGCGCACCATCATGTTGCGCAGCATCCCTTCCTGCGTGCGGAGATTGAAGAAAGAAAAGTTGTGCGCATAAGCATAGTCGCGGATGGCATTGCGGATCTGGTTGGAGATGTCATCCTGAAGCCAGCATTTCTCAATGGCCAGCACCTTGTCAAACGCTCCGGGGATATGGAATCCCACCGCATTCATCTGGTCGTACGTCACGTCCTGCTTCACTTCGTCCTCCGTCAGCCAGCGCTTGTTGGAGAAAGTAAACTCAAGCTTGTTGCGATAAAAGCAGGTCTTTTCCGAACCGAGAATCGGACGGAACTCAGGCAGCTCCACCTTTCCTATGCGCGTAAGGTTGTCGAACACCTGCTTCTGCTTGTACCTCAGCTGCTCGCTGTAGGCCAGACACTGCCACTTGCATCCCCCGCAAACGCCGAAATGCTGGCAGAACGGCTCGACGCGCATGGCAGAGCGTTCATGAAATTTCACCGCCACAGCCTCGGCATAATGGTTTTTCTTGCGCTTCACCTGCAAGTCCACCACATCCCCCGGCACCACATACGGCACAAACACTACCAAATCGTTCACCCTTGCCACTGCTTTTCCTTCAGCGGCCACATCTGTTATCGTCACCTTCTCAAGTAAAGGAAGTTCTTTTTTCTTTCTTGCCACGTTCGTTTACAATAAAATCCAATTCGGGAGGCAAAGGTAATTATTTTTCCACACATAACGAAACATGTATGCCGCATACACGGATTTGCAGTCCATGTCGGATAAAAAATCCAGCCTGAGGGACAAAAGCTCTATCTCCACGCTGGAGATGCACGTCTTCAGCCTGAAGACACAGATCTCCAGACTGAGGATATATATCTCCAGACTAAAGATAAAGAACGGTGCAGCGCATCCCTCTTTTTCAGCCCCGAAACCGCCCTGCCACCCGCAGGCAAACATGCAAAACGGCAGGCAAGCGGCGGTTTTGACAACTCGATATTGCAAAACATGCCCAACAACACGTGTTTTGCATTTGATATATTACATTTTTTACATAGATTTGCATCCATTCTTAGAAAAAGAAACATTTATAACCATTAAAATCATACTGAACAAAATGGAAACAAAAAGAGTTTACACGTTCGGAAACGGATACGCTGAAGGCAAAGCCGACATGCGCAACCTGTTGGGCGGCAAAGGCGCCAATCTTGCAGAAATGAATCTGATAGGCGTTCCGGTACCTCCCGGTTTTACAATAACAACCGAAGTCTGCAACGAATATTTTGAAAAAGGAAAAGACGATGTAGTAGCACTGCTGAAAGACGATGTGGAACGGTCCATCGCAGGTGTCGAAACATTGATGAAATCCAAATTCGGCGACGTCGAAAATCCGCTGCTCGTTTCCGTACGCTCAGGAGCACGGGCTTCCATGCCGGGCATGATGGATACGATTCTGAATCTGGGACTGAATGACGACGTTGTGGCCGGACTGGCACGCAAGACCGGAAACGAACGTTTCGCATGGGACTCATACCGACGCTTCGTACAGATGTACGGCGATGTGGTTTTAGGCATGAAGCCCGCCAACAAAGACGACATCGACCCGTTCGAAGCCATCATTGAAGACGTGAAGAAAAAGAAAGGAGTCCGCCTGGACAACGAACTGGAAGTGGAAGACCTGAAAGAACTGGTCAGACGCTTCAAGGAAGCGGTAAAGACACAGACAGGAAAAGACTTCCCAAGCGACGCCTACGAACAGCTGTGGGGAGCCATCTGCGCCGTGTTCGACTCATGGATGAACGAACGCGCCATCCTGTACCGCAAGATGGAAGGCATCCCGGCTGAATGGGGAACAGCCGTCAACGTCCAGGCCATGGTATTCGGAAACATGGGCGACACATCGGCCACCGGAGTATGCTTCTCGCGCGATGCTGCCACAGGTGAAGACCTCTTCAACGGCGAATACCTGATCAATGCACAGGGCGAAGACGTGGTGGCAGGTATCCGCACGCCGCAGCAGATTACAAAGATCGGCTCACAACGCTGGGCCAAACTCCAGGGCATATCCGAAGAAGAACGCGCAAGCAAATACCCGTCAATGGAAGAAGCCATGCCCGAAATCTACAAGGAACTCGACGCATTGCAGACCAAACTGGAGAACCATTACCGTGACATGCAGGACATGGAGTTTACCGTACAGGAGGGAAAACTCTGGTTCTTGCAGACACGCAACGGTAAGCGCACGGGAGCTGCCATGGTGCGCATCGCCATGGAAATGCTGGAACAGGGCCTGATTGACGAAAAAGACTGCCATCCTGCGCTGCGAACCGAACAAGCTGGACGAACTGCTCCACCCGGTCTTCGACAAAGAAGAGCTCCGCAACGCAAAAGTCCTTACACGGGGACTTCCTGCTTCTCCGGGAGCTGCAACCGGCCAGATCGTATTCTTCGCCGAGGACGCAGCCAAATGGCATGCCGAAGGACGCCGCGTGATCATGGTACGCATAGAAACTTCGCCGGAAGACTTGGCCGGAATGACTGTTGCAGAAGGTATCCTGACCGCCCGCGGAGGTATGACTTCACACGCTGCCGTAGTGGCGCGAGGCATGGGCAAATGCTGCGTATCGGGTGCGGGAGCTATCAACGTTGACTACAAGTCGCGCACTGTAGAAATCGACGGCGTTGTCTTGAAGGAAGGCGACTATATCTCTCTCAACGGAAGCACAGGCGAAGTTTATCAGGGCGAAGTGCCGACTAAGGCCGCTGAAGTGTCGGGCAATTTCGCGAAGCTGATGGATTTGTGCAACAAGTATACACGCCTGCAGGTCCGCACCAATGCAGATACGCCGCACGATGCGGAAGTAGCCCGCAAATTCGGTGCTGTAGGTATCGGCCTCTGCCGCACGGAACACATGTTCTTCGAGAACCAGAAGATTATCGCCATGAGGGAAATGATTCTGGCGCCGGACGTTGAAGGACGCAAAAAGGCACTCGCAAAACTGCTGCCCTACCAGAAGAACGACTTCAAGGGCATTTTCAAGGCCATGGACGGCTATCCGGTAAACATCCGTCTGCTCGATCCTCCCCTGCATGAGTTCGTTCCGCACGACCTGAAAGGACAGGAAGAAATGGCCAAAGCCATGGGCGTTACAGTGGAATACATACGCCAGCGTGTAGACAGCCTGTGCGAACACAACCCGATGCTCGGACATCGCGGATGCCGTTTGGGAAACACTTATCCGGAAATCACTGAAATGCAGACAGAAGCCATTCTAAGTGCAGCATGCGAGCTGAAGAAGGAAGGATATGATCCGCATCCGGAAATCATGGTGCCGCTTATCGGTATCCTGTATGAATTTGAAGCGCAGGAAAAAATAATCCGCTCTACTGCCGAGCGCGTGTTCAGACAAGAAGGAGTTGAAGTGCCGTTCAAAGTGGGTACGATGATTGAAATACCTCGTGCCGCACTGACAGCAAACCGTATCGCTTCACATGCAGAGTATTTCTCGTTCGGAACAAACGACCTGACTCAAATGACTTTCGGCTATTCACGCGATGACATCGCTTCGTTCCTGCCTGTATACTTGGAAAAGAAGATTCTGAAAGTGGATCCTTTCCAGGTGCTCGACCAGAACGGTGTAGGCCAGCTCATCAAGATGGCTGTAGAAAAAGGACGCTCTGTACGTCCCGGCTTGAAATGTGGCATCTGCGGCGAACACGGAGGCGAACCGTCATCAGTCAAGTTCTGCCATAAAGTGGGCTTGAATTATGTAAGCTGCTCTCCGTTCCGCGTGCCTATTGCCCGACTGGCTGCGGCGCAGGCTGCAATAGAGGAAGCATAAACAGTATAAGATAATCATTGATTTAGGCTGTAATATGGATAATGTCTATTTCAAACTGGGGCTTGATTATGAATCAAATTATGCTTATGTTTGAAAACAGAATCCAGATATAAGAAGAGGCGGTAAATGATCATGGCGCGTTCAGCTCCCAGACGTTTGGCAGTACGCACCGAATCCATTGCAGTATTTCCGCCTCCGATAACGGCAACACGTTTCCCGAACGAACCGGCGTGTCCGAGTCCTCACTTGCAGCATCCATCAGGTTGACACGCGTCAGATATTCGTTGGACGACATGATATTGATGGAATTTTCTCCCGGAATATTCATGAAGTTAGGCAGGCCGGCTCCCGATGCTACAAATATACCCTTATAGCCTTCAGCCTCCAGATCGGCCACACTGACTGTTTTTCCGATGATGCAGTCCTTCACAAATGTAACACCCATCTTCGAGAGGTTCTCGATTTCCACGTCAACGATCTTGTTCGGGAGGCGGAACTCGGGAATGCCGTACTTCAGCACGCCGCCGATTTCATGCAAAGCCTCGAACACCGTTACGTCGTAACCCTTCTTCGCCATATCCCCGGCAAACGAAAGTCCGGCAGGTCCCCGAACCCACTACAGCGATCTTAATGCCGTTTTTACCGGCAATCTCCGGCACCGAAATCTGTCCGCTTTCACGCTCGTAATCGGCAGCGAAACGTTCCAGATAACCGATGGCAACAGCTTCGTGCCCCATCTTCAGATGGATGCATTTCGATTCGCACTGCTTTTCCTGCGGACACACACGGCCGCACACGGCAGGCAGCGCGCTCGTCTGCTTCAACACCTTGGCAGCGCTGAGAAACTCACCCCGCTCAATATTTTTGATAAAGGCAGGAATATTGATGCCGACAGGGCAGCCTTGCATACACGAAGGATTCGGACAGTCCAGACACCGTTTCGCTTC
>VOFC01006222.1_pt1 | contig 103979 bp, 201 predicted proteins | sample 5384161 | NCBI WGS metagenome assembly VOFC01 (sample SAMN12384722, study PRJNA508395) | human gut metagenome | isolation source: healthy gut B | host: Homo sapiens
TTAAGTACTTAAGGTACGAAGCCGAAGAGAAATCGTCGAGTCTGAAAAAGCGGGGCGAATAAACATAGCCAGACCCGAAACCGGTGACCATCCATGGTCAGTTCATGCCTTTGAGTAAAATCATGGAGGATCAGAAACCCGGTGTTAAAAAAGCCCGGGGATGAACCAGACAGCGGAGAATTCCTGAATCAACCGGAGGGACAGCTGGTTCTCCTCGAAAACAGTTTTAGGACCAGCCTTGTTTAGTTAGTGCGTGGGGTAGAGCACTGAAGGAGTTAAATAACCAGGTTAATGAAGAACTCTATCAAAACTCCGAATACCACATGTAATGTAAGGACAGTGGAGTCAGACTGTGGTTTTCTTTTGCCCATGGTCAAAAGGAAGAGCCCAGATCGTCAATTAAGGTCCCAAAGATATAGTTAAGTGGAAAACGATGTGATTTTGCGTAAACAACCAGGATGTTGGCTTAGCAGCCATTCATTTAAAAGTGCGTAATAGCTCACTGGTCGAGTGAATTGCGCGGAAAATTACCGGGGCTAAACTATACCACCCGAAATTGCGGATACAGTACATTTGTTTGCAGAGCATTTAAGTGGAGAAGATCGAAAGGATGGACGAGATAGAAGAGAGAATGCTGAAATAGCGAAAGCTAACATATCGAAATGTTAAGGTTCGTCCGCCCAGGGCATCGGGACCTATGGTGAAGGAAAAGGCGTATGATCAGAAATCTGGACATATGGACGAGATGGAAGGAAAGAGAGGAAGAGGAAAAGTAGCGAAAGCAAAGTGAAAATCTTTAACGAATTTCCAAGGTTAACACTGGGAGAAAAAGGTTCGTGACATGAAAGTCAGGGACCGTACCGCAAGGGCGACACAAGCCGATGAGGAGGACAGAGAGGAGAGAAGCATTGTTGCGAACTCGGCAAAAACCCTAAACTTCAAGGGAGAAGGTACCATGGTAAGGGGATGGTCGCAGAGAAGAGGAAAAACTGTTTAACAAAAATTATTGAAATTTAACCAATCGTCGTAAACCGGCGAGGGACAATGTCAGGTGGGCAGTTTGACTGGGGCGGTCGCCTCCAAAAGAGTAACGGAGGCGCGCAAAGGTTTCCTCAGCACGGACAGAAATCGTGCGAAAGAGTGCAAAGGCAGAAGGAAGCTTAACTGAGAGACTGACAAGTCGACCAGATACGAAAGTAGGTCTTAGTGATCCGGCGGTAGTGAGTGGAAATGCCGTCGCTCAACGGACAAAAGTTACCCTGGGGATAACAGGTTTATCTCCCCCAAGAGTTCACATCGACGGGGGAGGTTTGGCAACTCGATGTCGGCTCATCACATCCTGAGCGGAAGCATGTTCCAAAGGGTTGGGCTGTTCGCCCATTAAAGTGGTACGCGAGCTGGGTTCAGAACGTCGTGAGACAGTTCGGTCCTTATCTGTCGCAGGCGGAGGATATTTGAAGCGGAGTTGGCCCTAGTACGAGAGGACCAGGCTGAACGAACCGCTGGTGCACCAGTTGTCATACCAATGGCACAGCTGGTAGCTAAGTTCGGAAGGGATAAACGCTGAAAGCATCTAAGTGTGAAGCCCACCCTAAGATAAGATATCCCATACCGTAAGGATAGGGAAACTTATAGATGAAAAAGGTGGCTAAGTCGGTGAAACTCTTAACAGGTAATGCTGAAGACAATACCGAGCAAGGCGAAAGCTATGTGTAGAGACTTTACACCACCTACCTAAGTCAAACGATATGGTAAAGAGAAAGTCCAGACTACAAATTATATATAATTATAATGTTAATGAAAATTAATGTAGTGCAGTAACCGATAGGTCGTTGGTTCGAGTCCAACAAGAGGAGCCAATAAAAAAAACCTTGTAAATGTTAATTTACAAGGTTTTTTTCTTAGCTAAAAATCAAAAAAGTATTCAAATTATATAAAATTAAAATAATAAAGTCAATACAATAATAATAAATTTATTAATGTTCGCTATTAAAATACAATATTTTATTATATAATTAGCATAATAAGGATGTGAAAATATGATAAAAATATGCGAAATATGTGAAAATAAATTTGAAACGAAAAGTTCAACAAGAATTTATTGTTATAAATGTAGTGGAGAATCAACAAGACTAGATAATGAAACGAGAAAACACCAAAAAACTATATTAAGAAATAATATGAAAAAAGCAAGCAGTAAAATTATTAGGAGGAAAATGCTGCATATGTGGATACGATAAATGTATAGATGCATTAGAATTTCACCACAAAGATCCAAGTATCAAAGAATTTAAGCTAGTTCAGGAAATACTATGTCATGGAAAGAATATAAATCAGAAGCATTAAAATGTATGCTAGTATGTTCAAATTGCCATAAAGAAATACATTATAAATTAGGATATATATATAATAGAGAGGAAAAATATGTATAATATTTACGAAGAATTAAATAAAATAACTGAATACATAGAAGAACATATATTAGATAAAATAACAATTACAGAACTAGCACATCTAGTAGGTCTAAATGGAAACACATTAAAAAGTATAGTTAGTTGTCTGACAGGAATAACAATAAATGAATATGTAAGATTACGTAGATTAAGTCTTTCTGTTACAGATATATTAAATGGAGAAACTATAACAAATGTTTCATATAAATATCTATATAACTCGCCATCAAGTTATAATAGAGCATTTAAAAAATTTGAAGGAATCACACCAAAAGACATAAAAAAATCTAAAAATAGACTAAAACTATTTAATAAAATTACATTTAAAGAAAACATAAAAAATTATAATATAGATTATCAAATATACAAAAATAGAGAATTTAAGTTATATTATATTTCAAAAAAAAGTCAACTATAACAATAGAAACAAAGAAATACCAGAATTTTGGAAAGAAGTAAAACAAAAATATCCGAGTTTATCAAAAATAAAAGATATGGATTTTTAGAAAAATATAATAACGAAACATACTATTATTGTTTACTAGAAAATAAATTTGATAATTCTAATATTAAAAATATAAAAAAATGCAATTATTTTGCTATTAAAACAACAAGTTTTGAATCAAAAGACATAATAGAAAACATAAATAAAGGAATAAAAGAATATATAAAATCATTAAATTATCAATTATTAAAATTACCAATTATAGAAGAATATTATAAAGATTTTGTAGAAATATTAATACCAATTACTTGATATTTTTAGATACTAAAATATCAAGTTTTTTTTATGCTTTTTTTGAGATAATTTGTTAAAGAAATCTAATAACATAAAAAAGGAGAGGAACAAATTATTATGAACAAAAAGCAAAAATATTATTAAAGATTATTATAATTTAATAGAAAGTGATAAAAATAAGCTAATACCATATTATTTTATTTATTTTCTTAATATCATTATAGAATTAATCATACCAATATATATTGCAAAAAAATAACAGAATCATTAACAAATTCATTGATTATAGTGGCACTTGCTAGTATTATAAATTATTCTATTTTAAAAATATTGAACAACTTGTTGGGATATGCTGACAAATATATATACCAAAGATTTTTTAGAGATAATTATATAACAATCTATAAAAAAATTGTAAAAAAGATATATAATTTTGATGAAGAGCATAAAAAGAAAATATCAACAGGCAAAATTATAAATAGTTTGACAAGCGATATTGTAAATATTGGAGAAATGGCAGATAATTTTTTAAAAGCAACACTAAATATTTTAAAAAGTATAGTAGTAATAATTTATTTTTTTTAGAATTAATATATTTTTAGCATTAATTATAATTGAGTAGATGTAATTTATATTATAAGAAGTAATTGTTTAAATAACAAAAGTGTTAAATATTTAAAAGAACAAAAGAAAGAAAATGACAAATTAATAGGATTAATAAATCAAACATTACTAGGACTAAAAGATATTCAAACCTTAAATATTACAAATACAATGGATGATAAATACAATTACATATATAAAGATTGGAAAAAAGCATATGATAATAGAAAAAAAATACGAGAGATATAGACAAAATATTTTGAAATGCTTTTTTAATTATAATTAAATCAATAGTTTATTTTACATGTGTATATTTAATGATAAATAATAAAATTACTATAGGTATAATATTAATAATAATTTCATATTTTTAATCTTTATTTTCAGCAAGTGAAAATATTATGGATGCAAGCAAATCAATAAAAGACCAAAATATATCAGTAAATAGAATAAAAGAAATATTAGAGTACAATACTATAAAAGAAAAAAAATTTAAAAGAAATAAAAAATATAAAAGGAATTATTGAATTTAAAAATATAGATTTTTCATATAGTAATGAAAAATTATTACAAAATTTAAATTTTATAATTAGACCCAATAGAATAACAGCAATAACCGGAACAAATGGAACTGGGAAAACAACAATTGTAGATTTAATATTAAGATTACATTCACCAACAAAAGGAGAAATTTTGATTGATAATATTAATGTCAAAGAAATTGACAAAAATTCATACTTAAAAGAAATATCGGTATTAAATCAAGAATCATATTTATTTAATTTAAGCATAAGAGAAAACTTTAATTTGGTAGAAAATGATATAAAAAACAAGAGGAAATGTGTAAATTAACAGGAATAGATAAATTTATAAAAACATTACCAAAAGGATATGATACAATTATAGATGAAAATTCGCATAATATATCTGGTGGTCAAAAAAGATTACTTTCTTTAACAAGAACATTACTTAAAGATGCCAAGATATTAATATTTGATGAAGCTACATCTTCGTTAGATACAGATAAGATTCAAAATATTATAAATGTTTTTAATGAACTAAAGAAAAAATCATACAGTTATTGTAATAACCCAATAAAAAAGAAATAGAGAATATAGCTGATGAGGTAATTACAATAGATGATGGAAAAGTTAAAATAAAAACTCCTCGGATCAACTATATAAGAAAAAAATTATTGATAAATTAATATAATTATGATATTATTTTTAAAATTTAAGTATGAAAGTGAGAAAATGTATGACAGAAAAAAAAAAAGAGATAAGCAAGAATTATATAACGCAAATTATGATAATGAAATAATTGAAGAAATGAAGAAATCAAAGGATTTATGTTATGAATATAATAATATAAAACCATCAGAAAGAGAACTACGAGAAAAAATGATAAAGAAAATATTTAATAAAACAGGAAAGAACATTTAGATATAGAATTAAGAAATAAAGGGTTAGAATATGCAAAACCAATAAAAAAGTAGGAAATAATATATGGATAGGTGGGAACGTAGTGGTTCTTCCAGGGGTAACAATAGGAGACAATGTAACAATAGGTGCAGGTAGTGTTGTAAATAAAGATATTGAATCAAACAGTATTGCGGTTGGTAATCCATGCAAGGTTATAAAAGATAAATTAGCTATACAAAAAGATTTTGTATGATATGTTACTAGAGTTTTAAAAGATAATAAAAAAGCGAGGAGTATATATGAAAAAAGAAGAAATCAAAATAACATCAGAATTTGACGAACTAGAAATAGACTGTTTATTAATAAAGCCAGAAGGAGAAATAAAAGGTGTAGTACAGCTTGCACACGGAATGAACGAACACAAAGAAAGATATATAGATTTTATGAAATATCTAGCAGAAAACGGATATGCAAGCTTTATAAATGACCATAGAGGACATGGAAAAAGCCTAAAGAATGAAGAAGATATAGGATATTTTTACGAGAATGAAGCAGAAGCAGTAATAGAAGACTTATATCAAATAACAAGATATCTAAAAAAGAAAAATTCAACGGTAAAAAAAATCATACTATTTGGACACAGTATGGGCTCAATGATAGTAAGAAAATACATTGCAAAATATGATAACAAAATAGATGGACTAATAGTATGTGGATCACCTAGTAAAAATGTAAATGCAAAATTGGGACTAGCAATAGTAAAAATAATGGAAATATTTAAAGGTGAAAAAAAATATCGTAGTAAATTTGTTAAAAATTTAATGTTTAATGGATATGGAAAAAAAGATAATTTAAAAAATAGCTGGATTTGCAATAACAGAAAAATAGTAGAAAAATATAATGCAGACGAACTATGTCAATATGACTACACATTAAATGGATTTGAAAATATTATAAGATTGATGATAGATATATATAATCCCAAAATATATGAAAAAATAATTTAAAATTGCCAATATATTTTATAGCAGGAAGTGATGACCCTGTAATATCATCAATAAAAGACTGGTATAAAGCTCAAGAATTTTAAAAAGATTTAGGCTATACTAATATTACTTGTGATTTATATCAAAAAATATGAGCCATGAGATTTTGAATGAAAAAAGAAAATAAAAAGTATATGAAAACATATTAAAATGGATTAATATAATAATAGAAAGAAATTAATTAAATATTAATTTCTTTTTTTTAAAAAAATTAGAAAAAACTATTGACTTTGAGTTAACTCTAAGTGGTATAAATATAAAGAATTTTGTAATAGGAGGATAAAAAATGTTAAATGTATTAAATAAAATTAATGAGCCCAGAGATTTAAAAAGTTTATCAGAGGATGAATTAAACAAACTTGCAGAGGAAATAAGAGAAATTTTATTACAAAAAGCATCAGTATATGGAATGAATGATGTTACACATTTAGGAATTTATGATATTGCATTAATTTTAAATATACCTAATATGGTTTATTTAGCACCAACTTCTAAAGAAGAATATTTTGCAATGTTAGACTGGAGTATAGAACAAAATGAACATCCAGTAGCAATTAGAATTCCATGTAATGGAGTAATATCAGATAAAAAAGAAAAATAGACAAAAATTACAGCAAGTTAAATAAATATAAAGTAGAAAAAGAAGGAAATAAAATAGCAATTTTAGCGCTAGGAGATTTTTATCAATTAGGAGAAGAAATACAAAAAAGAAATATATGAGAAATTAAATATAAAAGCAACTTTAATTAATCCAAGATATATAACAGGTATAGATACAGAACTACTTAAAAATCTAAGATCAAACCATGACATAGTTATAACTTTAGAAGATGGTATGCTAGAAGGTGGATTTGGAGAAAAAATTGCTAGATTTTATGGAGAAGATACAGTGAAAGTTAAAAATTATGGAATTGCTAAAGCATTTTATGACAGGTATGATGTAAATGAATTATTAAAAGAAAATGGAATAACAAAAGATCAAATAATTAAAGACATAGAAAAAATGATATAGAATGGAGTAATTATATGACAATAGCTAAGAAGTAAGTAAAAAATATAATTTAACACAAGATACAATCAGATATTATGAGAGAATTGGACTATTACCAGAAATTCCTAGAACAAAGTCAGGAATAAGAGATTTTGATGAGAAATCATGTAAATGGATTGAATTTATAAAATGTATGAGAGCAGCAGGAATGCCAATTGAGGCATTAATAGAATATATGAATTTATTTAAACAAGGAAAAAAGAAAATAGTTGCAAGAAAACAATTATTAATAGAAAAAAGAGATGTATTGTTAAAAAAACAAGAAGAAATAAAAAATACAATAGAAAAATTAGATTATAAAATAGAATTATATAATGAAATAGAAGCAGGAAAAAGAAAAGACTTTATGGAACAACCATAAATAAAATTAGGGAGGTACTTTTATGGAAAGAAAAATAATTATATATTTTACATATACAGGAAATACAAAAAAGATAGCAGAAAAAATTAAAGAAAAATTAAATTGTGATATTTTAGAAATAAAAACAGTAATTCCATATTCAAAAGATTATGATACAGTTGTAAATGATGAACAAAATAGTGAATCTAGTAATCATTTACCTGAAATACAAAATCTTAATATAGATTTAAGTAATTATGATGAAATAATATTAGGAACACCAGTATGGTGGTATAGGCCAGTTCCAGCAATAAGAACATTTTTGACACAAAATGACCTATCAGCAAAAATTATTAAGCCATATGCAACAAATGCTGGATGGCTTGGAAAAACATTTAAAGAAATCAAAGCACTATGTACAAATTCAGAGGTTAGTGATGGAATGAATATAGTATTTGAAAGTTATAGTGATAAATTAGTTACAAAAAGAAAACGATATTATGAATTGGATAAACACATTATAAAAAAATCCCAACCAAAAAAAGGTTGGGATAAAAGCTTATGAGTTTTATTTTCGGTATTTTTTCTTTTTAGATTTCTTTTTTTAAATCTTTTAAAAGGGCATTAGTCCAAGATTTAGAAAGATCACACCGTTTAGTAGGAACTTTATGCTCCGTATTTCTGTTTTTATTTCTTCTAGGCATACTCATAAATCTCCTTTCGATTGATATATATAGTATATCATAATATACATAAAAATACAATACTGATAAAAGAGGAACGGTCTATCTAGACCGTTCTTTAAAAATTTTGCTTTATTTGCTAGTCCACCACGAATATGCCGCTCAGCCTTATTTTGTGCAAGAATTTTTGAAGATGTCTCGTTAGGCATAACTTTTGTAAGATAAGTATAAACAGTAGTCTTAGATATACCGCATACTTTAGCTGTTTCACGTACTGTAGAGTGATGATCATTAAAGTAATTAACAACATGTTCTACAAATTTTAAATCTCTCATATGACTTCCTCCAACATAAAGCAATTCAATAAAATTAACTGCAATTATTATATCATGGGAATTAATAAAAAACAACCAAAATATAATATAAAATTCTTGATAAATAAAAATAGTTATGATATTATTTCAAAAAATTAAAAAAAGGAAAAGAATATGTCAGAATTAACGAAAAAAAAAAGCACTAGCAGTATCTTTAAAAAAAATTGCTTTCAAGAAAAGAACTATCAAAAAAATAACAATATCAAATATAACAGACGAATGTGGAGTAAACAGACAAACATTTTATTATCATTTTAAAGATATATATGATTTATTAGAATGGATATATAAAAATGAAGTTATAGACGAAATTGATAATAAAGATGAAGATTGGCAACAACGTTTTTTGTATATTTTTAAATATGTGTTAAAGAATAAAGAATTTGTGAAAAAAATACATATAATTCAATAAGTAGAGAGTTTTTGTTGAGATTTATTTATAGACAGACAAATAAGTTATTAATAGATTTTATTGACAAAGAATCTGAAGGAATGAACATAAAAGTAGAAGATAAAAAGTTTATGGCTGATTTTTATAAATATGGTTTTGTTGAAATTCTACAAGAATGGATAGAAGATGGTATGAAAGAGGAACCGGAGAAAATAATAAAAAAACTAAACGATATTATTGAGGGTGATTTTAAAAAAAGCACTAGAAAAAAAAATGCAAAATTGAATTTATACAAAAATATAAAAATGTCTAAAAACTATACATATTTAAATACTTGTATATTGAAAATTATAAAAAATATTTTTATAATATTTCAATAACAAAGGAGGAATAAAATATGTATTATAGTAATGGAAATTATGAAGCATTTGCACACCCTAGAAAACCAGAAGGAGTAGATAACAAATCTGCATACTTAGTAGGAGCAGGGCTAGCATCACTTGCAGCAGCATGTTTTTTAGTAAGAGATGGACAAATGAAAGGTGAAAATATTCACATATTAGAAGAAGCAAAATTACCAGGAGGAGCATGTGACGGAATTGAAGATGTACAAAAAGGATTTATAATCCGTGGTGGAAGAGAAATGGAAAACCATTTTGAATGTTTATGGGATTTATTCCGTTCAATACCGTCATTAGAAACAGAAGGAGCATCTGTATTAGATGAATACTATTGGCTAAATAAAAAAGATCCAAACTATTCATTAATGAGAGCAACAGTAAAAAGAGGACAAGATGCACATACAGATGGAAAATTTACACTATCTGAAAAAGCATCAATGGAAATAATAAAATTATTTATGACAAAAGATGAAGATTTATATGATAAAAAAATAACAGATGTATTTACAGACGAATTCTTTAAATCAAATTTTTGGTTATATTGGAGAACAATGTTTGCATTTGAAGATTGGCACAGTGCGCTTGAAATGAAATTGTATATTCAAAGATTTATACATCATATTGGAGGGTTACCAGACTTTTCAGCATTAAAATTCACAAAATATAATCAATATGAATCACTAATAATGCCAATGGTAAAATATCTAGAAAATCACGGAGTAAAATTTCAATATGACACAAAAGTTACAAACATATTATTTGATATTGATGGACAAAAAGAAAACAGCAAAACAAATAGTTTGCATTCATAATGGAGAAGAAGAAACAATAGATTTAACAGTAAATGATTTAGTTTTTATTACAAACGGAAGTTGTACAGAAAGAGCAATGCTTGGAGACCAAAACACTGCGCCAGACTTAACTATACAAAATGGTGAAGGAGCATGTTGGGAATTATGGAGAAAGATTGCAAGACAAAGTGAAGACTTTGGACATCCAGATAAATTCTGTATGGATATTTCTAAAACAAATTGGGAATCTGCAACAGTTACAACATTAGATAGTAAAATTCCACCATATATAGAAAAAATCTGTAAAAGAGACCCATTTAGTGGTAGAGTTGTAACAGGAGGAATAGTTTCAGTAAAAGACTCAAACTGGCTAATGAGTTGGACAATAAATAGACAACCACACTTCAAAAAACAACCTGACGGTCAACTAGTTGTATGGGTATATGGATTATTTACAAATGTACCAGGAAATTATATTAAAAAGCCTATGAGAGAATGTACAGGTAAAGAAATTACAGAAGAATGGCTATATCATTTAGGTGTACCAGAAGACCAAATAGAAGAATTAGCTACAAATTCAGCAAACTGTGTTCCATGTATGATGCCATATATTACAGCTTTCTTTATGCCAAGAACGGCAGGAGATAGACCAAAAGTTGTACCAGATGGTTGCCAAAATTTTGCATTTTTAGGTCAATTTGCAGATACTGTAAGAGATACAGTATTTACTACAGAATATTCTGTAAGAACAGCTATGGAAGCGGTTTATACACTATTGGATATAGACAGAGGAGTCCCAGAAGTATTTGGCTCTTGCTATGATGTTCGTGTTTTACTTGATTCTACTTCAAAGATGATGGATGGTAAAAAATTAACTGATATGAAATTGCCTTTTGCTACAGAACTTGTTGCTAAAAAAGCATTAAAAAAGGTTGAAGGAACTGTTATTGAAGATTTAAGAGGTGTAAAATGACAAATCAAGAAAAAATAAATGAATTTATTTTAAAACATTGTGAAAATTGTGCTAATAAAAATACAGAAAAATGCAAAATTACAATAAATAGAAAAGGAAAAGCACAATGCACAGAAGAAAAAAAAATATAAAGTAATAATACTAAAAATACATAAAACAGTAGAATGATTAAAATAAGTAATATTTTAAAACATTTTACTGTTTTTTTTAGATATCAAATATTAATAATAAAAGAGGAAATTTAAGTGATATATAAAGCAATATCATATTGTTATTTAAAAACTCTTGTAACAAAACTAAAAATGAAGTATAATATGAAATATGAATTTAATTTTATAACAAAAATATATATAATGGCATAGAAATATAGAAATGAAAGGAAAATGAAGGATGGAAAATAAATCAATTAAATTTGAACAGTATAGAGAAGAATACAAAGAATTTCATTTTAAAAAATATTTAGTATATGATGATAAAAGTGCAATTTATATGCAGTTTATATTTGATATACCAGGACTTGTATCTTTTAATCCAAAACTAAAAATCTTGAAAAAAATTTAAAATTTAAAGATATAAAATCACAATATGTACAAAATATGGTTTTTCATATTGGAATGATTGAACTTATTAGCTATTGGAAAAGTACATGTTCACCAAATGTAATTATAGAATGTGGGTATTTAAATCAAGAGCAAATAAATTGGTGGAAAAAGTTATATTTTTATGGATTGGGGGAATTATTCTATACAAATAACATTGAAACTAATATAAATGATTTTATGAAAATAAAATGTACAACAGAAGAAAATAATATTACATATGATAAAATAGATGATTTTTCTGATGGATATATTATACCAATTGGTGGAGGAAAAGATTCTGTTGTCACATTAGAAGTACTAAAAGTAGATAGAAAAAAAAGATTATACATTAATAATAAATCCTAAAAAACAACCTTAGAATGTGCAAAAATAGCCGAATTCGATAGTAATAATATAATTGAAGTCTATAGAGAAATAGATTCAAATTTAATTGAATTAAATAAAAAGGATTTATAAATGGTCATACACCATTTTCAGCAATGCTTGCATTTGTTTCTTATTTTATAGCCTATTTATTATCAAAGAAATATATAGCATTATCTAATGAAAATAGTGCTAATGAATCAAATGTAGTAGGAAAGAAAATAAACCATCAATATTCAAAAAGCTTTGAATTTGAATGTGATTTTGAAGAATATAGTAATAAGTATTTAAAAGCACCAGTTAAGTATTTTAGTTTTTTAAGACCTTTAAATGAACTACAAATTGCAAAAATATTTTCAAGATTAGATAAATATCATGCAATATTTAAAAGCTGCAATGTTGGAAGCAAAGAAAAAGAATGGAAATGGTGTTGCAATTGTGCTAAATGTCTATTTGCATATATAATATTAAGTCCATATTTATATAAAAATAAATTAGTATCTATATTTGGTGAAGATATGTTTGAAAATAAAGCATTATTATCCATTTTTATAGAATTGACAGGAAAAGGAGAAACTAAACCTTTTGACTGCGTAGGTACGTTTGAAGAGGTTAATTTTGCTGTAAGTAAGACTATAGAAAATATACAAGAACAAAAAAAGGAACTACCATATTTATTAAAATATTATAAAGAAAATTATGGCTTAGTAGAAACAAAAAATGATATAACAAAGAGATATAATGAAGAAAATAATTTGAATAAAGAACAAAATGAAATACTAAGAAAAGAGGTTTTTTAAGTGGTAGATGATTTAATAGAATATTTTAAAAATAAAAAAATATTAATATTAGGATTTGGAAAAGAAGGAAAATCAACTTATAAATTGATAAGAAGATATTTAAAAGACCAAATGCTATATATAGCTGATGAGAATGAAAATTCAATAAAAAATACAGAAATAGCAAAAAAGATAAAAATATTAAATTAATATTAGGAAAAAATATTTAGAAAATTTAAATGAATATGATATTATTATGAAATCACCAGGAATATCATTTGTTGGAATTGATATAAGTTCATATAAAAATAAAATAAAATCTCAACTAGAATTATTATTGGAATTTTCAAATGTATATACAATAGGTATTACAGGAACAAAGGGAAAAAAGTACAACAAGTTCACTTATTTATACTGTTTTAAAAGAACAAGGGATTAACACACTGTTATTAGGAAATATAGGTAACCCAGTATTTGACTATATAGATGAAATAAATAGTAATTCAACATTAGTATTAGAAATGTCATCTCATCAATTAGAATATATGAAATGTTCACCTAATATTGCTATATTACTAAATATTTATCCAGAACATTTAGACCATTATGAATCTTTTGAAAAATATTGTGAAGCAAAATGTGATATATTTAAATATCAAAATAAAAATAACAGCTTATTATATAATTTTGATAATGAAAATATAAATAAATATGTTACAAATTTGCAAAGTATAAAATATAAGGTTAGTTTTAATAATAAACCTTCTAGTGATATATATATAAAAAAATGATTATATATTTTTTAAAGATAAAGAGATTTATAATATAAATGAAGAAAGAAATCTTTTTAGGTGATTATAATTTAAATAATATAATGTTTGTATTAGGTGTTTCTGAAATTCTAAAATTAAATTTGAATAAAACAATTGAAAGTATCAAGAATTTTAAGCCATTAGCACATAGATTAGAGTATATTGGAAAAGTAGATAATGTTTTATATTATGATAATAGTATTGGAACTGTACCAATGGCAACAATAGAAGCTATAAAAGCTCTAAAAAAGTTGACACTTTAATAATCGGAGGAATGGATAGAGGAATAGACTATACAGATTTTATAAAATATTTGAATAATAGTGATATAAATAATATTATTTGTATGCCAAAAACAGGGCATGACATTGCAAAAAAAATTAAACAAAGAAAAAAGCATATATTGTAGAAAATTTAGAAGAAGCTGTAATATAGCAAAGAAAGTAACAGAAAAAAATAAAATATGTTTATTATCACCTACAGCTGCAAGTTACGGATTTTTTAAAAATTTTGAAGAAAAAGGAGAGATATTTAAAAAGTTAGTAGGAGCAAATAGAATATAGACACTTTATTAAGCAGACAGAAAGACGAAAAAAAAAGTTCGTAAAAAGTATTGACAAATTAAAAAACAAAATATATAATAAGACCGAACAAAAATTTTATATAAATTTTTAGGAGGTCTTTTATGATATCAACATTACATATTAAAAATATAGGAATAATAGATGATTTATGTATAGATTTAAACAATGGATTAAATGTTTTAACAGGTGAAACAGGAGCTGGAAAAACATTAATTATAGATTCTTTAGGAATAATATCAGGGGAAGATTTTCTAAAGACATGATAAGAAAAGGAGAAACAAATTCATTTGTTGAAATATGCATGTATGAGCCGGAAAACGAAAATTCGATAGATGGAAATATTATAGTTCAAGAGAAATTAACAATACAGGTAAAAACATGTGTAAAATAAATGGAAGAATGGTAACTGTAAATGAACTAAAAAATTTTATGAGTAAATTTATAGAAATCCATGGCCAAAATGACAATCAAAGTTTATTAGATAATAGATTTCATCTAAAATATTTAGATGGATTTATAGAAAAAAAAATATTAGAAATAAAGCAAGAATATAAAGTAAAATATCAAAAATATTTAGAGGTAAAGCAAGAATTAAAAAATAATTATGGAGATGACAAAAAGAGAAAGAAAACTTGATTTATTAAGATATCAAGCAAATGAAATTCAAGAAGCTAATTTAAAAGAGGGAGAAGAGGAGAAGTTAGAAGAAAAAAAGAAAATTAATAATAAATTCTGAAAAGATATCAACAAATTTACAAGAAGCGGATATATCAATTGGGGAAAATAGTATAGACAATTTAAATGTAGCAATAAGAGCATTAGAGAAAATAGAAAACATAGATGAAAAATACGAAAAAAATTACAAGTAACTTAAAGAACATTTACTATGAATTACAAGAGATTTCAAGAGATATTTCAGACTATAAAGAGGATGTATATTTTGACGAAAATGAAAGAAATGAAATTGAAGAAAGACTAGATTCAATATATAGTTTAAAAAGAAAATATGGAAATAATATACAAGAAATTTTAAATTATAAAAATGAAATTCAAGATGAAATTTCACATATTGAAAACTTAGATGAATATACAAATAAACTAAAAAATGAACTAAAACAAATAAAAGAAGAAATGACTATATTAGCAAAAAGAAATGAATCAATTAAGAAAAGAATATGCAAAAGTTCTAAGCATAAATATCAATAAAGTTTTAGAAGATTTAGAAATGAAAAATGCAATTATAAATATTCATGTAGATTATTGTGAAGATGAATTCTTCGAAAATGGCAAAGATGAAGTAGAATTTTATATTACTACAAACTTAGGAGAAGATGAAAAACAACTATCAAAACTAGCTTCAGGTGGAGAAATGTCAAGAATAATGTTAGCAATAAAAAAAAAGTATTAGCAGATACTGATAAGATGCCAGTATTAATATTTGATGAAATAGATACAGGAATAAGTGGAAAAGCATCAAAAGCTGTTGCAGAAAAAATTAAATGGAATTTCTAAAAATCATCAGGTATTATGTATTTCTCACCTACCAAGCATTGCGGCTATTGCAGACTATAATTATTTTATAAGCAAAAAGGTCGTAGAGAACAGAACTAACACTAATATCAAATTACTTAATGAAAAAGAGACATTAGAAGAAATTGCAAGAATTTCATCTGGTGAAGTTAATGAGGCTACAATCAATTATGCTATGCAATTAAGAAATAAGAAGGTGAGTTAGATTAAATGCAGTAATAAAAGGAGATGAATACGAATTTGAATAAAGAAATTCATGAAAATATTTTGGAAACAGAAAAATTATTACAGAGTACAAATGAATTAGATGTAATAGAATATTCTATATGGACAAAAAGAAAAAGCAAAATTAAAGTATAATGGGAATATTCCAAATTTTCCTATATATAATAATTTCATTTATTGGTGTAATTTGGGAATAAATATTGGAAGGGAACAAAATAAGCTAAGACCAGTAATAATTGTTAGAACATAATTAAAGTCTACCATAGCAATAGTAATTCCTTTAACAAGTAAAAGACTAAATGATAAATTTTGGTATCATATTGATCTTGAAGAACTAGATTCTACAGCATTAGTAGAACAATTAAGAGTTATTAGTAAAATAAGAATCATAAGTCCATTTAGAAAAAAAGGTAAAATGATTGTAATTGAAAAATTAGATTGGAGTAACATTAATAAGCAATTACAAGTATTATATAGGCTAAAACCATTAAAAATATTATAAACTTTAAGTTTCGGCTTTTTGCAGAAATAAATTATTTTAAAATAGAAAATTGGTAAAATATGTATATATTTATTCATATCCTACCAATTCTTTTATTTTAAACATCACTTAATAACCCTATACAAAATAGAACTTTTGAATATTATGTAAATAGAATTTTTACAATAAGCACAGCTGTCCATTATACTCTTTGATTTTTCTTATATCTTCCCATTTTCCTATTCCACGTCTTGTCTTTGACAATATGTTATATATTCCTCTTGCAAGTTGATAAAACCATAGATATACATTCGTTTTTAAAGATTTTGATTCCTTTATTATTTTATTTACAAATTTTCTTTTTCCAATTTTTTCACTAGTATAAGCCTTTTTTGTTTTTTTTCATCTAAGGCTCATGCAATACTTGATAATAAGATATCTTTTGATTTTGAAATTCCATAAATCATATTCATTACAAATTTTGATGCTGGTTTGCTTGTACCTTCAGAAATTTTCAAAAAAACTGAAATTTAAATTAAATAATTATTGACATTTTACATAAAAAATATTAAAATAAAAATGTAATAAGAAAAAAGCAAATAAGAGAACAAGTAAAATAAAGGTTGCTTCAAGAGAGAATTAGTCAAAGGCTGTAAACTAATTCAAGTAAACATATTTGAAAAACTAACTCTTTAAGTTTTTGGTGAACAAGCCAAACGTCTAAGATACGTTACAATCTTATAAACTAAGTAAAATTTAGGATGGAACCGTGTAATAAAAAGCACTCCTATAGATTAAAAATCTATAGGAGTTTTTTGCATATAAATAAATATATGTAAAAATAAGCTCTGTCCCTGTGGGACAAAAATGACCCACAAGAACCGTCCCTCTGGGACAAAAAAGGAGAGGATATTATGATAAAACTAACATTAAAAGATGGCTCTATATTAGAAGTAGAGCAAGGAACTTCAATATATGAAGTAGCAAAAAAAATAAGTGAAGGTTTAGCAAGAGTTGCAACTTGTGGAATTGTTAATGGAGAAGTACAAGACTTAAGACATGAATTAAATGAGGATTGCAATTTAAGTATAGAAACTTTTGAAAGCAGCTTAGATGGTAAAAAAGCCTACTGGCATACAACGTCACACATTATGGCTCAAGCTGTTAAAAGATTATTCCCAAATGTAAAATTTGCAATAGGACCAAGTATAGAAAATGGTTTTTATTATGATTTTGATGTAGAAAAGCCATTTACAGATGAAGACAAAACAAAAATAGAAGAAGAAATGAAAAAAAAAATTATTAAAGAAGACATAGAAATTGAAAGATTTTCTTTACCAAAGCAAGAAGCTTTAAAACTAATGGAGGGACAACCATATAAGCAAGAACTAATAAATGATTTAGCAGAAGGAGAAGAAATAAGCTTCTACAAACAAGGAGACTTTACAGATTTATGTGCAGGACCACACTTAATGAAAACAGGAAAAGTAAAAGCAATAAAAATATTATCATCTTCAGGAGCATACTGGAGAGGTAATGAGCATAATAAGATGCTACAAAGAATTTATGCAATATCATTTCCAAAAGCAAGCCAAGTTGACGAATATATGCAACAATTAGAAGAAGCAAGACAACGTGATCATAGAAAATTAGGAAAAAGACTTAGAATTATTTATGACAAGTCCATTAGTAGGTTCAGGACTTCCAATGTATTTACCAAATGGAGCAACAGTAAGAAGATTATTAGAAAGATATATTCAAGATAAAGAAATAGAAATGGGATATCAACATGTATATACACCATCACTTGCAAATACAGAGTTATACAAAGTTTCTGGACATTGGGATCACTATAAAGAAGATATGTTCCCAGTTATGAAAATGGATAATGAAGAAATGGTATTAAGACCAATGAACTGTCCACATCATATGTTAATATACAAAAACAAAATGCACTCATATAGAGATTTACCAATAAGAATTGGAGAATTAGCACATGACTTCAGATATGAAGATAGTGGAAGTGTTTGTGGACTAGAAAGAGTTCGTGAAATGTGTCAAAATGATGCTCACCTTTTTGTAAGGCCAGACCAAATAAAAGAAGAAGTCGGAAAAAGTAGTACAATTAATTCTATCTGTTTATAAAGATTTTGGATTTAAAGACTATGAATTTAGACTATCATTAAGAGAAAAAAGACACACATAAATATTTTGATGATGACGAAATGTGGGAAAAAAGCAGAAGGACAATTAAGAGAGATATTAACAGAATTAGGAATAAACTTCTATGAAGCAGAAGGAGAAGCAGCATTTTATGGACCAAAATTAGATGTTCAACTAAAATCAGCTGTAGGACATGATGTAACAGTATCAACATGTCAATTAGACTTCTTATTACCAGAAAGATTTAAGCTAGAATATGTTGGAGAAGATGGAGAAAAACATAGACCAGTTGTAATTCACAGAGCAATTCTAGGTACATTTGATAGATTTATGTGCTTCTTAATAGAAGAAAAAAAAAAGGTGCATTCCCATTATGGCTATCACCAACACAAGTAAAAATATTACCAATTACAGATGTTCAATATGACTATGCAAAAACAATAGAAGAAAAGCTTAATAAAATTGGAATAAGAGTTGTATTAGATGATAGAAATGAAAAAGTAGGATACAAAATTCGTGAAGCACAACTTGAAAAAGTTCCTTATATGTTGGTTGTTGGTGCAAAAGAAGCTGAACAGAATACAGTTTCAATTCGTTCAAGAGAAAATGCTGAAAATGAAACTATGAATGTTGATGAATTTGTAGCAAGAATAAAAGAAGAAGTAGAAAATAAGATAAAATAAATAAAATATTTAAATTATTAATAAATATTTCTAAAAATAATTAATCTAAAGCCCTTAATTCTAATGAAGTTGAGGGCTTTAGAATTTATAGATATGAAAACTAATAAGATTAAAAATGTTACAGTTCAGTAAGAAAAAATATACGATTATGAGGGGCTGGCTCTTAATGATTTATACTTGATTGAATTTCTAAATGCTTGATTGGAGTGAAAAATAGAAAATATTATATTAAAAATAGAGGAATGTTCACGGAAAAATTTATATATATGATTTTAGAATTTTTTAGTTCAATACGCAAAATAAAAATTTCTAAAATAAATTAATGGCACCCTTCCACTTAGTCCTCACTTCGTTCGACGTGAACTCTTTCCATTAATTTATTTAAGAAATTCTAATATTACTCAATCACATTTTAAAATTATAAAATCATATATATAAATTTTATACCTGAGTGAAAGCGGCTCAATTTTTAATATTAGATTTTTTTTTTTGAACGCAATGAACAATTTAGAAACTCAATCAAGTATAAATCATTAAGAGCCAGCCCCTCATAATCGTATATTTTCTTACTGAACTGTAACTTAAAAATATTAGTTATCATATTGAGCTAAATATAATACTTGAAAAATTTTACATAATATGTTAAAATTATAATGCAATAGTAAATACTAAAAAATCAGGAGGATTGCCAAATGCGGAGAAAACAAGGAATAATTATATTGCAGGAAAAGAATTCTAAAGATGTAAGGGAAAGATTTCAGGGCTTTGAAGGCATTATTATTTATGCCAGTGGTCCAAGAGCTTTTATTGCAAAAGAAGGATACTATAATAATAATGGTAACTACAAGTTATCTGAAAAATTATCAGTAAGACTGGTATCCGATATCATTCCAGCAATGGATTGGATAAAAAAAATAAGAGAAAATGAAATTTTTTCAGGCAGAATTCAGAAATAGCAGTGACTGAAACAGCGGCAAATTTAATAGGGATTATCTAGTAGACACAAAAACAAGAACATAGCAGCCAAAAAATGTAACTAAAAAGTTAATTTTAGAAGGAGATAGTGTCCAATGCACAATTTAAAAGAATTGACAGAAAAATTTATTGTAGCGATAGTTACTACTATAAAAAAGAATGCTCAAAAATTAATATCAAAGGTAGAGAGGAAACAATGAATGTGGTAAATGGAATTCCAGATGAGCCACTTGAAAGCTTAATTCAATGCATTTTAGGAGAAAAAACACCGGTATTGCCAATCCATATTTCTGCTTAATTAAAGTAGAAATTGTAAAAGGAAAAAGTGATAGAATAGTCTAAGAAATATTTAGGCTATTCTATTACTTTTTCTAAAAATATTTCAATGGAAAAGTACTGAAAAAATAATTAAAATTTTTATTGTGCCGAAATTTAATTTTTTTCAACTATATTTGTGTTTCGAGAATGGATTATATAACTAAATGTAAGGAGTAAAATTATGAAATATAAAAGAATAGTAAAATCTTGATTTATTTTGCATAATATAGTAAAATAAATATGTAACTTAAAGAAAAGTCTTTTTTAGGAGGTAATTATGCAGAAAGTTGATGGCATTTTTATTTTGGATGAGGTTAATTCAGAAAATGTAAAAGAAAGATTTCAGGGGTTTGAAGGCTTAATTATTTATACAAATGGCAGCCCAAACACGGTAGTAGTTAAAGAATCATATTACGACAATCAGGAATATAAACTTACTAAAATTTTAGATACAGCATCTGTTTTTGAAGGCCTTGGTACTGACAGAGTCCAGGATGTAAAGAATTGGGTGGATATGTGTATTAAAGAAAATAAGAAAGTTTTTGAGTGGCGTATACCTGAAGTTGCAATTTCTGCAGAAGCCGCAAAGATAATTGGAATTATCTGAGCATTTAGGTTGAAAAAAACTAAAAAAGTGATAGAATAGTCAAGAAAAATTTCATAGCTATTCTATCACTTTTTGAATAAAAAATATAATAGAAAAATATATGTTTATAGGTATTCATAATAAAAAACCTAAATATAGAAATAAGGAATGAAAAAAATGAAGTTAGGAATTGTAGGGTTACCAAATGTAGGAAAAAGTACGTTATTTAATAGTATAACAAAAGCTGGAGCAGAATGTGCCAATTATCCATTTTGCACAATAGAGCCAAATGTAGGTGTAGTAGCAGTACCAGATGAAAGATTGGATAAATTAACTGAAATGTATAAACCAGAAAAAAACAACACATGCTGTAATAGAATTTGTTGATATAGCTGGGCTAGTAAAAAAGGAGCAAGTAGAGGAGAAGGATTGGGAAATAAATTCTTATCACACATTCGTGAAACAGATGCAATAGTAGAAGTAGTAAGATGTTTTGAAGATTCAAATGTAGTACATGTTGACGGAAGTGTAAATCCAACAAGAGATATAGAAACAATTAATTTAGAATTAATATTTGCAGACATAGAAACAGTAAATAAAAGATTAGACAAAGCAAAGAAAAATTTAAAAGCAGATAAAAAATATCAAGAAGAAATAGATTTACTAGAAAAAATTCTAAAAGTATTAGAAGATGGAAAATCTGCAAGAACAATAGATTTTAATGAAGATGAGCAAGTTTTTAGTAAAAGACATGTTTTTATTAACAACAAAACCAATATTATATATTGCAAATGTATCAGAAGAACAATTAGAAAATGCAGAAAATGATGAAGTTGTAAAACAAGTTAAAGAATATGCAAAAAATGAAAAAGCAGAAGTTATTCCACTATGTGTAAAAATAGAAGAAGAACTTTCTGGATTAGAAGATGACGACAAAAAAAGAAATGCTAGAAGCATTAGGACTGGAAGAATCAGGATTAGACAAAGTTATAAAGAGAAGTTATGACTTATTAGGACTAATGTCGTTTTTAACAGCAGGAGAGCCTGAAGTAAGAGCATGGACAATAAAAAAGGAACAAAAGCACCACAAGCAGCAGGAAAAATCCATTCAGACATAGAAAGAGGATTTATAAAAGCAGAAGTTGTATCATATGATGATTTAATTAGAGAAGGTTCAATGGTTGCAGCAAAAAAAAAAGGATTAGTACGTTCAGAAGGAAAAGATTATATAATGAAAGATGGAGATATTGTATTGTTTAAATTTAATGTATAAAAAATGTAATAATTTTGTAATAAAAACGTAAAAAATATTTTTATATAAAAATATTGACTTATTATATAATAAAGTATAAAATAAATAAAGAATAGTGATGTTTTAATAATAATTAAATTAAATTTGCATAATTTAATTTAAATTAAGAATAATAATAGAAGAATAAAGGAGAGAATAAAATGAAAAATTCAAAATTAGTAAAAATAGTGTTAATTATGTTAATTAGTGTTATAATGATTTTAATGTCAAGAGAAGTATTTGCAGCAAATGATATAGATATTACACCAACAATAAACAGTACATCAAACAATACTATATCAAATAGTAGTAGTACTAATACTACGAAATCATCTACAAATAATGTATTATCTAGTAATAATAAAACAAATAATTCAGTATTAAGAACAAATAATACAAGTACTTATAACAATAGTTCATTACCAAAAACAGGAATTGAAGATTCATTACCTATTACAGTATTGGTAATTGTACTTGGAATTTCAGCAGTATTTGCATATAAAAAAATACAATATTATAAAAATATCTAATGAAACATTAAAAATGGAACATCGGGGACGTAGAGAATTTGTTCCATAATTTTTTAGAAAAATGTCGAATGTTTTTTGTTGATTTAGAAATAAAAATATGCAATATTTAGTCATGCAATTTTGACATTGCATGGCTAAAATTCATTTGAATTTATAAAAAATTTTAATCAAATAACTTAGGAAAGACAAAATTATTTCAAAAAAAATTTTTATTTAATCTAAAAAAAATTAGAATTTAAAAATTAAATCTAAAAAATATCATTAAATAATCAAAAAAAAAAAAAGAAGGGAGACTAATATTTTAGACTGTAGTGTTCAAATAAATTGTAAATATAATAATAAATATTCACTAAAATATTGATTTTATTTAATCGTTTTGGTAAATTCGAAAGAAACAAGAATGGTCAAAAAAAATATTAAAAGTAAAACTAGACAATGGAATAATGATAGATATAGAAATGCAAATAAAATACAGAAGAAAGAAGCATAATGTATCTAGGAAAAATGATATCAGAATAGTTACAATCCTGAGAAGAATATAATTTATTAAAAGTTAAACAATATTAATAAATTCTCTTGTATAAAAATATCGATTATGATAAGATAAAAATAGAAAATTAAAGAAAACATAGGAGAAAAAATATGCAAAAAAATACATATGTTAAAACCGTTGAGACTGTAAATAGAAACTCTTTAGATAATAAAAAAAAGAACCAAATGGAATAACATTAATTGCATTAATAATAACAATAATAGTTTTATTATTATTAGCTGGTGTAGCAATAGCAACATTGACAGGAGAAAATGGATTATTAAATAAAGTACAAAATGCAAGGGATGAAACAAAGAAAAGTCAAGCTACTGAAACTATGAATTTGAAAATAACAAATATTCAAATATCAAGTTATACAGAAAATTAACAATTACCAAATTTACAATATTTAGCTGATAAACTATGTGAATATAATGATATGGAATATGTTTTAACTTCAAGTAAAGAACATGCTAGTTTAGATAAAATAGATGTAACCAATATTTCTTCTATTTTTACTAAATTAAAGAATTATCCTTATGAATTTGAAATCGATTCAACTTTAAAATTAGCAAAAATAGATGGAATAGCTATAGCTGATAAAGGCTCTATACCTGAAGGATATATAAGACCAGAAGGTACAATTAAGATTACAGAAGCAAAAGAACAAATAGATGTAAGTAAATATCAATATGCTGATACAAGTAGTTTGGCTGCAAAAACTGAGGAGACAAGAAAAATAGAAGGATTATTAGATAAAAACAATATTAATCTTTCGTTTGGAGATCTTTGTACAACTGATTTTTTAGCAAAACTTTCACAATCAGAAGAGTTAAAGAAAAAATGTTTTATAGATGATATACAATTTAGAAATGTTATAGTAACAAAAAGTAATGCTCGAACATTATTAGCATCTACAGGAACAGAATTAGTTCGAATTTAATAAATAATACAAATTTATTATACAGCACTCAATATGATAACTCAAGTTATGCTGCTTTTTAGAGCTTTTTCTACATCAAGTTATTGGTGTACAGAAGAGGGAGCTATTAATAATTCATTCATAGGATACAACTTTAATAAGAAAATGAATGTTAAAATTGTTAGATTTTTTAATGGTAGCGATAATAATTATAGGTGTAAAGATGTAAAAAGTACAATGTAGTAATGATAATATAACTTGGACAGATGCTACAGATGTTATAACATTAGAAAACGTTAGTAAGGATAATTATTTTACAGAATTTAAAGTAGATGAACCATATCAATATTGGAGAGTATTTATATTAAATGGTTATCAATCTTCTTATTGCGGATGTGAAAGTATGCAATTTTATGGATATTAAAAATAACATCGGGGACGGAACATCGGGGACGTAGAGAATTTGTTCCATGATTTTGTAGAAAAATGTCGAACGATTCTTCTTAATTTAGTAATAAGAATATGTTAATATTTAGTCATGCAATTTTGACATTGCATGACTAAATTCATTTAAAGTTATGAAAAATTTTAATCAAACAAATTAGGAAAGAAAAAATTATTTCAAATGATTTTTATCTAATCTAAAATGAAGCTAAATTAGAATGCAAAAATTAAATCGAAAAATATTATTATTTATAATACAAAAATTTAAAAATAATATATTATTTTTCTTAGAAATACTTTAAAAATAATTCAAAATGTTATACAATATAAAAAATAAAAAAGAGGAATGAAAGGAGAAAGATATATAAATATATCGAATAAAATATGAAAAAAAAGTGGCAAAATATGAAGAAGAAAAAAAGAAAAAATAAATAAAATATCAATACAATATCATATAAATAAACTACTAGCCTCTATTTTAGTAAACAGAAATATAGAAGAAGATAAAATAGAAGCTTTTTTTAAATCCAACTAGAAAAAGTTTTTCACGACCCTTTTTAATGCCAGACATGAAAAAAGCTGTAGACAGAATATTAAAAGCGATGCAAAATAAAGAAAAAATAATCATTTACGGAGATTATGATGTAGACGGAATAACAAGTATAACAGTATTAAAAAGCTTTTTAGAAGATAGAGGAGTACATGTAGACAGCTACATTCCAAATAGATTAGAAGAAGGTTATGGGTTAAACAAACCAGCAATTGAAAAAAATAGCAGAAAATAAATATCAATTAATGATAACAGTAGACTGTGGAATTTCTGGAATAGAAGAGATAAAATATGCAAATAGTTTAGGAATAGAAACAATAGTAACAGACCATCATGAAGTAGGAGATAGTCTACCTAATGCAATAGCAATAGTTGATGCAAAAAAGAAAAGATAATATATACCCTTGCAGAGATTTAGCGGGGGTAGGAGTAGTATTCAAATTAATTCAAGCAATAGGAATAAAATTAGGATTAGAAGAAAAAGAGTATTTAAAATATTTAGATATTGTATGTATAGGAACAATATCAGACATAGTTCCATTAGTTGATGAAAATAGAGCAATTGCAAAATTAGGATTACTATTAGTAAGACAAACCAAAAACTTAGGACTGCAGTTTATTAATGTCATCAGGATATAAAAATATAGATTCAACTACAATATCATTTGGAGTAGCACCAAGAATCAATGCATGTGGTAGAATGGGGCATGCAGATGAAGCACTAAATCTATTTTTATCAAAAGATATATATGAAGTAAATGAATTAACAAAAAACTAAATGAATACAATAAAATAAGACAAGAAACAGAAAAAAAAATATATATGAAGATGCAGTAAAACAAATAGAACAAAATAAATTAAATGAGAAAAATGCAATTATTGTATCGGGAGAAAATTGGCATCATGGAGTGATTGGAATAGTATCATCAAAAATTACAGATTTATATTTTAAACCAAGCATTTTTTGTTATGCAATGAAGGAGAATTTTCAAAGGGTTCTGGAAGAAGTATACCAGGATTTGACTTACATCAAGCACTAATGCAATGTCAAGATACAATAGACAGATTTGGTGGACATGCAATGGCAATTGGAATAACAATAAAAACAGATAAATTCCAAGAATTTGCAGAAGAATTTGAAAATGTAGCAAAAGAAGCAAAAATAGATGAGATAATTCCAATTATAAATATTGATGCAAAAATAGAATTAAATGAAATAAATAAAGAAATGGTAGAAAGCTTAAAATTATTAGAACCATATGGTGAAGGAAACAAAATGCCAATATTTGCATTTAGAAATTTAAAAATTGATTCTATTAGAGCACTATCAGAAGGAAAACATATAAAATTAACACTTAAGGACAATAATAATATAATAAATGCAATCGGATTTAATTTGGGAAAAATAGCAGAAGATTATAGAATTGGTGATAAAATTGATGTTGTAGGAACATTAGAAATAAACAGTTTTAATGGAGTAGATAGCTTACAAATAAATGTAAAAGACATAATGAAATCAGTATAAAAAAGGCTAGCAAATAAATGATATTTGCCAGCCCGGTATTGACCGTAGATTACCGCCTGTTAGAAAGATCTTTCTCAGCATAGTATAGAAATAAAGTACCAAGAAAATATGATACAACACTTGATAATGTTAATACTAATGCTAATAAAAAAACTTTTAAAGTCAATTTTTTACATATGATTGTATATATGAATAATGCTGGACCACTTATAGCAAGTGGAATAATTAGTAAAAAGAAATGCAATACCAATGAGAATTTTAAGCAATGTTGATAGGGTCATACAGTTTTCCTTTCATAAATAAACTGAAATACAGTATTATATAAAAAATAATTAATAAAGTTTCTAATAATATTATAATATAATTTAAATAAAAAGTCAATGTTGACTTATATTTTGAAAATAAGAGGTGATGCATATGCAAGAAGAAAAAAAGGAAATAACAATACAAGATGTAATAGCAAAAAAAAAGAAAGAAATAAGTAAAAGAGTAGATACAAAAACAATAATGAAAGCATATAACTATGCAGTAGAACATCATGGAGACCAAAAAGACGATCAGGAGAACCATATATAATCCACCCATTAAATGTAGCATACATATTAGCAGGTGTAGGGTTAGATGAAGCAACAATATGTGCAGCGCTTTTACATGATGTTGTAGAAGATACAGACGCGACAGATGCAGATTTAAGAAGAGAGTTTGGAGAAGAAGTTGCAGATATGGTAGCAGGAGTTACCAAACTAGGAACAATGCAATTTACATCAGCAGAAGAACAACAAGTAGAAGACTACAGAAAAATGTTCTTAGCAATGGGAAAAGATATAAGAGTAATAATTATAAAATTAGCTGATAGACTTCATAACATGAGAACACTTAAATTCTTAAAAAGAGATAGACAAATAGCGAATGCAAAAGAAACAATGGAATTATATGCCCCACTTGCAAATCGTTTAGGATTATATTCTATGAAATGGGAGCTAGAGGACTTATCATTCAAATACTTATATCCAGAAGAATACCATGAATTAGTAGAAGGAATTAATAAAAAAAAGAGAAGAACGTCTAAAATTTATAGAAAAAATAATGGATGATATACGTGTTCAACTAAAAAACAACATATTGATGCAGAAGTTACAGGAAGAGCAAAACATTTATATAGTATTTACAAAAAATGCAAAGAGATAATAAAACATTAGACCAGATATATGATTTATTTGCATTACGTATATTAGTAAACTCTGTAAAGACTGTTATGCTGCATTAGGAGTTGTACATGAAATGTATAATCCAATGCCTGGAAGATTTAAAGATTATATAGCGGTACCAAAACCAAATATGTATCAATCAATTCATACAACATTATTAGGAGACAAGGGAACGCCATTTGAAGTACAAATTCGTACATGGGACATGCATAGAATTGCAGAATATGGAATTGCAGCACACTGGGCATACAAAGAAGCAAGCTATTTTGGAAAAAAACAAGTAGTAAAAGTTGAAGAAGACAAACTATCATGGCTAAGAGAAACACTAGAATGGCAAAAAAGATATGCAAGACCCACAAGAATTTTTGGAAACATTAAGAACTGAATTATTTGAAGATGAAGTTTACGTATTTACACCAAAAAGGAAGTATAAAAGTTTTACCAAGAGGCGCAACATCAATAGACTTTGCATATAACATACACGAAGAAATAGGAAACCATATGACAGGATGTAAAATTAATAGTAAGATGATGCCAATAATAACACCATTAAAAACAGGAGATATTGTAGAAATAATAACATCAGATAATTCAAAAGGACCAAGTAGAGATTGGCTTAAATTTGTAAAAAGCACAAAAGCAAAAAAATAAGATAAAAGGATGGTTTAAAAAAGCTCAGAAAGCTGAGAATATTGAAAAAGGAAAAGAACTAATTGACAAAGAATTAAAGAGAATAGGAATGACACATGCAGAACTATTCAAACAAGAATATTTAGATTCAATGCTAGACAGATACAAATACAAAAACTTAGAGGATATGTATGCAGCAGTAGGATTTGGAGCAAATTCAGCAGGAAAAGTAATAGCAAAAATGCTTCAAGAATAGAAAAGAACATCAAGAACTAAATATAGAAGAAAAAATAGAAGAATTAAACAAACAAAAAAAAAAAAAAGTAAAACCATCAAGTTCTGGAATAATAGTACAAGGAATAGATAATTGCCTAGTAAAACTTTCAAAATGCTGTAACCCATTACCTGGAGATGAAATCGTGGGATATATAACAAAAGGAAGAGGAGTTTCTGTTCATAGAAAAGACTGTGTTAATGTAAAAAAGATTTACTAACAGAAGAAAACAGAATGATAGATGTAAAATGGGAAAATGAAGCAAAAAGAAAATTACAATGTAAACATACAAGTATTAGCAAATGACAGAAATGGATTATTAGTAGATGTACTTAATACTCTAAAAGAAACAAAAGCAAAACTAATGGGAGTCAATACAAAAACAACAAAAGAAAGAATAGCAATATTAGATTTAAATATAGAAATAGAAAATATAGAAGAATTAAACAAAGTAATAAAACTAATAAAAAAAAGTAGACAGTGTATATGAAGTACGAAGATGAACACTGGGGACGTAGACAATTTGTTCCACAAATAAGATAGAAAAAATGTCAGAAGATGTTGAAAAAAGGAGATAATATATAATGATATTAAAAGAACTAAAGATACAAACATGGATAGGAGATAAGACAAATTGCTATATTATATTTGATGAAAAAAGCAAAGAAACAATGTGCATTGATCCAGCTGGAGATGTAGATGAAATAGAAAATATGATAAAAATATATTAAAAGGCAATTTGAAATATATATATTTGACACACTGCCATGGAGACCATATAGGAGGAGTAACAGAATTAAAAAAGACGTTGTGGAGGAAAAATTTTAATTCATAGAATAGATGCAATAGGACTAAATGATGTAAATATAAATTTATCTGAATATATAGGTTTGCCAGAGATAGAGTTAGAAGCGGATTCAAGAGTTGATGACAATGATTTAATTCATTTGGGTGAGTTGGAATTTAAAGTAATTCACACACCAGGCCATACAGCAGGAAGTACATCACTTTATTGTGAAAGCGAGAAGTGTTTATTTTCAGGAGATACAATTTTTACTGGAACGTGGGGAAGAACTGATTTACCCACTTCAAGTAGAGAAGACATTATGAATTCAATTATTAATAAAATATTGGTTCTACCAGATGATACTTTTATTTATCCTGGACATGGAAAAGCAACAATGCTTAAAGATGAAAAGCCTATCTATTTAGAATTGAAACCAAAATTGTGGTAAAAATATAAAGAATTGAGTTGTAAATATAAACAAAAAATGATATAATAAAAAAAGCATGTAAACACATTTTTAAATCAGGAGGGTTAAAGCATTATGAATAAGGTGCATGTTAGTGATGAGAACTTGTACAACATGGAGAAGGTTGGAATTGAAATCAAAGAAGAAGCAAATATCACAAAAATAAAACGGAAGGAAAATGGCGAGACCATTTTAGAAATAATGTTCTGTGACGAAAATGAAATACTTCTTCAAAAACAAGAAGATTTCAAATGGGTAGCACAAATATGTGGTGTGCAAGTTACTTCAAATGTACTGGTTGTGTACTATAGAAAAGATGGAACCGATAATATGGAACGATATAAGGTTTCATTAAAATAGTTTAATAGTGTACAACTACTTGTGAGGGGAAATAGAATTCTATTTCCCCAAAACATTAAATTTAAAATATAAAAACATAAATAAAAAAAAAGAAAGGAGAACATGGTATAATTCAAGATATTAATATCATGTGATAAAAAATGAACAAAATTGAACCAAGGACATTATCAGGATTTATGGAATTAATGCCAAACGAACAAATATTATTTGAACAAATAAAAGAAAAAATTGAAAAAACATATCAAAAATTTGGATTTTTGCCATTAGATACACCAATATTAGAACTATCAGAAGTATTATTAGCAAAAGCAGGTGGAGAAACAGAAAAACAAATTTATCGTTTTGAAAAAGGAGATACAGATATTTCAATGAGATTTGACTTAACTGTACCACTTGCTAAATATGTAGCTAAAAATTATGGAAATTTAAGTTTCCCATTTAGAAGATATCAAATAGGAAAAGTATATCGTGGGGGAGAGAACACAAAAAGGAAGATTTCGTGAGTTCTATCAATGTGATATAGATATAATTGGAGATGGAGAATTAAGTATTATAAATGATGCTGAATTACCAAGTGTTATTTATACAGTATTTAAAGAATTAGGATTTGATGATTTTACAATTCGTATAAATAATAGAAAAGTATTAAATGGATTATTTGAAAGTTTAAATCAAAAAAGGAAATTCGGTAGAAATTTTAAGAATTATTGATAAGATAGATAAAATTGGTAAAGAAGCGGTTATAGAAGAATTAGAAAAAATAGAAGTAGATGAAGAATCAATTTCAAAAAATAATGACATTCATAGGTATTGAAGGAGCAACTGATGAAAAGTTACAAAAATTAAAAGAGTTAGATATTCAAAATGAAATGTTCGAGACAGGACTTGATGAATTAACACAAGTTGTTAAATATGTAAGAGCATTTGGAATTCCAGAAAATAACTTTAAAGTTGATTTAACAATAGCAAGAGGGACTTGATTATTATACAGGAACTGTATATGAGACATTTTTGAATGAATATAGAGAACTTGGAAGTGTTTGTTCTGGTGGAAGATATGAAAACTTAGCAGAATATTATACTGATAAAAAATTGCCTGGTGTTGGTATATCAATAGGTTTAACAAGATTATTCTACAAATTAAATGAATTACAAATAATAAATGCAAAGAAAAAAATCAATATCTGATGTTTTAATTGTTCCAATGTTAGAAGATATGAGTATACCAATTAGAATTGCAAATGAATTGAGAAAAAATGGAATAAATACAGAAATATTTTTAAATAATAAAAATTAAAGGCAAAGATGAAATATGCAGATAAACTTGAAATTCAAATGTTATTGTAATTGGTGAAGATGAAGTTAATACTGGAATTGTAAAAATTAAAAATATGATAACAGGGAATGAACAAGAAAGTAAAATAGAAAATATTGTAGATTATTTTAAAAATTAAGCAAAAACTATTGACAAAAGTGTAAAAAATGTTATAATAATTATTGTTACAAGAAGAAGCAATTAACTTCTCACCTTAGCAAAGCATTTTGTTAAATAAATTTTTACAATTTATTAGCAAACGATATTATGCAAAAGGTTAGAAATAAATTATATATTATAACATTTTTATTTATAATATTAGTTTGTATAATTGACTTGTAACAAAAGTCAATTTTTTATTTTTATTGGAGGTGTTTTAATATAAAACAAGAATTACCAATCAATGGTCAAATTAGAGAAAAAGAAGTTCAAGTAATTGGAGAAAATGGAGAAAAATTAGGAGTTATTTCTACACATGAGGCTTTAGAAATGGCTGCAGAAAAAGACTTAGATTTAGTGCTTGTAGCTCCAAATGCAAATCCACCAGTTTGTAAAATAATGAACTACGGAAAATATAAATTTGAGCAAGCATAAAAAAGAAAAAGAAGCAAAAAAGAAACAGAAAAGTTCTTGAAATTAAAGAAATAAGAGTAACTCCAAATATAGAAGAACACGATTTTAGCTTTAAGTCCAAAAATGCAAAAAAATTCATAGAAGATGGAAATAAAGTAAAAATAACAGTAAGATTTAAAGGTAGAGAAGTAAATAACTCAAAAGCTGGTGAAGTTGTTTTAAATAAATTTATAGAAAAATTATCAGAAGTTTCTGTAGTTGAAAAACAACCAAAACTAGAAGGTAGAAATATGTTTATTATATTAGCTAAAAAAGGCATAACAATGCATTATATAAAAAAATTTAAGGAGGGAAAACTCATGGCAAAATTAAAAACAAACAAAGCCGCTAAAAAAGATATTCATTAACAGCAACAGGAAAAGTAAAAAGAACAAAATCAAACAGAAGACATTTATTAGCAAACAAAACTAAAAGACAAAAAATCAGGAAAAATTCAAAATGCTTATGCAAATAAATCATGTCAAAATACAATTAAAAAATTATTACCATATGGTGGATAATATTGAATTAATAAAAATTATTTAAATTATGAAGAATGAACATAGTGAATGAAGGGAAAGGTGAAAAAAAAAGAATGGCAAGAGTAAAAACAGCAAGAACAACAAGAGCAAGACATAAAAAATATTAAAACAAGCAAAAGGATATTTTGGTGCAAAACACTATAGATTTAGAAATGCAAACCAAGCAGTTATGAAATCTTTATCTTATGCATATGTAGGAAGAAAAGACAAAAAGAGTGATTTCAGAAAATTATGGATATCAAGAATAAATGCAGCAGCAAGAATGAATGGAACTACATACAGCAAAATGATAGCTGGATTAAAAAAGCTAATGTAACAATTAACAGAAAAATGTTAGCTGAAATAGCTGTAAGTGATCCAAAAGCTTTTACAGAAATTGCAGAAATAGCTAAAAGCATAGATAAAAAGCAACACATTCAGTGTTGTTTTTTTTTTTGAAAAATACAAAATACACTATTTTTTTTTTCATATATTTTATGATATTATTAATATGAAGAGGTTAAAAATGAAAAGTATTAAAAGAAAAAATACAAAAAAGAAAAAATTATAATAAAATAATTTTTGTAAGCATATTTTTAATATTAGAAATTGTGATTATAGGATTAATTGAAAAAAACAAAAGAGATAAAGATATACAAATGGCTTTTTTCTGACCTAGAAGAAAACAATATAGTGGTAGAGGAAAATAATCAAAAACTTCAAAAAGAAATTGATAGTAGTATATCTGATTGGAATCTAATATTAGTTAATAAGGACAAGCTTATACCAGATGATTACCAGGTAAAAGCTGAAATTGTAGAAGGAAATCATAAAACTGATTATAGAATTGTAGAGAATGTTAAAAATATGTTATCAGATGCTAGAAAAGCTGGATTAAACCCTATTATTTGTTCTAGCTATAGGAGTACAGCAAAGCAAAAAACATTATTTAACAATAAATTAAATGAATATAAGAAAAAAAGGATATTCTGTGGAAGCAGCAACAGAAAAGGCGAGTCTATGGGTGGCAGTTCCAGGAACAAGTGAACATGGAATTGGACTAGCCTTAGATATAGTCTCTAAAAAATATCAATTATTAGATGAAAAGCAGGAAAAAACTGCAGAACAACAATGGCTAATGGAACATTGTAATGAATATGGATTTGTTTTAAGGTATCCAACTGATAAAAAAGAGATTACACAAATAAATTATGAACCATGGCATTATAGATATGTTGGGGTGGAGAATGCTAAATTTATGACAGAAAAAGGATATTGTTTAGAGGAATATATAGAATATTTAAAAAGTTTTGAAGAATAAAATTTTATAAAAAAATAGTTAGTTAAAAAGGACAAGATACACATGTCATCATCTAAAAAGAAAAATCATATATTGTAATATGAATTCTTTTAAGGTGGTGATATTTTTTTGGAAAGAGAATATATAGTGGCTTTAGCTGGAAACCCAAATGTTGGAAAATCAACCATATTCAATAATTTAACTGGAATGCATCAACATACTGGAAATTGGACAGGAAAAACAGTTGCAAATGCAAAAGGAGAAGCTTTTATAAAAAATAAAAATTTACTTTTGTAGATATACCAGGTACATATTCAATAATGTCAAGTTCAGAAGAAGAGGAAATAGCAAGAGATTATATATGTTTTGGTAATCCAAATGTAACAATAGTTGTAGTTGATGCTACATCATTAGAAAGAAATTTAAATTTAGTTTATCAAATTATGGAAATAACTGATAATGTAATAGTTTGTGTGAATCTTTTAGATGAAGCAAAAAAGAAGAAAATAAAGATTAACTTAAAAAATTAGAAAATATATTAGGAGTTCAGCAGTAGGCACAATTGCTAGAAATAAAAAAAAAACATTGGATAATTTAAAAAATACAATTTATAAAGTATGTGAAGGACAAATTAAACCATTACCAAATGATATAAAATATGAAGTAGAAATTGAGAAAAATATAGAGCTTTTAAGAAAAAAGCTAGAGGAAAATTTTAAAAGTCTTTCTTCAAAATTATGCAGATGGATTGCAATAAAAATGATTGATGGAGAAGCTAAAATATTAAAATCAATACAAGAACATTTAAAGATAAATATTACAAATGAAGAACTAACAGAATGCCTTACAAAAGTTAAAGAAAATTTGAAAAAAATTAATATAACTACTCAAAATTTCAAGGATAAAATAGTTTCTAATATTGTACACAAGGCTGAAGAAGTTTCAAAAGAAGTAACGTTTTTGGAAAATGAAAATTACAATTTAAGAGATAGAAAAATAGATAAAATATTAACTTCAAAAAAATTTGGAATTCTATAATGATTTTATTTTTAGGATTAATATTTTGGTTAACAATAGTAGGTGCAAATTATCCATCAGAATTATTATTTACATTTTTTAATTTTATTCAAGATAAATTAATTGTTTTTATGGAATACATACATTGTCCAATGTGGCTTTCAAATATGCTGATACTGGGGATATATCAAACATTAACGTGGATTATAGCAGTAATGCTTCCACCAATGGCAATATTTTTTCCATTATTTACAATATTAGAAGATTTAGGCTATTTGCCTAGAATTGCTTTTTAATATGGATGGCTTTTTTAAGAAAGCTTGTTGTAGTGGAAAACAAATGATTACAATGTGTATGGGATTTGGCTGTAATGCTTGTGGTGTAACAGGATGTAGAATAATAGATTCACCAAGAGAAAGATTAATAGCAATTCTAACTAATAACTTAGTTCCGTGTAATGGAAGATTTCCGTTTTTAATATCTATTGCAACAATTTTTATAGCAGGAGCATATGCTGGTGGAAATAATATTCTATCTTCAATATTATCAACAATAGCAGTTATCATTGTAATTATATTTGGAATATGTTTAACATTAATTATATCTAGAATTTTATCAAATACTATATTAAAAGGGATGCCATCATCAATGGTATTAGAATTACCACCATATAGAAAACCACAATTTGCAAAGATATTAGTGCGTTCAATTTTTGATAGAACATTATTTGTTTTAGGAAGGGCTATAGTTGTAGCAGCACCAGCAGGGCTTGTAATTTGGATATTAGCAAATGTTGGAATAAACGGAGAAAGTTTATTAACTATTATTGCAAATTTTTTGAATCCATTTGCAAAATTGATGGGATTGGATGGATATATTTTAACTGCTTTTATTTTAGGTATTCCTGCAAATGAAATTGTTTTACCCATTATTTTGATGTGTTATTTAAAAGGTGGAACATTAGTTAATATAGATGATACAATTCAAATTGGGCAAATTTTGCTTCAAAATGGATGGACTATGCTTACAGCAATGAATGTAATGTTATTTACAATTTTACATTTTCCATGTGCTACAACTTTATTGACTATAGAAAGAGACTGGAAGTTGGAAGTGGACTGCAATTGCATTTGTTATACCGACAATTTGTGGAATTATTCTATGTATGGCAACAAATCTTATATATAATATATTTAAAATAGTTTTATAAAAAACTTGAAAAAAATCAAAATATAATGTATGATAGCAACATAAGATAGAGGTGAATTATGAAAACAAATTTTTTAAATATTTTTTTATCATTTTTGCAATTATTTTAATGATATTTGCAATTGTAAAAATAAGAAAAGATGAAAAAAATTCACAAAAACAAAATGTTGTATCACGAGAAGAAACAGAAGAAATTGTGAAAGAACTAAAATTTGGAATAGCATCCTTTGATAGTATGAATCCTATATTAACTAAAAATAAAAATGTGCAAGATATAGATAAGATAATATATGAATCATTATTTACTATTTCATCAGATTATAAATTAGAAAATTGCTTGGCAAAGGAATGGGCAAAACAAAGTGATACTGTATATTTGGTAAAATTGAAAGATGAAATTAGATGGTCCGATGGACAAAAATTTACAGCAGATGATGTAAAATATACAATTGATAGACTAAAAGATACAAATACAATATATGCATCTAATGTAGAAAGTGTAGTAATGGTAGAAGTTGTAGATAATACAACAATTAGAATTACTTTAAGTCAAGAAGTTCCATTTTTTGAATACAATTTAACATTTCCTATTTTATCAAAAAGCTATTATAGTGACAAAGAGTTTACGGCTGATATTGTACCAACAGGAACTGGGATGTATTCAGTTGTTGAAGTACAAGAAAATGCACTAATACTAAATAAAAAAAAACAAGTATTATTGGAATGATGAGAAAAATCTAACATTAGAGAAAATAACTATTAATTTGTATTCATCTGTTGGAGAATTATATAATGCTTTTAAAATGGGAAATATAGATTTTATTAGTACACAAAATAGTAATTTGCAAAACTATATAGGAACTATTGGGTATCAAAAAAAAAAGGAAATGAAAGGTAGAGAACATGATTTTATTGCATTTAATACACAAAGTACGATTTTATCTCAATTAAATGTAAGAAAAGCAATAGCATATTCAATAGATAAAACTAATATTGTATCAAGTGTTTATGCTGATAAATATTACACATCTAGTTTTCCATTAGATTATGGAAGTTGGATTTACCAACAACAAGATGTAAGTTCAGGGTATAATTTAGATCAAGCGAAACAATTATTGATTGATGATGGATGGAACTATAAATATAAATACTGGCAAAAAAAACAGTAAATTATAGAACTCAAAGAATTTCTCTTAATTTTGTAGTAAAAGCAAGTGATACTACGCGTGTTAATGTTGCAGAAAATATTAAGGCCCAGTTGGGAAATCAGGGAATAAGGGTAAATTTAATAAAAGCTTCAGATAGTCAATATAATTCATATTTGACTAATAAGAATTATGATATGATTTTATGTAGTATAAATTTATCAATTAGTCCAGATTTATCAACATTTTTTGGAGCAAATAATTTAGCAAATTACACCAATGAAACAGTTACAAATATAATGAATGAAGTAAAGAATATTACAGATACAGAAAAATTAAAGGAAGATTATAAAAAATTAGGAGAAATTTACAAAAGTGATGTACCATATTTGAGTTTATATAATAATAAATATACAGTTGCATATAGCAAAAATTTGGCAGGGACAGTAGAATCAAATTGGTTTTATCAATTTTATCATATAGAAGAATGGCATAAGTAAAACACGACCAATAAGCATTATATAAGCAATTTTATAATTACTAAAAGAGTAATAATTAATAATGATAAAAAATATTTTATAAAAGTGTTGACAAAACAAATATTTGATGATATAAATAGAACAACAAACAAAAGTTCAAAAATAAGGAGGAAATATAATGGCAGAAAAATAGAGAAAAAGAAGGCACTAGAAGCAGCAATGAGCCAAATAGAAAAACAATTTGGAAAAGGCTCAGTTATGAAACTAGGAGAATTTAAAGCAATGGAAATAGAAGCAATACCAACAGGAGCATTAAGCTTAGATATTGCTTTAGGTATAGGAGGAGTTCCAAGAGGAAGAATTATTGAAGTCTTTGGACCAGAATCTTCAGGAAAAACAACTTTAGCATTACATGTAATAGCAGAAGCACAAAAAACAGGTGGAGAAGCAGCATTTATTGATGCGGAACATGCTTTGGACCCTGTTTATGCTAAAAAAATTAGGAGTAGATATAGATAATTTAATTGTCTCACAACCAGATACAGGAGAACAGGCATTAGAAATTACAGAAAGCTTAATTAGAAGCGGTGCATTAGATGTTATAGTTGTAGACTCTGTTGCAGCATTAGTGCCAAAAGCAGAAATAGATGGAGATATGGGAGATTCTCATATGGGACTTCAAGCAAGACTTATGTCACAAGCATTAAGAAAACTTGCTGGAGCTATAAATAAATCAAAAACTGTATTAATTTTTTTATAAACCAATTAAGAGAGAAAAATTGGTGTTATGTTTGGAAATCCAGAAACAACAACAGGTGGTAGAGCTTTAAAATTCTATGCTTCTGTCAGATTAGACATTAGAAAAATAGAAAATATTAAACAAGATGGAGAAGTTAAAGGAAGTAGAGTAAGAGTAAAAGTTATAAAAAATAAAGTTGCACCACCATTTAGAGAGGCTGAATTTGACATTGTATATGGTGAAGGAATTTCTAAAGCTGGAAACATTTTAGATATGGCTGTAAACTTAGATATTATAGAAAAGAGTGGTTCATGGTTTAGCTATAATGGAGATAGAATAGGACAAGGAAGAGAAAATGTTAAAAAATATCTAAGAGAAAATCCAAAATTGTTAGAAGAAGTCGAAAGAAAAGGTTAGAGCTAATTTTGCAAAAGCATTTGAACAAAGTCTAGGAGAAGAAATAGAAGAAGACGACGACGAACTAGATGATGGAGAATAATATTTAAGATACAATATTTAAATTACAATATGTATTTAGAGTATTCAAATTATTTCATAATTTTAAATTTACTAATTAGCCGTAGTATTGAGCTAATTAGTAAATTTAAATATATTTTATTTCAAGATATAATATAATTAAAATTAAATCTTATAAAAATCCGTATAAAATTAATTAGTATGATGAAATTGTAGTATTAAATATGGTTATTATAGAATTTTAAAATTTACTGTGTGTTAAAGATAGAAAAAGCAAAAAATGATACTGAATTGACCGAATTTGCAGAAAAGATAGCACAAGTAATAAAAGATGATAATAGAACATATGGGGAAGATATAAAAGAAATTTTTACTTTAATAATAGATTTAGTATTAAAGAGAAAAAATAGGTAAGGATAAATCTAATGAATTAATAGAAACTATAAAAGGAGGTAATGATAAAATGTTAGCTGTATTAGATATGATTGATAGAGAAAATAAGAGAATATATAGTAATGGAAAAAAGGACGGTAGAAAAGAAGGAATTAAGCAAAGAAGTTATGAAATTGCTAAAAAAATGAAAAAAGAGAAATTTACGATAAATCAGATTATAGAAATAACTGGCTTAAAGAAAAATGAAATAGAAGACATAAAAAATGATTAAAATATTGAAAAAATGAAGCTTTTGTTATAAAATATAAAAAATAAGAAAAAGGAAATAAATAATGTACACAATAGAAGAATTTGATAAGCAAAAAACAAGAATATTAAAATACATTTTATATAAAAAAAAGAAGTGAAGGAGAAGTAAGAACAAAGTTTTCTGGAACAATGGATGAAAATCTTTTAGATGATGTTATTGAATATTTAAAAGAAGCTAAATACATTGATGATAAAGATTATATTAGAAAAACAGTAAATAATTTTATAGTCTTAAAGAATTTATCAATTAGAGAATTAAAATATAAATTATTAGCTAAAAATTTAAACAAGAACGATATAGAAGATTATTTATATGATAATAAAGAAGAATTAGAAGAATATGAAAAAAAATCAGCAGGCAATATTATTTATAAAAAATCAAGTTCTATGGAACAGGATGAAATTAAACAGTATCTATTAAAAAAAAAGGATATAAAATTGAAAATATACAAAAAGCGATAGAAGAAAACTAGAATATAAAATTATAAGAAAGAGTGAATTTGAATGGCAATATTAACATTAGAAACAAAGAAATATTCAATAAAAATTGATAATTTTGAAGGACCATTAGATTTGTTATGTTATTTGATAGATAAAAATAAAATGAATATATATGATGTAAAATTAACGGAAATAACAGAACAATATGTGTCATATTTAAATGAAATGCAAGAAATGAATTTGGAAATAGCAAGTGAATTTTTAGTAATGGCATCAACATTATTATACTTGAAATCAAAGAGCTTATTACCAAAACAAGAAGAAGAGGAAGAAGAAATAACTGAAGAAGAATTGATTAGAAGAATTATAGAATATAAGAAATTTAAAGAAATAAGCAAAGTCTTAAAAGAAAATTTTCTAGTATATTCAAAAAGGATATACAAGCAACAAGAAATTATAAAATTACCAAAGCAAAGATTAGAAAAAAAAATTATGAAGCAAATAAAATACCAGAAATATATAAGCAATTAGTTGAAAAAATAGTGTTAAAATGAATCAAAATGCAAAAAACATTGAAAAAAAAATAGCATTAGTAGAGAAATATACTGTTTCAGAAAAAGTAAAAAGAAATGTACAAAGTATTAATAAAACAGAAAAAATTTATATTTAATAAGTTATTTTCTATAAAACAACACGATAGACAAGAAGTAGTAACAGCTTTTAGTGGGTTATTAGAAATGTCAAGGAGAAATAAAGTAAATACAAATCAAGAAGAGATATTTGGAGATATATTAGTAGAAGAAAAAAAAAATAAATTTAATGTACAAACAAATTTACTAAAAAATATTTTATTTTTATACAATTTTCTTACTAAAAAATATATGTTTAAAATGTTATAAAATGGAAAAACTAATTTTATCATAAACTTTATAAGAAGGTGATAAAAATGGTTTTTCTTTTTATTTATTTTTTGATAATAATATTATTAATTTTAGCTATTATGACAATTAAGATTAAGTTTAAAATATTGAATTTCAAATTTGATTCAAATACAAATGAACATATTAACCAAAATTTTAAATTACAAATAATATTAAAAATATTTGCCAATATTCCAATTTTAAAAATAAGTATAACGAAACAGAAAATAGATAAAGTTATAAAAAATAAAAAAGATAAAAGAAAAATTGAAAGAACAAGAAATAAAAGCTTTTGAAAATAAAGAAGAAATAAAAAAGCAAATATTTTCAGCTATGAAAAATATAAAAATAGATATACGAGAAATGGATTTAAAAATAAATATAGGTACAGAAAATGCAGCTGTAACAGCTTTAATAGTGCCGGTATTAAGTACTATAATAGCAATATTTTGTAGTAATAAAATAAAGAAAATAAATAATATGCAAAATTTGAGATTCAACCAGTATATATAAATAAAAATTTAATTAATATATTAGTTTCAGGTATATTTGAAATAAGAATGATACATATTATAAATACAATATGTACAATGAAAAAGGAAGGAAAAGGTGATAAAAATGAGCGAACATCCAATAGAAGGGCTTATGACTACAGCTATGAATAGTATTCAAGATATGATTGATGTAAATACTATAATAGGAGAACCAATTGAAACTTCAAATAATATAGTTATAATCCCTATATCTAAAGTATCATTTGGGTTTGCAGCAGGAGGAAGTGAATTTAAAGGGGAAACAATAGATGAATATAAAAAGGTAGAAAAAAGAAGAACAAATACAATATAGACTACCATTTGGAGGAGGTGCAGGTGCAGGTGTTACTATAAATCCTGTTGCATTTATAGTTATTCAAGCTAATAATGTGAAATTAATGCCAGTGAATCATTCTTCTAGTATTGATAAATTATTGGATTATGTACCAGATTTGATAGATAGAACAAATAACATGATGAACAAAATCGTAAATAACAAGAAAGAGCAAACAGAAAAAGTATTAAAAGAAATGAAGAAAAGACATCAACATGAGCAGAATGTAAATATAGCAAAAAAGAAAATGCAAAGATACACAGAGAGTTGAATAATGAAAAACAACAAATAAGAAGAGATATAGAAAGAGCAAGAAAAAATAATGATATAGACTATGAAATTGAATATGACGAGACACAGGATATTAATAATGAACAATATCCAGAAGATGATTAAAGAGGATTTGTCGAAAACTTCTATGTATTCGACAAAACTTTTTTTTTTGCTATTGGAAAATACTGGAAATAGTATTATAATAACATAGAAAACTAAAGAAAAGGAGAGAGGCTAAATGGAATCAAAATTTTATGAAGAGGACAAGTTGTTAGTTTTTAAGATTACAGATGAAATTGATGATTGTAATGTTCAAAAGATAAGGAGGAAAGCTGATTATGAAATTGAAAGATATATGCCTAGAAAAGTTGTATTTGATTTTGATAGTGTTACTTTCATGGATAGCAGTGGAATAGGACTAATTATAGGAAGATACAAATTTACAAATATGCTTGGTGGAAAATTAGAAGTTGCAAATTTAACACAAAGTGTAAAAAAAAAAATATTTGAAATGAGTGGTATTTTAAAATTAATTCCAATTACAGAACTTTAACTGTAATTAGATATTAATAAAGTTTATTAATGAGTTATTATCAAAAGAATATATTAAAATAAACTTGAAGTAAATGAAAATAAATTGGTTTATAGGTAAAACCACAAAAACCTAAATTTTATATTTAAGGAAATATTATGAAGGAACAAATTGAAAATGAAATGAAATTAGAATTTATTAGTAAAGCTTCAAATGAAGCTTTTGCAAGAATAACAGTTGCAGCTTTTGCATCACAATTAGATCCAACTATTGAGGAATTGGCAGATATAAAAACTGCAGTATCAGAAGCTGTTACAAATTGTATAATTCATGCTTATGAACATAAACAAGGAATAATAAAGATACATACAAAATTAAAAGATAATCAAATTACAATTGAAATTTCTGATAATGGAAAGGGAATTGAAAATGTTGATGTTGCTAAGGAACCATTATATACGACAAAGCCAAATTTAGAAAGGTCTGGAATGGGATTTACTATAATGGAAAGCTTTATGGACAGTATGAAAGTTGAATCGATTGTCGGGTTAGGAACTAAAGTGACTTTAGTAAAAACAATAAAAACTGAAGAAATAAAATCAGAAGATGATGAAATCGGTTTATTAACAAATGAATAATAGAGGTATGCATATATGTATGAAAATAGTATAAGTTCAATCAAAAGGGCTCAAGATGGAGACAATTTTGAAATGGAAAGATTGATTCGCGAAAATAATGGACTTATTTGGAGTATAGTAAAAAGGTTTATGAATAGAGGATATGAAGTAGATGATTTATATCAAATAGGATGTATAGGTTTTATAAAATCAATCAAAAGATTTGATACAAATTTTGATGTGAAATTATCTACATATTCAGTACCATACATATTGGGAGAAATAAAAAGATTTATACGTGATGATGGACCAATAAAAGTAAGTAGAAGTATAAAAGAATTAAATACTAAAATAAACGAATTAAAAAAAAATACTATTTAATAAAATATGGAAGAGAAATAACGATAGAAGAAATTAAAAAGGAATTAAAGGTAACTAAAGAAGATATTTTAATAGCAATAGATTCAGTAAATAATGTAGAATCTATAGAAAATGCAGCAACAAGTGAAAACAAAGACGGAAAAAAAATTGAGTATAATGGAAAAAATATCAACAGGAAAGAATGAAGAAGAGATAATAACTAATAAATTAGTTATTAGAGAATTGATAGAAGATTTAAAAGATAGAGATAGACAAATTATTTTACTTCGCTTTTTTAAAGAAAAAACACAAACAGAGGTTGCTAATATGCTTGGAATTAGTCAAGTTCAAGTATCGCGAATTGAAAAAAAAAGTTTTAAGTAATATGAAAAAAACTAACTTCTGCCTAAATTAAAGTTATAATGAGAGGAATGAAATATAAAGTGAAAAAAAAATTTTGTTATATTTTATATCATTTATATTTATTTATTTTTTTTATTTCCAGCCATTTTAACTAATCGTTCTAAAATAACATCAAGTAAAGCAGTAGAAAATAAAAACGAAAATAATATTGAAAATCAATCAAGTGTTAATGAAGGAAATGTTTCAAGAGATATAAATCAACAAAATGAGGAGTATATATATCAAAAATATGGAAGAATTAAATTATTACATAAAAATAGTGGAGAAGTAGAAGAAGTAAATTTGGATGAATATCTATGTAATGTAGTATCAGCAGAAATGCCGGCTGATTTTGAGTTAGAAGCTTTAAAAGCTCAAGCAATTGTGGCAAGGACATATACGATTTATAAAATATTAAATAAAAAACACGAAAATGCTGATATATGTGATGATTCAACCTGTTGCCAAGCATGGATTTCTAAAGAGAAAAGGTTAGAGAGATGGGAAGAGAGTAAAAAGAGAAAGTAATTGGAGTAAAATAGAAACAGCTGTGAATACAACAAAAGGAAAAATTGTTACATATCAAGGGCAACCAATTAATGGCAGGAATGTTACCTTTTTTTTTCATTCCAATAGTGGAGGGATAACAGAAATACCAGTGAATGTATGGGGAGGCACAGGGTATCCATATTTACAGAGTGTTGAAACTTCAGGAGAAGAGGGATATTCACAATATTCCTCAGAAGCGGTTTTTACTCAAGAAGAATTATTGAGTAAATTGAAGTCTAAATATGAAGATATATCAATTGATTTTTCTAATGCAGAAGATATAAAAATTTTAGAGTATACAGAAGGTACTAGAGTAAAAACTGTAAAGATTGGAAATCATGAATTTTCTGGTGTGGAAATAAGAACTTTGTTGGGACTTAGGTCAACCAACTTTGAAATATCAAGGGAAAATGATAAAATAAAATTTACAGTAAAAGGTTATGGACATGGTGTTGGAATGAGCCAAACTGGTGCAGATAGTTTGGCAAAACAGGGTAGCAATGCAGATGAAATTATTAAACATTTTTATTTTGGAGTAGAGATTAGTGAAGTTAATTCTTTATAGTTTAAAAAATACAGTAATTATAAATATCTAAGTTTTAGGAACCTTTATAATCATATATTTTCTGATTTAATTGTGACGAATTTTTAATGAGGCTTTAATTAAAAATTTAAGATAAAGGAAAATAATAAAGCAATATGTTTAAAATGTATATTTTTATAAAATCCGGAAATAATTGTAATATAAATAATTATTTAAGGAGGATTTTATGAGAAGAGATATGAGAAATAGAAATAATAAAGGTGATGTGTTAAATGAAAAAGTTATCAAATATGCAATAATAGGAGTTTCTATTTTAACAATAATCATTTTAGGACTTTTTGATATATAGTAAGAATTTAAATGATAAAGTAAAAGATGGAACTTTAAGTAGTGAACAGATTGCAAGTATTTTAAATAATACAAATTCAAGCAAGAAAGTAAAGAGGCTGAAAGTACTAGTACAGAAATAGGAAAAAGTGTAAATGAAGCACAAAATCAATTATCTGAAAACAATAGTATTAAAAAAAAAGAAAATACAACAGCTAATAAAAACAATACAACTTCATCAAATGTATTAAGTACAAATAAAATAACTAAAAATTCAAATACAGAAAATCAAACAAATACATCAACTACAAATGCAAATAGTGCAAGTAATACGGGAGAAAATAAGACAGAATTAACAGTAGAATTAAGTTTTGCAAAACCAGTTGAGGGAGAAATAGTAAGAGATTTTGCAGTAGATAGTTTGATTTTTTCAGAAACTCTACAAGAATGGACAACACATACTGGTATTGATATAAAAGCAGATAAAACTACAGTAGTAAAATCAGCTGAAAAAGGAACAGTAAAAAGTATCAAAAATGATCCTAGATATGGATTGACTGTAGTCGTTGAACATGAAAATGGATTTAAAACAGTTTATTCTAATTTATTAACATCAGAATTTGTAGTGGAAGGGGAAAAAGATAGAAAAAGGACAATCAATAGGAACTGTTGGAAATACAGCAGCATTTGAAATTGCAGATGAGCCACATTTACATTTTGAAATGATAAAAGATTCTACACAAGTAGATCCTAATATTTATATAAAATAATTAAAAAGTGAGACAAAATAAATGTCTCACTTTAAAATTTTCAAAATGACTTGACAGTTGACCATAATAAAGATAAAATATAATAGGTAAGAAAAAAAAATATATAAATATAAATTTGAGATAAATATATTTGATTCGAACATTGAAAATTAAATAAGAAAGAGGTGTAGATTCATGGAAATTGGAATCATTATCGCCGCTGTCTTAATCTCATTTGCAATAGGAGTACCAGTAGGGATTGCATATAGAAAAAAAAAATTGCAGAATCTAAATAAAAGGAGCAGAACAAGAAGCTAAAAAAATAGTAGATTTAGCTAAAATTGAAGCAGAAAATTTAAAAAAAGCCGAAATTATTAAGGCAAAAGAAGAAATTGTTAATAGCAGAAAAGAGCTAGATCAAGAGATTAAAGAAAGAAGAAGCGAAGTACAAAGACAAGAAACAAGACTTATAAAAAGGAAGAAAACTTGGAAAGGCGTTCTGAAAATTTTGAAAAAAAAAGGAAGAAGATTTAGAATTAAGATTAAAAGAATTAGAACAACAAAAACAAAAAATTGAAACTCTACAAAAACAAGAAATGGAAGAACTTCAAAGAGTTGCTGGATTAAGTAAAGAAGAAGCAAAAGAAGTATTACTAAAAGAAGTAGAAAAACAAATTGTTGCAGAAAAAGCAGCAATCATAAGAGAAGAGAATCAAAAAGCAAAAGATGAAGTAACAAAGAATGCCAAAGAGTTATTAACATATGCTGTTCAAAAATGTGCAGCAGACCATTCTCAAGAAACAACAGTATCTATAGTAGCACTTCCAAGTGATGAAATGAAAGGAAGAATTATAGGTAGAGAAGGTAGAAATATCAGAGCATTAGAAACTCTAACAGGTGTTGATTTAATTATTGATGATACTCCAGAAGCTGTTGTATTATCAGGATTTGATCCATTAAGAAGAGAAGTTGCTAAAATAGCATTAGAAAAAATTAATTGATGATGGAAGAATTCATCCAGCTAAAAATTGAAGAAATGGTTGAAAAAGCTAAACAAGAAGTTGAAGAAACTATTAAAGAAGAAGGGGAAAGAGCAGTCCTAGAAACTGGAGTAATAGGATTACATCCAGATTTAGTAAAATTAATAGGTAAATTAAAATATAGGACAAGTTATGGACAAAATGTTTTAAATCATTCAATTGAAGTATCAAACTTAGCAAGAATTATGGCTGAAGAATTAGGGTTAGATGCTAAACTTGCAAGAAGAGCTGGTTTATTACATGATATAGGAAAAGCATTAGATCATGATATGGAAGGAACACACGTAGAAATAGGTGTTGAAATCTTAAAAAAATATAAAGAAAATCCATTAGTTATAAATGCTGTAGAAGCACATCATGAGGATGTAGAACCACAAACATTAGAAGCAGTATTAATTCAAGCAGCTGATGCAATTAGTGCTTCAAGACCAGGAGCTAGAAGAGAAACCTTAGAAGCATATATCAAGAGATTACAAAATCTTGAAGAAATCGCAGATTCATTTGATGGAGTAGAAAAATCATTTGCTATACAGGCAGGTCGTGAAGTAAGAATTATAGTAAAACCAGACAAGATTAATGATGACCAAATGACAATTCTTGCTAGAGATGTTGCTAAAAAAAGTAGAAAATGAAATGGATTATCCAGGACAAATTAAGGTTAATATTATAAGGGAAACAAGAGTTGTAGATTATGCAAAATAAAAAAGTTGTGACTTAATAGTCACAGCTTTTTTTTTTGTGTCCTCTTGATTATTTCCTTCCAATATAGTATTATATTAGAGAATTAAGTATAAAAAGAAAGAAGGAATAAATATGAAGGTATTAGCAGTTGGAGACTTAGTAGGATCAGCTGGAGTAAATGAATTAAAAGTTAGATTAAAAAAAGAAATAAAAGAAAAAGAAAATATAGATTTTGTAATAGTAAATGCAGAAAACTCAGCAGAAGGAATGGGAATTACAGAAAAAAATTTTAAAGATATAACATCTCAAAATATTGATTGTATAACAATGGGAAATCATACATGGGGAAAAAAGATATATTTAAATTTATAGATGACCCAAAATTATAAGACCAGCCAATTATCCAAAAGGAGTTGTTGGAAAAGGATATAATATATATGAATGTAAAAGGGAAAGAAAATAGCTGTTATAAATTTAATGGGAAGAGTAGATATAAATATATTAACAGAAAACCCATTTTTAGAGGCAAAGAGAATTATAGAAAAGATAAAAGATAAAGTAGATATGATATTTATAGATTTTCATGCTGAAGCAACTGCAGAAAAAAATAGCATTAGGATATTATTTAGATGGATTAGTAACAGCTGTTTTTGGAACACATACTCATGTTCAAACAGCTGATGAAAGAGTAATGCCAAAAGGAACAGGATATATTACAGACATTGGTATGACAGGACCAAAAGAATCTGTTATTGGAATGAATATACAAGCATCAGTTAAAAGATTTGAAACAGCATTACCAGAAAGATATAAAATAGCAGAAGGAGAATGTATATTTAATGGAGTTATATTTGATATAGACGATGAGAGTTCAAAAGTAACAAGTATAAAAAGAATATATTTGAATAAATAGTCCAAAAATAATTTAAATTTAATAATATGTCGAAAAATAATAAAATTGCGATGAAAAAATGTAAAAAATTTCCAGAAAACTATTTACAATTTTTTCCATTTGAGATAAAATAACATCATACAAAGTTGCAACAAAAATAAATTATTATTAGGAGGCAAAAGAAAATGGAAATTTTAAAAATTTCATCAAAATCAAACCCTAATTCAGTAGCAGGAGCAATAGCTGGATTAGTAAAAGAATCAAGTAAAGCAGAAATGCAAGCAATTGGAGCAGGAGCATTAAACCAAGCAGTATAAAAGCAGTGGCAATCGCAAGAGGATTTGTAGCACCAGCTGGAGTTGATTTAGTGTGTATACCAGCATTTGCTGATGTAGAAGTTGAGGGAGAAGGTAGAACAGGAATAAAACTTATTGTTGAATCAAGAGTGTAAAATATATCAAACCATATTCATTAGAATATGGTTTTTTTGAATCGAAATATTGACTTTTTAATTTTAATATGTGAGAATAAATAAGAAAAATATATATGAAAGGAAGAAGAAAAAAATGGAAAAAATAAGAGGATTTGAAATAGCAAAAGGATTTGAGGACAGACAAATAAATTTACCAATTAGAAAAACAAAATATTCAGCAGGATATGATGTAGAAGCAGCTGAAGATGTAATTGTTCCTAGTTTAAAAAAGGAATGAATCCAACTTTAGTAAAAACAGGAATAAAAGCATATATGCAAGATGATGAAGTACTAATGTTATATAATAGAAGTTCTAATCCAAAAAAAGAAAGGATTAATATTAGCAAATAGTGTAGGTGTAGTGGATAAAGACTATTATGGAAATCAAGACAATGATGGACATATTATGTTTGCTTTTTATAACATAAAAGAAGAGGATATAACTATAAAAAAAAGGTGAAGCAATAGGCCAAGGCGTTTTTCAAAAATATTTTGTAACTGATGATGATAATGCACAAGGTGATAGAACTGGAGGTTTTGGTTCTACATCCAAATAGACTGATTATTCAAACAAAAAAAATATAAAAAATTTTTAGCTTGAAATATAGCCGTTTACAGCCAAAATTACATAAAAAGTCAAAATAAAAGCTTTGACTTTTTTTTTTTTTGTAGTATAATAAATATGGTTAAAAAATCCAATAAAGTTATTTCATATTGACTTAACTTTATAATATTTTTTTTGCTGAAAAATATTATAAAAACAAAATGGAAGGAGCTGACTTACATGTTTAATGTAGGAGATAAAATAGTATATCCAATGCACGGAGCAGGAACTATAGATTCAATAGAAGAAAAAGATATTTTAGGAGAGAAACAATCATATTACATCTTAAAAATGCCAAGTGATGTAAAAGTTATGATACCAACAGCTAAGGCAGAAGAGGTAGGTGTAAGAAATATTATAGATAAACAATCAGCAGAAAACGTGTTTAAAATACTAAGTCAAGATGAAACAGAAATGGACAAAAATTGGAATAAAAGATATAGAAATAATATGGACAAAATGAAAAGTGGAGACATTTATGAAGTTGCTGATGTAGTTAGAAATTTAAGCTTTAAACAAAAAAGAAAAAGGACTTTCAACAGGTGAAAAGAAAATGTTAAATAATGCTAAACAAATTTTAGTTAGTGAATTAGTTTTAGCAGAACATGCAAATCAAGATGAAGTAGAAGAACAAATAGAAAACAAAATTAATACTTCATTTATGACTTTCAGAGCCGAGGGAATTGAACAAGAAAGTATTGTTAATAAATTTATACCATTTAATGGAACTGATAGTAATGGAGTCAATGTATAAAATAAAAAAATCATATAATGTATTAACATAATATTATATAATAATAGAGTAGCTAGAATTTTCTAGCTACTCTATTGAAATTTGTAATTACTATTTGGAATATTCGGGATTTACAGCCTTTAACGCCTTTTTAAGATACTCGTAGGCTTTTTCATCTCCCAAGGCATGAATACCGCGTTTTCCGTTTTCCTCCCATTTGGTAACATCTTCTGTACTGAAAAGTTTACTCATATCAAATGGCTTATAATTTTCCTGCCATTCAATAGAAATTACGCGTTTTCTCCAGCCTATTATAATGTCGCCATCAATGGTATGAAACAAAATCCACGGAATGTGGGAATAGCAATCCTCATGGCAGTAGCCGTTAGGCAACAGTTCGAAATTGTAATCTGTTTCCTTATAGACAATGTCCATAAGTCGTCGAGTGAGTTTGTCGACCTCTGTAAGCTTTCTGTAATTACGCCAACAACTGTCATGGTAAAACTTTCCTTCGACATATACACAAGGGTTATTCTTGATGTCGTCAATTGTAAATATTTTACCACAGCAAGGGCAAACCGAATTAGCCTCTGGTATGTCATATCCGTCAGATGTCAAAATAAAACCTTTACAGTTATTTCTTCTAAAAGTTTCATAATATTCAACATCGCTGTTTGATACTAACTTACCTTTTGCTGTTTTTTTCAACTGACGTAATTTGACCGAATTGGTCAAGCCAAAAGCAACCGAAAAGCATGAATTCGTTTAGCCTTTCGCCATCGTGAGCCTTAAGGAATATACGCCTGTTCTGCAACATTTCGTTTAAATCCGAAAGACTTGTTAGAGATTTTTGAATACCTCTAACTGTGTCAAATGTGCTTCTAGGCACATCAAAAATTCTTTCTTCATAAATGATTTCTGCTTCCAGTGAGGTGGACTCTCCACCGTCCTTTCTTCTAAGTTCTTCCTCTTTAAACATATAGAGCATTTCTTGCTCCTCTGTAAAATTCGGATGACCATAGCAGTTGAACGATTTCGGAATAACTGGCTCGCCGAGCAAGGTAACCTTTACGGTTTCTGGAACGGCTAATTTGTCGAGCGTAATGTGTCCAATAATAGAGCCTTTACCTGTACTCCAACCTTCAATCCGTTTCTTTTCAATGTTCATGATAATACCTCCTAAATATAATTTTTATTTTTATCTCGGAGACTAACGCCTCCGAAGTTTCGGACGGCATTAAAAAACTTACCATCTTCTTAAATTATACCATAGTTTTACATAAAATGCAATTTTAATCAAAACAAAAAACGATTAAGAATTTTGTTTCCTAATCGTTTTTCATTTCTCATTCAAATACAAGCCTTTTAATTTTTTTATTTTTATAAAGCGTGTATAAAGCGTGTATGATTGAATTTTATTCTCTATAAATGGATATTTCAAGCCATTTTTAAAATCGTGGTGCAGATGGCCGGAATCGAACCGGCACGGTTTATTCAACCGCAGGATTTTAAGTGTTTAAAAGGTAAACTACAAGAGATAAAAAAAGTTAATAAAATTACAACTATTGATAAAAATATTAAAATAGATAAAGATACCAATGTAGGAGAAATTGTAAATACTGATAAAAAAAACATAGTAGTAAAAGACCATGAAAAGTTAATAAATTATGATTTTGTGCCAACTAGTGTATTATGTGATTTAAGTGTTTTGGAATATGAAACTAATACAATTGATAAAGATATAATATATATAGGTTATAAATATGAAAAAGCATTTGAAACACCTATAAAAATTGATAAACACCAAGATATATATTATTATAGTTTCGCAGAGTTAATAAAAGAAAGAATAGTAAACAATGAGCCAATTTCATTTAAAGAGTTAGACAAGTTAAAACTATTTTTTAATATCAACTTAAATTATAGTATTTCATATAAAGAAAAAAGTAATAAAATAAAAATGATTTTGATTATATACCATTACAATATGGCTTTTGTAATATTGAAAAGGTTTTTGAAAACAATGATAAAAAGCCACATAAATACATCTATAATTGCAATACCTTAACTGATGTTATTTTTGCTATATTACATTATTTAGTAATGAATAAATATACTAAAATAAGAAAATGTAATCATTGTGGGAAATTATATTATTATAATCATGAAAAACAAATTTATTGTAAAAGAAAAAGTCCTTACGAAAACTATACACATTTAGAGTGTGAACAGGCTGTAAGAAATATTAAAAAAGAAATTGTTAGATAGAAATAAAAAGTATAAAATCTAATTTAGATAATTATTATGAGCATAATTTCGAAGCCTATATAGAACAATGGTATAAATATAAAGATGAAGTTGATAAATGTTCTTCTATAGAAAATTTGAAAATGCTTGAGGTATTTACAGAGTCAAGCAATATGAAAAAAAATTTTTATATTAATACAAACTAATAAAAAAATAGAGTATAAGTGGACTAATCACCTATACTCTTCAGCGTTTTAATCGATAACTTCATATGCATTTGCAATATCAAGCCATGAATAATATGAAGCGTCTTTTTCTTCACATCCCATATTAGTTACTTTAAGATTTCCAAATGTTACTTCTTCAATCTTGTTTGCAAATTCCTGCATAAATGCCTTTTTGTCATAAACGTTGGAGAAACTGCTGCAGTCTGTAACAAAGATACAAACAGAATTTATATCAATTTGTACATCTCCATGTCCAGCAATAATGTCATTTATCGGCTTATGCTCTGGGTCAATAAATTCCCAGTAATAATGAGCAATTAAATACTCTAAATCTTTTTGCCGTACTTTCTTCATGCTTAAATCCTCCTATTTAGTAAGATTCGTAATTAGTACAATTTCAAATATTAGTCATTTGAAACTGCGTTCAACCCTTGTTGAGGATTATATATTATCACATTTTTATGTAAATGTCAATTTTTTAACCTGTTTCCCATGGTTAAATTCGCTATAAATATAATATAAAAAACGATTAGGAATAATCTAATCGTTTTTCATTTCTCATTCAAATACAAGCCTTTTAATTTTTTTATTTTTATAAATCGTGTATAAAGCGTGTATGATTGAATTTTATTCTCTATAAATGGCTATTTCAAGCCATTTTTAAAATCGTGGTGCAGATGGCCGGAATCGAACCGGCACGGTTTATTCAACCGCAGGATTTTAAGTCCTGTGCGTCTACCAGTTCCGCCACATCTGCATAAATATTAAACTGGTTTTGCCTAACGACAATTAGTATTATAATATTAAGATAAAATTTTGTCAATACATTTTTGAAAAAAATCATAAAAAATTTTTTCAAAAAAATGCTAAAAGAAAGAAATACTGAAATATAGTATATTAATAGAAGTAATATATACTATAAAAAATAAATAAAAGTTGACAAAAAAACAAAAATAAGGAATAATATATCAAGAAAATAAAAAAAGATAGGAAATAAAAATGAATAAAATAAAGAAAACAATAAGATATTTAACAATATTTATTTTATTAATAATAATAACTTTTTATATTGTATTAAAAGACCAGGATGTATCAGAAATTTTTAGTATTTTTTCAAATACTAAAAAACAATATATAGCAATTGCAGTTATATGTATGTGTGGATATGTAATTTGTGAAGCAATAAATATAAGAAGAACATTAAAAATATTAGGGGAAAAAAAAACAACATTATGGAATACCATAAGATATGCACTTATAGGTTTTTTTCTTTAGTGGAATTACACCAGCAGCAAGTGGTGGGCAACCGATGCAAATATATTATATGTATAAAGAAAACATTGCGGTTGCACATTCAACATTAGCATTATTAATTAATTTAAGTAGTATGCAAATTGTAACAATATCAATTGCATTATTTAGTATGATATTTCAATTTCAAAATCTAAGTGTTGGACTTAGATGGCTATTTTTTGTAGGAATATTATTAAATTTAAGTGCATTAACATTACTAATAATTGCGATTTTTTCTAAAAAAATATTAGATAAATTAATAGAATTTGTTATAAAAATAATGAAAAAACTAAAACTAAAAAATGTAGAAGAAAAAGAAGAAAAACTAAAAAAAGAATTGATGAAATATCAAGATAGTGCAATATATATAAAGAAAAATAAAAAGATGATATTTAAAATAGTACTAACTACTTATGTACAGTTTTTTTATATATTATAGTGTAGCATATTGGGTATATCGCTCTTTTGGATTTTATCAATACAATATTTTGCAAATTGTAGGACTTCAAGCTGTTTTATTTGGAACGGTTTCTGGAATACCATCACCAGGTGCAGTAGGAGTAAGCGAAGGTGGATTTATTGCAATATTTAAAAATGTATTTCCTGAAACTCTAATAAGTTCTGCAATGATGCTAAATAGAGGAATAAATTTTTATTTATTAATGATAATAAGTATGATTTCTGTAATAATTAGTACATTAAGGACAAAAGAGTTGAAAAAAAGAATAAAAATAATATATAATGTCAAAGAAAAAAAGAAAATAGGGGAAAATTTAAAAAGTAAAGAAATTTAATAAATTTTAACCACATTAAGAAAAGGATGGAGATTATGAATATACTTTTATGTGGAAATGAAAAAGTTTTTGATGGAGCATTAACACAATTGATATCAATGACAAATAAAACTGCAGAAGCAATAAAATGTTATATATTCACAATGGATTTAACAAGAATAAAGCCGGAATATACAGCCATAAGTGACGAAAAAATTGAATTTTTGAATGAAGTATTAAAAACAAAAAATCCAAATAATGAAGTAATAAAAATTGATGTTACTAAAATATATGAAGAAGAATTTGGACATTGTAAAGAAAATGCATATTGTACACCATATACATTACTAAGGTTGTTAGCAGATTTAGTTCCATGTATACCAGATAAAATATTATATTTAGATATAGATATGATGATAGCAGACGATATAACTAAGCTATATAATATAGATGTATCAGAATATGAATATGCAGCAGTAAAGGAAAAATATGGTTCGATATTCATATGGCCAGATTATATAAATGCTGGAATGTTATTATTAAATATGAAGAAAATAAAAGAAACTGGATTATTAAAAAAAGCAAGAGAATTAATAAAAAAACAAAGAAAATGATATTTGCAGATCAGGATGCAATATATAGAGCAACAACAAAAAAAACTTTTATTACCAAGAATATTCAATGAACAATCAAAATTCAATAAAAAAGATACAGTAGTTTGTCATTTTTGTAAAAGATTATTGTGGAAACCATACCCTCATACAGAAAATTATAAACAATGGAACATATATGAAGTACACAATGTTTTAAAATGTCATGCATTTGATGATGATTTAAATGAATATATAAAATGGAAAAATAAATATGAAGAAAGAAAAGGAAAAAAATAAAATGAAAGAAATGAAGGATGTACCAATATTTTTTGCAGTAGATGATGGATATATACCATTTTTAGGAGTATCTTTAAAATCATTAATAGATAATTCATCAAAAGAAAAATAGATATGCAATTAAAATATTATATACAAATGTATCAAAAGAAAATATGTTAAAAATTAAACAATATGAATGTGAAAATATTAATATAGAATTTGTAGATTTAAATGAACAATTAAAAGAAATAAAAGAAAAACTTTATACACGTAATTATTTTTCAAATACAACATATTATAGATTATTTATACCAGAATTATATCCACAATATGATAAAGCAATATATATTGATAGTGATACAATTGTCTTGGCAGATATGGCTGAATTATATAGTATAGATATAGGTGATAATTTATTAGCTGGAGTTCCAGATGGAGTTGTACAAAATATAGAAATATTTCAAGATTATGTTGAAAGAGTAGTTGGAGTTGCAGATTATAACAATTACTTTAATGCAGGTGTTATTGTAATGAATTTAAAGGAACTAAGAAAATATAAATTTCAAGAAAAATTTGTATATTTATTAGAAAAAATTAAATTTGAAGTTGCTCAAGACCAAGATTATCTAAATAGATTATGTAAAGGAAGAATTAAATTATTAGATTTTTCATGGAATAGAATGCCAATTATGGGACAAAGAAATGGGGATATAAAAATTATACATTATAACTTAGGGGCTAAACCATGGTATTTTGACAATGTTTTATATCAGGAATATTTTTGGAAATATGCAGAAAAAACAGAGTTTTATAAGCAAATAAAAAAATTGGCTCAAAATATACAGAAGCGGATAAAGAGAGGGACGATGCTAATAGTGCAAAGCTTATTGAATTAGCACAAAAAAGAAACAGATTGTGTTGGAGATGACAGAATAAAAAATAAATAGTTGATAATAATAAGAAATATTAATACATAAGCAGTATAACTAATGCAAGAAAGGGAAGGTCTTTATGAAAACGCAAAGAAAGTTGATAGATATATTAAATAAAGACAAAAAAGATAAAGAAGAAGTAATAGAAAAATCACAATATAGAGTTGATGTTTTAAAAAATAGAGAAACTAGAAGAAGAAGGAAAATTTGATGTTGATGCAGAAGATGATCCACCAACAATAGTTCTTACACCAGAGGATATAGACTATCTAAGAACAAAAATGACAAGTAAAATAAAAAAGAGTTTTTGCTAATAAAGTTGGAGAAAGATTTTTAGATAATTTATTAAAAAACAATAAATTGATAATAAAAAGAAATAAGAGGTATTGAAAATTTAAGCAAGGTTACAACAGGGGCTATTGTTACATGTAATCATTTTAACCCATTTGATAGTTTTACTATAGAAAAAGTATTTAGAATATCTGGAAAAATTGAAGAAAAAAAATTATATAAAGTAATAAGAGAAGGAAATTATACTAATTTTCCAGGATTATACGGATTTTTCTTTAGAAATTGTGATACACTACCATTAAGTTCTAATAAAAGAACAATGATTGAATTCATGAAAGCAGTAGATACATTATTACAAAATGGGGATTTTATATTAATTTATCCAGAACAAAGTTTATGGTGGAATTATAGAAAACCAAAGCCATTAAAACCAGGTGCATTTAAGTTTGCATCAAGAAATAATGTGCCAGTAATACCAATATTTATAACAATGGAAGATAGTGATATTATTGGAGAAGACGGATTTCCAGTACAAGAATACATTGTAAATATAAGTGAGCCAATTTATCCAGATGAGAATTTAACAGAAAAACAAAATACAGAAAGATTGTTAAATCAAAATTTTGAAATATGGAAAAATATTTATGAAAATTTTTATGGAATACCACTTGCTTATACAACAAAGAAAAGTGATGAGAGTTCAGAAAAGGAAATTATTAATAAATGAAACAAAAAGAGATAATTTATTATAAAGATGAATTGAATGAAGAATTTTCAACAGCAAAAATAGTACCAAGAAAGATAGATGAAAATTATAAATATATTCATAAAAGTGTGATTTGGAATGCAATAGCATTCCTTTTGCAAAATGTTTTAAGTGTGCCAATAAAATTTTTATATGCTAAAATAAAATTTAAAATTAAATATGTAGGAAAAGAAAAATTAAAAACATATAAAAAACAAGGATATTTTATTTACGGAAATCATACTCAAATTTTTGCAGATACATTTATAACAAGTAATACAAACTATCCTAAAAAGAACTTTTTTATTGTTAACCCAGAAAATGTATCAATGAAATTTTTGGGTAATATAGTAGAAATGTTGGGAGCTATTCCAATTCAAGTAATAAAGAAGCTATGAAAAAATTTTTTAGAGGTAATCGAAAAAAAGAATAAAGGATGGAAATAGTGTTACAATTTTTCCGGAAGCACATATATGGCCATATTACACAAAGATAAGACCATTTAAAACTGTATCATTTAAATATCCAGTTCAATTGAATGTGCCTACATTTTCGGTTACTAATACATATCAAAGTTATGGAAAAAATAATGATAAAGTTAGAATTGTTACTTATGTTGATGGACCATTTTTCCCAGATGATGAATGTAAAACGATGAAAGAAAAAACAACAAAATTTACGTGATAAAGTATATAAAAAAATGGTAGAAAGAAGTCAAAACAGTAATATTGAAGTAATTAAATATGTAAAAAAAGAAGAGTAAAAGATATAAAAAGATATATTTGGATAACTTAACTTTTTTATATTGTCTTAGTAACAATTACATAAAAAGACTGTAGATTATAATCATAAAATTATAATCTATAGTCTTTAATTTTTTGATTTTTTTTATAATGTTTACAAAAGTTTTTCACACTAACAATTTTCACAATTTGGCTTTCTAGCAATACAAGTATTTCTACCATGCCAAACATTCAGTTGATTTTCTAAGTGCGTAGCCATTCCTACTTTCAGAAAAAAATTTTTAAATTTTTTTATTTTTTTCTTTTTTTGACATCACATACTAAAATTTTTAATACAAAATTATTATATAGTTTTTTTTAGATTTTTGTCAAGTCATTTTTAGATATTTTCTACTTTTTTTAATAAAAATTATATATGTAATTTAAGTCGCTTATTGATACCATTTTTATAGCTTGTAATATTGGATTTTTAGGGCTTAAAGTTACTTGCTTACAAGTATTGTTTGAGTTTATTTTTTCATTTGCTCTAAACACGTTTGTAATGCTTTCTAGGTTGTTTTCTATTTCTAGCATATATTGTTCTATACTGTCATCTATTTCTATTGGTTGTTCCAATTTTTCTAATTCTATAATTCCTTTATTCTCAACTTTACTTGCACATATTTTTGCTAAACAAGTTGCTCCAATTTTGCTAAAACTTAATCTTCCACTTTTAAATCTTTTGCTTAATACTGTGAATATTTGACTTTCCATTATTCCTGGATTCTTGTATTCAATTCCCTCTGGTGCTTCTGGCATTTCTATATTTCTTTCTTCTAATATGTCTTGGTATCTTGGTAAACCATCACTTAAATAACTTTCTAATCTTTCAATTTTCTTTACATATTTTTCCTCCCCTCCACATTCAAATTTTAGATATTTAAGAAAAATTGGTACTTCATCATATCTTCTTTCTGCAATTAATTTTTCTATTATTCTTCTATTTTCTTCTTCAGGTATATCTCTAATTATTTCTTGATGTATATGAAAATTATCTTTCTGTCTTATCGTATCTTTTGTTGCTAATTTATTTATCCATCTTGCTCCATCTCCATTTAGAATCCTAAGCTGAATCTTATCTACATCATACTTTTGGAATATTCTTGCGTCCCTTCGTTGTTTCATTTCCTTTGAACTCATAAATCCTACAATATACATTTTTTCCACCAATGTATGTCTTGGATCATCTTTCTTCCAACCTTCATAAGCAACGTGTAATTTTAATTCTGATTTCACGCTACTTTGTTCTTTGTACTCTTTTCCTTGCTTTTCACAGATTCTTCTGTTTTTTGCTTTTTTTGTTCTTCTCGATCTTTTTCCTTGAAGGTTTATCCATAATCCATCTGCTTCTTCAAACAATACTGGTATTTCTTTTTATTCCTGGTATTAATTTATCTTTACTATCCAACTTAATTTCTTCTTGTTCCTTTTCAATAATTTTCATACCTTCTTGAATGACTACATCTCTTACTGCTTCGTGGCTTATTGATATATTTATGCTTTCCATCAATTGTGATGAAGCGTCCCTGTACGAATTTGTTTCTACTGCTGTACTTAATATTTTTTCTACTAAGTTTGCTGATATTTTTCCTATTGCTGTAATACTCACTAATTCATCTAAAAGAAAAATATATTTTTTACATTCATTTTTTGTATTTTCATTTACTGTATATTCATAAACTGCTCTTTTATATGTTACAACTCCTAATACTGTTTTAATTGAATTAATCTTGTAACCTTTGTGTCTAAATGTCTTCTTATCTCTGTTTTCTTTAATCTTATTGTCATAACTTTCAAGCAATGTCTTTAATATGCAACAACCTAAGTCGCACACGAATTTGAAGATTTTTTTTTCTCTAAATCATTGAAATTTACTTCATTATTTGCTACAATGTTATCAAACATAAATGATTCCCCCTTAAAAATGTTACTCGCAAATCAACATTTAAGGGAAATTATTTATGTTTTTCTTCAAATATTTACAGATGTTTTAGGTGGAAATATAAACAATAGAACAATGTTTACAATTTTAGTAGAACCAATAAATAAATCAAAAGGATTATTGGTATACAGCATGGAAAAAGACCAATTGAAAACAAAATTAAAAAACAAAATAAAAGCAAATCAAAGAGGAGAAAAATAAGAATGTATATTAATAGAAACACATATAGCATACTATGCAATTGTAGACCCAATATTAGGATTTTTGTAGGAATGTTTGTAGATTGGATGAACAAAAGATTACCAGACTACAAAAAAGTATTCTATATTCAAAAGAAATTGTACCAGAATATTTATCCGAATTGAAAATAGACCAAACTATATATTAATGTTAATTAACATCAGCAATCTATGTTGGATTATTATATACATATGGAATAAAAAATACATTTATTGCAAATTTAGACTTAATAAAATTTATGATATTAACACCAATGCTATTATCAGTATTTGTAATAGATTATAAGCTGCAAATTATTCCGAATAGACTTAATTTAACAATATTTGAAATAGGAATAGTATTTGCATTTTTATATGGTCTATCAGATGTAGCAATAACAATTAATATGATACTTGGAATGCTAGTAGGAGCTGGAATATTTTTAGCAATAACACTAATCGGAGGATTAGTATATGGTAAAGAAGCCATGGGATTTGGCGATGTAAAATTAATGGGAGCACTAGGATTATATTTTGGATTATCAAATATAATAGTTATAACACTATTATCATTTTTAATAGGTGCCGTACTAAGTATTATATTACTAACATCTAAAATCAAAAAAAATGGATGAATATATACCATTTGGACCATTTATAGTATTAGGAACTTTTATAAGTATATTTGTACCATTTGAAGTAATAAAACACGCATTATTAGTAATTTTTTCAGTAGGATTATATAAAGGATAAAAATAAGAAAAATATGTTAAACTAAAAATGATATCCATATAACAGTTAGGGGAGTGTTTATAATGAACGCAAAATTACAGTGGTTAAGAAATAAAATGTCAAGTTTAGATATGCAAGGAATGATTTTATCAAATCCAATAAATATTAAATATTTAACAAATATAGATGCAGAAGGAACATTAATAATAACACCAAAAGAAAATATTTATATAACAGATGGAAGATACATAGAACATGTTCACAGTATTTTGACATTATTTGATGAAATTATAGTATATGATATAAATGATGTATCAATGGATGATTATGAAAATTTCTTTATGTTCTGTGAAAATGTAGGATTTGAAGAACATTATATTTCATATGCTACTTATAAAGAATATATAAGAAAATATAAGATTAACAATTTAGTTGAAACAGAACATATCATAGAAAAACAAAGAATGATAAAAGACCAAGAAGAAATAAGTAGTATTAGAAAAAGCATGTGAAATAACAGACAATTGTTTTAAATATATTTTAGGATATATAAAACCAGGAATGACAGAAAAACAAATAGCAAGGGAAATAGAAATATTATGTAAGAAAGAACAGAAGGATTGTCATTTGATACAATTGTAGCTTCAGGAGAAAATACATCAAAGCCACATGCAGTACCAACAGATAGAAAAATCCAAGAAAAAGATATTATAACAATAGACATGGGATGTAAAGTAAATGGTTATTGTTCAGATATGACAAGAACATTTTTTGTTGGAGAACCAACAGAAGAGATAAAAGCAGTATATGATTTAGTTTTAAGTAATCAAAAATTTGCAACATTAGACCAATATCAAAGATGGAACAAGTACTAGACAGATAACAAAAATGGTAGAAAATGATTTTAAATTAAATGGATATGATTTAATTCATAGTTTAGGTCATGGAGTAGGATTAGAGATACATGAACCTCCATATATTGGTTATAGAAATGATACAAGTCTAAGAGAAAATATGGTAGTAACAGATGAACCAGGTATTTACATACCAGGAAAATTTGGGGTTAGAATAGAAGATACTGTGCAAATAACAAAATTTGGTTGTATAAGTTTAACAACATCAGAAAAAGATTATATAATAATCTAGTATCTATTTTTTTACGAAATGTTAACACATTTTATTAAATAAGCCAAAAATTGATTTTTGGCAAAAAATATAGTAAAATATATAAAAGCTCAATAAAAGATATATATATTTATTTAAATAAAGAATTAAAATAAACAAAAAAGATTGAACAAAAATAATTTTAAAAATAATTTTGCAATAAAAAATTTGAAAGGAGAAATAAATATGGCAGGAGTATACTCAGCAGGAGATTTTAGAAACGGAACAACATTTGAAATGGATGGAAATGTATTCAGAGTAGTAGAATTCCAACATGTAAAACCAGGAAAAGGATCAGCATTCGTAAGAACAAAAATTAAAAACGTTATATCAGGAGCAGTTATAGAAAAAACATTTAATCCTTCAGAAAAGTTCCCAGGAGCACAAATCGAAAAGAAAACAATGCAATATTTGTACAATGATGGAGATTTATACTATTTTATGGATAATGAAACATATGACCAAATGCCTTTAAACAAAGAACAAATTAGGAGATTGTTTAAAATTTTAAAAGAAAATATGGAAGTTACAATTCTTTCATATAAAAAGGAAAAGTATTCGCTGTAGAACCACCAACATTTGTTGAATTAGAAGTTACATACACAGAACCAGGATTTGCTGGAAATACAACAACAACATCTGGAAAACCAGCAACATTAGAAACAGGATTAGAATTACAAGTTCCAATGTTTGTAAATATAGGTGATGTTTTAAAAATAGACAAGAACATGTGAATACATGGAAAAGAACATTTGTATGAATACATGGAAAAATTTTGAGATAGTTTGCCCATATTGTGAGCATGAATTTGTAATAGACGCAGACGAAAACAAAAGATGAAATTGAATGCCCAGAATGCAAAAATATTATAGAATTAGATTGGTCAGGAGACATAGAAGAACATGAAGATGGATGTTCAGGTCATTGTTGTGGATGTGCTGGTTGTGATGATGAAGATAATGAAGATGATATGTAAAAAAAGATTGTAGAGGTTAAATGAATTTTATCTATTTATCTCATTTTTTTTATTAAAAATAATCTAGCGGATTTTTATATTCATTATTAATGCGAAAACCTAAATGCAAATGACACCCAGTAGTAGAGCCATTTGTAGGTTTACCAGTACTATCAAAATAAATATTACCGAGGTACACCAAAAACATACTTTGGACCAACAAAACCAATAACTTGACCTTCATAAACAAAATCACCAACATTAACAATAAAATTTGGAGAAACATGACAATAAGTAACTTTAAAATTATCAAAAGAAAGAGTAATAGTATAACCACCAGCACCTAAAAAAGAAGAAGAAAAAAGTAATTTCACCGTCATGAATAGCAATAAGTTTTGTACCTTCTGGGGCCGGAATATCAACTCCATGATGAAAACTGGAAGAAGTTCCTGTAGGAGAAGATCTCTTGCCAAAAGGAGAGCTTATAGAATTATAACCTGGAATAGGCCAGGTAAAACCATTTGGATTAGTATCAAAAAATTCTTTTTTTAGAAAAATTGGAAGAATAAGAATTATTAGATTGAAAAACTGGAACAAAAAATAAAGAAATAATAATGGAAATAAAAATAAGAATAAAAATAAATTTTTGAAATAAATTTTTAATATGCATCAGATCCTTTTTAAAAAAAGTAATATATTTATAACATATTTTATGCGAAAATACAATATAAAATTGAAAAGTAAAGTTATTTGTAAAAAATAGAAATTAATAAAAAAAATTTTGAATAGTACTTGTCAAAAATAAAAAATTGTGCTAAGATAATAAATGTCTTAAGACAATTATTAAACTATAGGGGTATAGTGTCAATGGTAGCACATCGGTCTCCAAAACCGCCTGTGAGGGTTCGAATCCTTCTACCCCTGCCATTAATAAATATATAATATTTTGTGTATAAAATGAATATAAATTACAATGAAAAAAAAAAATACTATAAATTTTATTAAAGAGAGCGAATAACAAGCTGAAATATTCGTAATAAAATAAGTATGGGGAGCTTTGGAGTAATAAAAAAAAAATTAAGGTGCTTAAAGTAAAATATGATTAATTAACATTAGAATATAATAATGAAAATCAAAACAACTTTAAGAATTAGGGTGGAAATTCGCGGAACTAAACTTTCGTCCCTAGCTAAATGTATAGCTAGACTCGAAAAGTTTTTTTGATACTAAAATTTAAGATAAAAATTTTTCGGGAATAGAGAGATATACAAAAATTTTATAATATAAAAAGGGAGGAATTATTATGTTAAAGTCAATGGACACATTAGTTGCATTATGCAAAAAACAGAGGATTTATATATCCAGGATCAGAAATTTATGGAGGGTTAGCAAATACTTGGGACTATGGACCTTTAGGAAATGAATTAAAAAACAATGTAAAAAGCTGCATGGAGAAAAAAAATTCATACAAGAACAACCAAACATAGTAGGACTTGATGCAGCAATATTAATGAACCCAGAAACATGGGTAGCATCAGGACATGTTGGAGGCTTTTCAGACCCATTAATTGATTGTAAAAAGTGTAAGGCAAGACATAGAGCTGATAAATTAATAGAAGAATGGGCTCATGACAATGGAAAAGATATGATAGCAGATGGAATGACAGATGAAGAATTAATCAATTTTATAAAAGAAAATAAAATTCCATGTCCATCATGTGGAAAAACAAATTTCACAAGCATTAGAAAATTTAACTTGATGTTCAAAACATTCCAAGGTGTTACGGAAGATTCAACATCAACAGTATATCTAAGACCTGAAACAGCACAAGGAATATTTGTTGATTAAAAAAAATGTATTACGTACATCAAGAAAGAAAATGCCAATGGGAATTGCACAAATTGGTAAAGCATTCAGAAATGAAATTACACCAGGAAACTTCACATTCAGAACAAGAGAATTTGAACAAATGGAGCTTGAATTTTTCTGTAAACCAGGAACAGACTTAGAGTGGCATAAATATTGGAAAGATTATTGTGAAAACTTCTTATTAAATTTAGGAATGAAAAAAAAGAAAATATCAGATTAAGAGACCACTCAGCAGAAGAATTAGTATTTTATAGTAAAGCAACAACAGATATAGAATTTGCATTCCCATTTGGATGGGGAGAATTATGGGGAATTGCTGATAGAACAGATTATGATTTAACACAACATATGAATCATTCAAAACAAGATTTATCTTACCAAGACCCAGAAACAAATGAGAAATATGTACCATATGTAATAGAACCATCACTAGGGGCAGATAGAGTAGTGCTTGCATTTTTTATGCAACAGTTATGACGAAGAAGAAATAGCAGAAGGAGATACAAGAGTTGTATTACATTTACATCCAGCATTAGCACCATACAAAGTTGCAGTACTTCCATTATCTAAAAAATTGTCAGATAAAGCTGAAGAAGTTTATGGAAAACTTGCTAAGAAATTTATGTGTGATTATGATGCAGCAGGTTCAATTGGTAAACGTTACAGAAGAGAAGATGAAATTGGTACTCCATACTGCGTAACTGTTGATTTTGATACATTGGAGGATGAGTCAGTTACTGTTAGAGACAGAGACACAATGGAACAAGTTAGAGTTAAAATTGATGATTTGGAAGCTTGGATTTCAGAAAAAATTGAATTTTAAAATGTTTTTTTAGAAAAGGAAGAAAAAAAATGTTATGAAAATAGGAATAGATATAGATGATACAACATTTTTAACAGTAAAATCAATGTTAAAATATGCTGATATATTTGAAGAAGAAATATCAGGTGTACCAACTAATAGAGACAGTTTCGGCTTGATTAAAGATAGATATTATTTAAAAGTCCTATATGGATGGGATGAAAAAACTAAATTTGAATTTTTTGATAAATATTATAAAAATGTATTAGAAGAATGTACAATGCTCCCTAATGCAGACAAAACAATTCAAAAAATTTAAAAGAAGAAGGAGATACAATACATTTTATAACAGCAAGATTGATGAATATTCCAGAATGTGATACTGAAACAATTACCCAAAATAGCTTAAGTAACTTTAATATTCCATATGACAGCTTGAATTTACATATTAGTGACAAATTGACGTTCTGTAAAGAAAATGGAATTGAATTATTGATTGAAGATAGTTATGAAACTTGTAGAGAATTAACTGATAATGGTATAAAGTCAATTTTAATGACAACAAAAATGAATGCTGATATTAACGCTGATGGAATAACAAGAGTAAATAATTGGGATGAAGTTTATCAAAAAATACAAGAAATGAAAGAAACTTGTAAAGAACAAGAAGAGGCAAGATAAAATTAAACAAAAAACACATATTAGATTGCAAAAATTTAATATGTGTTTTTTTTTCTTTTTGGATATTAAAATTTGATTGTGGTTTCAAAAAAAAAAATATTTTTATGCTATTTATTTTTTTATTCTTTAATGATACAATGCAAATAAAAAACGGAGGTATAAAATGAGAGAACTTGCAGTAGCAATTCAAAATGAAAATGAAAACGTAAATATTATACAAACAATAGAATCTGTAAAGAATGCTGGATTCAAAAATGTATTTGTTCAATGGTATGATAAAGATTGGGAACATAGTCAAATTGAACAAGTTGAAATGTGCAAAAAATTAGGACTTAACATTATATTTGCACATTTAGGATACCAAAATATTAATTCAATATGGGAAGAAGGAAAAATAGGAGATAAAGAAGTAGAAAGATATAAAAAGGACATTAAAGATTGTCATGAAAACGGAATACCAATGGTGGTAATGCATTACACAGAAGGATAAAGCACCTATGTATGGAGAAGTTGGATTAAATAGAATTAGAAAAATTACAGAATATGCAAAAGAAATGAATATGAAAGTTGCATTTGAAAACAAGAATATGTGCTAGATAATATAAAAGACGATAATGTAGGGATATGTTTTGATGCAGGCCATTATCATGTACATTTTGATGATGAATTTAATTTTGAGCTTTTTAAAAATAGAATTTTTGCTGTGCATTTACATGATAATGATAAATCAGATGATTTACATTTATTACCATTTGATGAAACAATAGATTGGGAATATGTAATAAATAAGTTAAAAGACTGTAATTATAATGGACCTATAACAATGGAATTATGCTATAGATATGATTACTTAAATATGTCATTAGATAGTTTTTATAAAAAGGGTTATGAAGTAGGAAAGAAATTACAAGAAATGTTTGAGGATTAAGAGGACTAGAAAAATAAGAATTAAAGGAATAAAAAAGAAAGGAATTTAGGAGTATGTTTAGTTTTAATCATGTAACAATAAGTGTTGATAATTTGGATAAAACACTTGAATTTTATAAAAAATTTGGATTTGAAAAATATAAGGAATATAGTGATGAAAATGTTGATATTGTAATGTTAAAGTTAGGAAATATGATATTGGAAATATTTCATTATCAAGAAAAAGAAAAGTTACCTGAACACTCAAAAGAATTAGCAATTGACCTAAAAAACTATTGGAAATAAACATTTTGGATTAGGAGTGAAAAAATATAGTAGAAGCTAAAAATTTTGTAGAAGAAAATAAATTAAGTGATTCAGAAATCATTATAAATAAAGGAAGATTGGGTAAACCATATTTCTTTATAAAAGATCCAGATGGAATATTAATGGAAATAATTGAAGAAGATTAATAAAATAGGAGCTAAAATGGAACAAAAAATGAAATTTGAACAATTAAAAGAAAAAATAAAAAATGCGATTACTGTAAAGAAAAATTTGGATTTGAGCCACATCCAATTTTTTTGGGGAAATCAAAATTCAAAAATCGTTCAGATAAGTCAAGCACCATCTAAGAATGTTCATCAAAACTTAAAACCATTCACAGATATGAGTGGGAAAACTTTAAAATATGAATGGTATAAAATAGCAGACGACGATTTTTATAATACAGATAACTTTTTTTATTGGAGCATTAGCACATTGTTATCCAGGAAAAGACAAAAATGGAAATGATAAACAACCACCTAAATGTTGTTGGACTAAATGGATTGAAAAAGAATTGCAAATATTAGATTATGAAATATATATTGTTATTGGAGCAAAAGCTGCAAAAACATTTTTTCCCAAATGAAATATATGAAGAACTTATTTTTAAAGATAATGTATGGAATGGTAAAAAAACCATTGTGTTGCCACATCCATCACCATTAAATAAAAAATGGATAAAAGACCATCCACAGTTTTTTGCAAAAAAAGAATTCATGAAATAAGAAATACAATACGAGATATAATTAAATAAAGAAAACATAAATTATAAAAAAAATAAGTAGAAGGTATAGAAAAAAATTTAGGAGGAAAAAAAATAACATGAGAATAGGAATTGATATAGATGGAGTATTAACAAATATCGAACAATGGCAATTAGATATGGGAAGCAAAAATATCTTTGAAAAATACAATAAAGAAATAGAAAACGCCAATGGATATGATTTAAAAGAAATATTCAATATTGAAGAGAGCTTAGATGATGAATTTTGGAGAGAGTATCTTTTTTGACTATGCAGAAAATGAGCCTGCTAGAAAACATTCAAATGAAGTAACAAACAAATTAAAAGAAGATGGAAATGAAATTTATATAATAACTGCAAGATACTTAACAGATAAAGACGACGAAAATGGAAAAAGGATGAGGAATATAGTAATTAATTGGTTAAAAGAATATAATATTTATTATGATAAAATAATATTTAGCCCTGAAGAGAAATTAGATATATGTATGGAAAACAAAATAGATTTAATGATAGAAGATAAAGTTGGCAATATTAATAAAATTTCAAAATATATACCTGTAATTTGTTTTGATGCAAGATATAACCAGAAATGTAAAGGAAAAAACATTTATAGATGTTATAGTTGGTATGATATTTATGCTAAAGTAAAAAATATAAAGAAAAATAATAAAATGGGAGAAAAATAATGAAATTATATGTAATAAGACACGGCGAAACTGAAATGGGAAAAAATGAAATTATTGCAACAGAAGAAGAGCCTCTGAACAAAATTGGAATACAACAAGCACAAAAAGTTGGAAAAGAATTAAAAAAATTAAACATAGATATAATTTATTGTTCACCAATTGAGAGAGCAAAGCACACATTAAAATTATTTGATATGGATAAGAATATTCCTGTAATAATAGACGAAAGAATAAAAGAAAGAGATATGGGAATATACGAAAAAGTTCCTTTTAATGAGTTAGATTGGGACGTATTTTGGAATTATAATTCAGATATAAAATATCCAAAGCTAGAAACAATGAAAAGTGTTTATGAAAGAATAAAAAACTTCATAGACGAAATAAAACTACAAAATAAGAATGCACTAATTGTAACCCATGGAGGTATATCAAGAGCAATATATTGGTATTTTAATGGAATACCTGAAAATGGTAATTCGTCAAATATTAACGAAAATTGTAAAATATATGAATACGAATTGTAAAAAATACCTGTTGAATGTATTGGATATAGCATACAGTTTAAACATTAAAAAGTCAAAATTGTAGTAGAATATTAGAAAAAAAAATGTGATATAATAATTAAAGCTAAAAGCAAAATTGCAAAGTATAAGGAGGTAATCAGTATGTATACTGATGTAAATGGAAGAATTACAGGTTTTGAATTTAAGTTTGAGGAGGTTATACAAAACAAAAATAATGAAGAAGTAAAACGGAAAATGAGTATTGATTACTTTGAAAACGGTAATAAATTACTTACAGAAATTATAGGATGTTGTATAACTGATGAACTGCTGAAAAAATTCAAGAAAGACTACTTGAAGCAGTAATGATAAACCAAAATGTTTATGACACATGGACAGAAGCAAAAAAAATTTACAAACAGAAACAGAATCTTAGGTGTAGCTAATATGTTTAGAGTAGACGTATTGAACCAAAATTCAGATGAAATGCTAGACATAAATGTAATTTTTATTAAAAGCGGATATAGAATTTCTGAATCGACGTTTACAAATGTACCTAAAGAGAAACTTGAAGAAATTAGAGAAATTCTTTCTGATAATATGTTGTATAATTTAACATGTACACGTCAGTGTCAGGCAGTAACTTATTTGGATTTATTGGCAGTTATTGAACAAAAATTAAAAACTGAGAATTAAAATATAGCCATGCAATTTTTGATATTGCATGGCTATATTTATCATTATACGTAGTTCATTCCTAAGTTATTAAATATTAAGAATTATAAATATACAAAATTAATTAAAAAATTTTTTTCATATAAATCCTGAATATACACATCTTTTTTTCTTCAAAATTATCAACAAACCCAACTTTAGCTACATCCTTTTTTTCGTCAATGCCCTGAATCCAAACAGGTCTATCATCATAAAATACATCACATTTTTTCTTTATTATCTAAAATAGTATGAACTCTCTTTAAATCCATAAAATCACGCTCCTTTAGTTATTTAATAAAATTATATCCACAAAAAATAAAAAATATAACAAGACTCTAAAAAAAATATTTGACTTCTATAAAGATGTAGAGTAAAATAAATTATAAAATTACACAAAGGAGAGGAAAAAATGAAAGTCACATTTAACAATAATGTAATAGAAACAAAAGAAGGAACAACAGTAAGCAAACTATTAAAAAAAGAAATCGAGAACAACCAATATCAAGTAGTAGCATGTAGATATAACAATGAATACATGAACTTAGAAACAGAAATAAATGAAAATGCAAAAGTTGAATTAATAGATACACATTCAAAAGAAGGAATGAAGGTATATGTAAGAACATTAGTATACATTATGGGAAAAGCATTCGAGAGTTTATATCCACAAGAAAAATTAATGGTAGAATATCAACTAGGGAATGCAATGTTTTGCAGATGTGATAATTTAAAAATTGCGGAAGAATTCATACAAAAAATTAAAAAGTAAAATGCAAGATATAATTGATAAAAATTTAAAAATTAAAAAAGTAGTAATGAATAGAGAAGAAGCAGAAAAATTTTTTTAAAGAAACACATACATCAAAAAAGGAAAATTACAAATTGATTTAGAAAACAATAATGAAATTTATATTTATTATTGTGAAAAATATTTTAACTATTGCTATGGAGTACTTGCAAATAGAACTGGAATTATTGATAAATTTGATATAATAGAATATCATAATGGATTTTTTGATTAGATATCCAAGTTCAAAAAATCCAACAGAACTACCAGAATTTAAGGAAACAAAAAAATTAGCATGGGCATTAGAAGAGTTTGATAAAATATATGATGTTTTAGGAGTCAGTAGAGTATATAATTTAAATAAAGCTATAGATGAAAATAAAATAGAAGATATTATAATGCTTGCAGAAGCATTACATGAAAAAAAAAATAGCCAATATAGCAGATGAAATTGCAAAAAGAAAAAATGTCAAAATGGTATTAATAGCAGGTCCATCATCATCAGGAAAAACAACATTTGCACAAAGACTAGAATACAATTACGACTAAATGGACTAAAACCAGTAACAATTTCAGTAGATAATTATTTTGTAGAAAGACAAGATACTCCTAGAGACGAAAATGGAGAATATAATTTTGAATGTATAGAAGCAATTGATTTAAAGCTATTTAATGAACATCTTGTAAAATTATTAAATGGAGAAGAAATCGAAGTACCAGAATTTGATTTTGCAGTTGGAACAAAAGAGATATAATGGTAAAAAAAATGAAACTAGCAGATGATGAAATACTTGTAATAGAAGGAATTCATTGTTTAAATGATAAATTAACAAGCCAAATATCAAAAGACCAAAAATATAAAGTATATATAAGTGCATTGACTGTATTAAATATGGATAGGTACAATAGAATATCAACAACAGACACAAGACTAATAAGAAGAATAGTAAGGGATTACCAATTTAGAAGCTATTCAGCATTACATACATTAAATACATGGCACAAAGTAACTGAAGGAGAAGAAAAAAATATATTCCCATTCCAAGAACAAGCAGATAAAATATTTAATACTTCACTAATATATGAATTAAATGCATTAAAACCAATAGCTGTACCATTACTAGAAGAAATAACAAATGAATATGCAGAATACGCAGAAGCACAACGATTACTAAATATGTTAAAATATTTTAAAGAGATACCAAATGAAAAAATACCAAATAATTCATTATTAAAAGAATTTATGGGAGGAGGAACATTCGACCTACACTAATATATTTACCAGGGATATTTTTAAGTGGAGATTCAAAAATATATTTTAGCTATTTGAAATAAATATGGAGTAAGTATATAAAATATAATTAGAAAGGGATTATATAGATTAGTATTTCTATATAATTAGTTATGCAATAATTATGATAAAAGAAAGTAAATTTACAGAAATTGATGAAGAATTTATATGTGAAAATTGTGGAAAAAAAGTTCCAAAATTAGGCTATTCATGTAGAAACCACTGCCCATATTGTTTGCATTCAAAACATGTTGATAAAAATCCAGGTGACAGAGCAGAAGAGTGCCATGGGGATTTAGAACCAGTGGGTTTGGAAATTAATAGCAAAAAAGGTTATGTAATTATTTTTAAATGTAAAAAATGTGGAGCTATTAGAAAAAATAAAGCAGCTAAAGATGATGATATGAATTTGTTGATAGAATTAAGTAGCAAGCATGAGTAAAATTTATTAATAAGATAATAGATGATTATATGGAGATTTACCAAAGTAAGTTTTTTTCTACAAATAAAAAAACGGACATTGAAAATATTTGTATATACACAAATACTTTTAAGTCCGTTTTTATAATATATAGTGAAAATCAATTTCTAGTACATTTCCGTATAATATAAATTATATAGTTCTATTTAAATTTCCATTAGTGTAGCATTTGCATTCTAATCTTTTTCCAGCTTTAACTTGAGAAATTACAGAATTCATTTCATTAATAGATTCATCAAGAAAATCAACACGTGCACAATTTATAACATAACCTTGAGAATTAAAATCCTCTAAAGCCAAAGAAGTAATTTTGCTATTATATATAGTAGAAACAGTTTGAATATTATCAAACAAAATACGGAAATCCATACCAAGTCTGTCATGTAAAAAATATTTGTGATTAGACTTGCATTTTGCATCACAAGTAGGGTAACATTTATTTGCTTTACCTAAAACACAATAATTCATATTCATTAATGGAGTATTTCCATATACTATTAATTCATTTGGAAGAGTTGCATTCATTAAAGTAAGCATTGTAGACTTATCTAATTCAGGAGAAATAGTAAATCTATTTAAATTTAATTTTTTAATTCAGAAACACTATAACTATTAAAAATATTTAAAGTATAGTTTCCAATCAATTCAAAATCTTTGTAATTAGAGTCATTAATGATATTTTCAAGTAGTTTTAAATTTGATAAATTAGAAATTACAAATCCTTTTTATTTTATAGTTTTTAAGTGTATTTTCAATTATTGCAAAAAATAGATTTCTATAATTTGCCTTAATAATTGTAGGCATATAAATATATAAATTTCCTTTTTCTTGTAGAGTATTTAAAATTGATTCATATTTTTGGTTTGCAAAGTATTTTAAAGGAATGTATATATTATCAATATTTTCTAATTTAGAATAGTCAAAATCCATATTAAAAATATTTAACAAAGCAGAAATAGAATTTTTATTTTCACTATTCAAAATAAGATTATTGTTAACGCAACAATTTTGTTTTGAATTTAAACAATTATAATGCGAATTCACTTTTGATGGAGAAACTCTTACAATTTGCTTGCAAGCAAAATTATAAACTTCATCTAAAGCATTTCTTCTTAATTCATTCAAAACACTAAATTTAGGAACAAATACATCATTTTCCAAATCTACATCAATATGTTTAAATTCATAAAGAGAATCAGTAGTTTTATTTAATTGAGCTAAAACTTTTTCTATTTCAAGAGGTCTATTTTGAGCCTGTTCTGGAATAATATCTGATTTACAATGGATAGAGAGGTCTTTGTAAATTGGAATATCATTTGCAGAACTAACAAACAAATCAATAGGAACCCCTTTTTTTAATTACAATTTTAGCATATAATTCAACTTTTCTATTTTCCTTTTGAATACTGTTAGTAGCAATTGAATTTAGACGCTCAGAAGACATTTTAAAAACAGAATCCCCCAGATGAATATTACCTTTCATTCTACCAATAGTGACAGTTTGATTAATGCTAGTATCTTTTATATTTTTATCTTTAACCATTAACTCAGAAATATGATATGAACCAGTTTCATTTTCAAAAGCAACGGTGTCTCCAATAGCAATTTTTTTTCTTGTAATTTTATAGTAACATATCCTTTATTAGAATTATATTTTTCAACTTTACCAAGGAATAATCCCATATTATTTGGCTTACTTTTATAAACTAAATTTTTATTAGATTCAGTTGATAAATGACCAGAAGATGACATTCCACGATTAAATACTTGAGTAAATCTTTTTTGTCTTGTTCATCAATAACATAAGGTCTATCAGACTCAGCTAAATCAATATATTTTCTATATATTCTAGTAACTGTTGCAACATATTCAGGGTTCTTCATTCTTCCTTCAATTTTTTAAGCATGTAACACCAGCATTTATCATATTAGGAATGTAATCTAAACCACATAAATCTCTGGTACTTAGAAGATAGCCTTTATCAATGCTTTTTTATCTTCTAATAATTGATAAGGAAGTCTACAAGGTTGAGCACATTTTCCACGGTTGCCAGAACGACCGCCAATCATACTAGAGAATAGACATTGTCCTGAATAAGAAATACATAAAGCACCATGTATAAAACACTCAATTTCAACACTAGAATTTTTGCAGATATATTCAATTTCTTGCATAGAAAGTTCGCGGGAAAGAACAACTCTTTTAAATCCAAGTTCTTGTAATTCTAGTACACCTTGAAGATTATGTACAGTCATTTGAGTACTTGCATGTATTGCTAAATCTGGAAAAGACTTAATCAATGTTTTTGCAAGACCTAAATCTTGTATAATAATTGAATCAATACCAAATTCATATGCTTTTTTTTGCTAAATTAAAAGCATCATCAAATTCGTCATTTTTAATTAGGGTGTTTAAAGTTAAATTTGTTTTAACACCACGTGTCTTTTGCATATATAATTGCTTTTTTTAGTTCTTCTAAAGAAAAATTAGAAGCATAAGCCCTTGCACTAAAAAAAAAAAAAAATCTGCTCCAAAATATACACTGTTTGCACCATTTTGTACAGCAGCTTTTAAACATTCAAAATTTCCAACCGGAGCAAGTAAATCTATCATTTTAAATTCATTCCTTTCTGTATTTTTTAAAGACAATTTGCAATAATTTCTTATTGTACCAAAGAAATTATAACATTTTTTGACAATAAAGTATACAAAAATAAATAATATTGTTGATTTTAAATAAAAATTCTACTACAGTTCATTAAGAAAATATAATGAGATCATATTGAAAAAAAATATATTGACAAATAAAATCTTTTAATATAAACTAAGTGAAAATATAAAAAGGAGGAAATTAGAATGGAATTAAAAGGATCAAAAACAGAAAAAAATTTAATGGAAGCATTTGCAGGAGAATCACAAGCAAGAAATAAATACACATATTTTGCAAGTAAAGCAAAAAAAGAAGGATATGAGCAAATAGCAGCAATATTCCAAGAAACAGCAGACAATGAAAAGGAACATGCAAAAATGTGGTTTAAATTATTACAAGGAGGAGACATCAAAACAACAGCAGAAAACTTAAAAGCAGCAGCAGAAGGAGAAAACTATGAATGGACAGATATGTATGACAGAATGGCACAAGAAGCAAAAAAGAAGAAGGATTTGACCATATAGCATTCTTATTCTCAGAAGTTGCAAAAATAGAAAAAAGAACATGAAGAAAGATATTTAAAATTATTAGAAAACGTAGAAAATGGATTAGTATTTAGTAAAGATGGAGACAGAATTTGGAAATGCAGAAACTGCGGACATATAGTAATTGGAAAATCTGCACCAGAAATTTGTCCAGTATGTGCACATCCAAAAGCATACTTTGAAATAAAAGCAGAAAATTATTAATAATATTATTAATTATATTAAGTACAGTTATATATTATGAATTATGTATGAAAATTATATAACTTCCATGATATATATAAAGCAAAACCAGTATATTAAAATATACTGGTTTTTTGAAGTAAATTTAATATAAAATGTAAAAAAATCAAATATAAATGTGAGAATTGTTTAAAAATCAAAAATAATCATAATAAATCTTATTGCTTTTGATAAGTGTTAATGATATAATGTACAAAACTAAAATCTGTCCCAGTGGGACAAAAATGACCCATAAGAACCGTCCCTTTGGGACAAAAGGAGAAATTATGCCAAAATATTTTGTAAAGAATGAACAAATAAATCAAAATCAAATAGATATACTTGGACAAGATGTAAATCATATAAAAAATGTACTAAGGATGAGAATTGGTGATACATTAGAATTATGTAATTGTGATACACAAGAAAATTATAATTGTGAAATTGTTAATATAGAAAAAAAAAAAAATACAATGTGAAATTTTAGAAAAAAATAGAGCAAAAAAGTAGAATCAAATGTAGAAGTTACGATATTTCAAGGACTACCAAAAGGGGACAAAATGGAATATATAATACAAAAAGGCAGTAGAACTAGGAACTTTTGATATAACACCAGTAGAAATGAAAAGATGTGTTGTAAAATTAAATGAAAAAGACAAAAAAAAAAAATAGAAAGATGGCAAAAAATATCTGAGGGAGCAGCTAAACAATGTGGAAGAAATATAATCCCTACAATAAATAATGTAATAAATGTAAAAAATATTTGTAATCAAATTCCAAATTATGATATAGTGTTAGTGGCTTATAAAAAAGAGAACAAAAATACTTTAAAAAATGAATTAGAAAATTTAAAAAAATATGGTAAAAGAGACAAAACAAGAAAAAATAAAAATAGCAGTTGTAATTGGTCCAGAAGGAGGACTAGAAGAACAAGATGTTAAAATGTTAAAAGAAAATAATGCTAAGGTAATAACACTTGGAAAAAGAATTTTAAGAACAGAAACAGTAGCATTAAATACTTTAAGTATTATAATGTATGAACTAGAAGCTTAGGCATAAAAAGTTATAGACTAAATTTTTATAACATAGTTTGAATGATAGAGAGGAATGTGAAAAATTTGAAAGAAGTAGACGAAAAAAACAATGAAGGATGTATATGCAAATATAGTAAAAGCAATTTTAGTTATTTTCTATTTTTTAATAGTAAATTTAGCATATGAAAACGTTAATATAGAAACACTAAATAGAGGAATACAACTATTTACAATGATATTTTTGTTTATTACTATTTTTATTTTTGAAATATCATATAAAAAAGATGATACGAAATTGGCAATAGAAGGAATTGAATTATTAGTATTATCATTTATAACATTAACAATAGACCATGTTATAACTAAATATCATTTTGAACTTAAGCCATATGCTTTAGTTATATCATATGTATATGCAATTTATTTTATTTTAAAAGGAATAGTAATATACACAAAAGGAAGAAAACAATATGCAGACAGTTTAAGTGATATAAGAGAGATTGAAAAAAAAAGAAGAACCTGCTAAAAAAGGAAGCTACAAAGAAATCAAAGGTGGATATTGAAGAACTAAATAAAAAAGAAGAAAATGAAAAAGAAAACAAAAAAAGAGAATGAGAAAGAAAATAAAATAGAAGAGAAACAAACTAAAAGCAAAAAAAGAAAATACACAGCCTAAGACAACTAGAAAAACAACTGCAAAAAAAAGACAACAGAAAGTACGAAAAAAAGACAATAGAAAATAAAGAGACAACTAAAAAGACATCTACTAAGAAAACAACAACATCAACCAAAAAAACTACAACAAAAAATCACAAAAACAGAAATTAAAGATGATAAAGAAAAAGATAAAAGACAATAATAATGATAATAAAGATAGTACAGAAATGAAAAGTGAAACAACAAAAAAGAACAACAAAGAAGCAAGTAAGTAATTCTGAAGAATCTATTAAAAATGATATAAAAAGAGGGTAAATAAAATGAAAAGTATGACAGGATATGGGAAAAAGTATCTTAGCAAAAGAAAAAAGGGAATATCAAGTAGAAATAAAAACAGTCAACCATAGATATTTAGATATTTCTATAAAATGCCAAAAATTTTGAGCTATTTAGAAGAACAAAAAAAAAGAAATATCATCAAAAATAAAAAGAGGAAAAGTTGACGTCTTTATTACATTTGAAAATAATAGTGAAGAAGGCAAAAATATAAAAATAAATAAAGAGTTAGCCAAAGTTTATATTAATGAATTAAGACAATTAGCTGATGAAGAAAATTTAACAAAAGAAATACCTGTTATGGAAATAGCTAAATTACCAGATATATTATCAATAAAAAATAGACCAAGAAGATGAAAAGATAAAACAAGAAATGCTAGAAGCGGTAAGCAATGCAACAGAAAGTTTAAATCAAATGAAAAAGATAGAAGGAGACAAAATAGGACAAGATTTAAACAGAAGAATAGATAAAATTGAAAGTAAGATTGAAGAAATATCTAAAAAAATCTACTGGACTTATTGAAGAATATGTAGTAAAATTAGAAAAGAGAATACAAGAAATATTAAAAAAACAGAAGAAATTGACAAATCAAGAATTGCACAAGAAGTTGTCATTTATGCTGATAAATGTTCTATAGAAGAAGAAATAACAAGAATGAAAAGTCATATATATCAATTTAGAACTTTAATTAGTAGTGATACAGCAGAAACAATAGGAAAAAACTAGATTTCATGATACAAGAGATGAATAGCGAAACTAACACAATAGGTTCAAAATCAAATAGTTTAGATATAACAAATGGAGTTATAGATATAAAAAACAGAATTAGAAGACATAAGAGAACAAATACAAAATATAGAATAGAAAGGAATGATGATTATGCAATTAATCAACATAGGATTTGGAAATATTGTTTCAGCAGACAGAATTGTTGCAATTGTAAGTCCAGAATCAGCTCCAATAAAAAGAATGGTACAAGAAGCAAAAGACAATAAGACAGCAGTAGATGCAACATGTGGTAGAAGAACAAGAGCTGTAATAATAACAGATTCAGGACATATTATATTATCTGCAGTACAGCCAGAAACTGTAGCAGGAAGATTTGGAAAAGATGCTACAACAGTAGCAAGTCCAATATCAGATGAAGAATAACTTAGGAGGTAAAAAATGATAGTAAAACCAACAGTAACAGAATTATTAAGAAAGGCAAAAAATAGATATGAGCTAATTATAGCTACATCTAGAAGAGCAAGACAAATTGCAATGGGAGAAAAACCATTAACTAATGTTGATGAAAAATCACCAGTTACAATAGCAGCAAATGAAATTGCAGAAGGAAAAGTGAATATTATTAGAGATGAAAATGAAGAGAATGAAGAAAACATGGAAAATGTAGAAAATGCAGAAGAAACAACAAAAACAGTAGATGATACTGAAAATAAAATAGAAAATGAATAAAATGGTTATAGGAACCTGTAATACCTAAATATAAGTAAGGAGAATGTGATTTAAAGTATAAAATTAAAAATCATATAGTAAAACTATGTTAGTAATATTATCTGGAGTTTCAGGAGCTGGAAAAGACACAAAAAAAAAGAAATAATGAAAAGAATGGAAAATGTAATATCTCTACCATCTTATACATCAAGAGAACCAAGAATTGGAGAAGAAGAGGGAAATCCATATCATTTTATTACAAAAGATATGTTTGAGGAAAAAAAATAAAAAATAACGAATTTTATGAATACGATTTGCATCATGGAAATTATTATGGAACATCAAAAAAATTAATGAATGAAAAAAATAAAAAGTGGAAAAATAATAATAAAAGACATTGAAGTAAATGGAACAGAAAACTTAGTAAAAATTTTAAAAGATGATACACGAGTTGTTACAATTTTTTTAAAAGTTGATAAAGAAGAATTAAAAGCAAGACTTTTTAAACAGAGGAGATAACTTATCAGTAGAAGAAATGGAATTAAGATTAAGCAGACTTGAATATGAAGAATCAAAAATAACAGCATATGATTATGTTTTAAAAAATGATGATTTAGAAAAAAACTGTTCAAATAATAATGACAATTATAAATAATGAAAAAAAGATTAGAAAAATAATTTTTTTGATTTTATATATTGATTTTTACGAATAAGTATGGTAATATATTGCTGTACTTATTTTTTTTCATATTTTTATTTTTTATTCATTTTTTTATTCTTTTGGATATTATTATAAAAATTTAATTTCAAAAATTTTAATTCAAGAATTTCAAATTAACCTTTACTTAAAAAAATTTTGAAATGCAAAAAAATTAAAAAGGAAGGAGGGGATAATTATGAATAGCGATTTTGAAAATAAAGTGCTAAATAAACTTGACTCATTAGAGAATAGATTAGATAAGTTAGATTTAAAAATTGATGGGGTAAACAATAATTTAAATAACAAAATAGACAATTTAGATAAAACATTAAATGATAGAATAGACAACTTAGATAAGAGTGTAAACGAAAAGATAAAGACACTAAATGCTAAAATGGATGGAATAAATGATAATTTGAATAAGAAAATAGACTATGTTGACAATAAACAAACAAAAAATATGGAAGATTTAAGTACAAAATTAGACTATATAAACAATAATGTAGTAACAATATTAAAAGAACAGATAAAAATGAGAGAACAACTTACAAAAGATAGAGAACAAAATAAAAAAAGAACATAAATTATTTGAATATGAAATTAATAATTTAAAAAGATACATGGTAAATTAAAATTTAGCAATAAAAAGTAGCTAAAATAATTTTTAAATTATAGTTGATACCCTCTAATTTCAAACATTAGAGGGTATTTTGAGATTTTAAAACGAAATTTGCAAAAAAAAAAAATATTGCATATGTTATAATGTTTTTTGTATAATGGTTATACCAAAAGGTGGTAAAAATATGGAATTACTTATGATAATATATATATTAGTATTTGTTATATTTGCATTAGTGGCATATGCTATAATGCAAATTAGATTATTAGGTATAAAAGTAAAAGACTTTTGGGACTTTATAGAGGCTAACCAAATGTTGGACAAATTATACTATTTTGCAAAGCAATATCAAAAAATGTCACCACAAGAACAAGTAATTTATTTATCAGAAGCAGAAAAAAAATTTTTACAGCATTTGATAAAGTACCAGAAGAACTGTGGGAAGATGAATATGATAAATATAAACAAGTATTAAAAAAATATAAAGATATAAAAATGCTAAGATGGGTATCAAATTAAAGATAAAATTATAAATAAAAATTAAAAAAAATAAAATGGGGGAATTTTAAAATGGAAGAAAAGCAAAAAAACAAAGAAAAAAATGGGAGCGTTTGGAAAAATAATTATAGTATTAGTAATAATTTTAGCAATATTAATGGGAACAATCTTTTTCTTTGTAAAAGGGAAATTTGATAAATTACAAAATGTAAATATTGCAGAAGAAGATTTAGGAATTACAGAAACAGTTGCAGAAAACTTAACAGGATATAGAAATATAGCAATATTTGGTGTAGACAGTAGATCAGATGATTATGGAATTGGAAATAGAAGTGATTGCATAATTATTGCAAGTATTAATAATAATACAGGAGAAATAAAATTAATATCAGTATATAGAGATACATATGTAAATATAGAAGGCCATGGATTAGACAAAATAACACATGCATATTCTTATGGAGAAGCTCCATTAGCTATAAACACATTAAACAAAAACTTAGATTTAAATATAAAAGAGTTTGTAACAGTAAACTTTGACTCAGTAGCAGAAGCAGTAGACCAATTAGGCGGTGTTGAATTAACAATAACAGCAGATGAAATTAAATATATTAATGGATATATAAGTGAAACATCAAAAGTTACAGGAAAAACATCACAAAATATAACAAAACCAGGAACTTATACTGTAGATGGAGTACAAGCAGTAGCATATTCAAGAATTAGATATACAGCAGGTGGAGACTATAAAAGAACAGAAAGAATGAGAACAGTAATAGATGCAATGTTTACTAAATTAAAGACAAGAAGTTTAGCACAAATAAACTCATTTGCAGATAAAATATTACCACATGTATATACAAATATATCAGCTGGAGATATACTTTCAATGGTACCAAACATGGCAAAATATAAAGTAACAGAAAGTATAGGATGGCCTTATGATACAAAAGGAAAAACAATGGACCGTTGGTATGGAATTCCAATAACACTAGAATCAAATGTACAACAATTGCATAAAGAAGCCTTTGGAGAAACAGACTATACACCATCAGATACAGTAAAAACAATTAGCGAAAGCATCATAAAGAAAACAGGTTATACAAAATAAAATAAAGATGATATAAGGACTGGCTTTTAAGACCAGTCTTAAATTTTCTTAAGTTAATTAAGTTTTAGATTTTAATAAATTAACAAAACGACAAATGAATAATAGATAAAAAATAATAAAATAATAAAATAAAAAGGAAATAACCATGAAATTACAAATAAAAAAAGAATAATATATGCCGTTTTAACAATAGCGACATTTATAACAATTTTTATATTTTCAGGACAAAATGGAGAAACATCAAGTAAAACCAGTAGAGGATTTACTGAAAAAAAATAATAAATTTATTGCCAATAAGCAAAAATTGGAATAAAAATGAAAAGCAAGAAATTGTAGAGAAATCACAAACAGTGATTAGAAAATTAGCTCATTTTACAATTTATACTATAGCAGGAATATGGATGATGGCATTTGCAAATACATATGATAATGCAACATTAAAACAAAAAATAATAATAGTAATAGCAATAGGAATGCTATATGCCATTTCTGATGAATTCCATCAAATGTTTTCAGATGGTAGAACACCATCAATTAGAGATGTAGGAATTGATACATTAGGAGTCACTTTTGGAAGTATAATAAGCACAATAATTTTTAAAATAGTTAAAAATTATAAAGAAAAAAGCTAAAGTACACTAATAGTAAGATAAAATTCTAAAAGTATTGACATCAAACGACAAAAAATATATAATAACAAATAATAAGGGGAGAAAAAAATAAAATGAAAAATGTAGATAACTCTAAAAATGTTGAAATACTACACACACACACACACACACACACACACACACACACACACACAGGTATTTTAGTAAATAAAAAAATAAAAATAAAATATGTTCTGAGACGGAAATATAGAATAGAACTTATAGTAAGATTAATAGTGACACTAACTATAAGTACAATATGTTGCTGTTTTTTATTGTGTAAAAATAAAAAATAAATTAAAAAGGTATTATTTTCTATATTTAAAAATTAAAAAATATCTTGTAATATAAAATTAATTAGTGTATAATTTTAATTACAGGATTACGGAAAAAAAGTAATTAGGGGGATGTAAGTAGTTATGAAGGGTTTAAAAAACTATAGCTATTCAAGCGAACAAGCTATTGAAGAAACAATAATAAATAATGCTACTACTATCAACAATAAAAAAGTAAAATTGTACATAGAAAAAGCTGTAAAAAGGGTAATAGATATTATTGCTGGATTAGTAGGAACAATATTATTAATTCCAATAACCATAGGAATTTACATAGCAAGGAAAATGTTAAAAGAAGATGATGGACCAATATTTTATGATCAATTGAGAATTGGAAAAGGTGGAAAATATTTTAAATTATACAAATATAGATCTATGGTAATTGGAGCAGATGATAAATTAAAAGACTATTTAGCTGAAAATGAAGAAGCAAGAGAAGAATATTCAAAATATAAAAAATTGAAAAAAGATCCAAGAATAACAAAATTAGGAAATTTTTTAAGAAAAACAAGTTTAGATGAATTTCCACAATTTATAAATGTATTAAAAGGTGACATGAGCTTAGTAGGTCCAAGACCATATTTACCAAGAGAAAAAGAAGATATGAGTGAATATTATAAATATATTATACAATGTAAACCAGGTATTACAGGGTATTGGCAAATAGCTGGAAGATCAAATGTAACTTTTCAAGATAGACTAGATTTAGATATTAAATATTATGAAACAAAATCATTAAAAATGATATTAAAATACTATTAAAAAACTTTTATAAAGGTTTTTGTAAAAGAAGGAGCAATTTAAAGGAAAAATGGAGGAAACAAAAGAACCTATAAGAATAGGACATGTAATTGGAAAATGGGTAGGTGGTGGAGTAGAAGCAGTTGTGATGAATTATTATAGACATATTGATAGAAATAAAATTCAATTTGATTTTATATGTGATGAAGATTCTACCAATATACCATATGAGGAAATAGAAAAATTAGGCGGTAGAGTTATTATAGTACCACCATATAAAAAAAAGTTTTTAAATATCATAAAGAATTAAAAAAATTTTAAAAGAGAATAAGTATGAAATAGTACATTCACATATTAATACGTTATCAGTATTTCCATTATTTGCTGCTAAAGAGGCTGGGGTACCTGTGAGAATTGCACATAGTCATAGCACAACAAATAAAAAAGAATGGAAAAAGAATATTGTTAAACAAATATTAAGACCGCTTGCTAAAGTATTTGCTACTGATTATTTTGCTTGTTCAGAATTAGCAGGAAGATGGTTATTTGGAAATAAAGCTTTTGAAGCAGGAAAAGTTTATATTTTAAATAATGCGATAGATATTGATAGATTTAGATTTAATGAAAAAACTAGAGATAAAAAAAGAAAAGAATTAAATATTAATAAAGATACTTTAGTAATAGGTCATATTGGAAGATTTGTGGCACAAAAAAATCATACATTTTTAATTGATGTATTTAATGAAATTGTGAAAGAAAAAGATGATATTATGCTCATATTGGTTGGGCAAGGACCATTAAAAAAAGAAATACAAGAAAAAGTGAAAAAATTAGGATTAACTGCTAAAGTTGCTTTTTTAGGGCAAAGAAATGATGTTAATGAATTATATCAAGCTATGGATATTTTTATTTTACCTAGTTTATATGAAGGTTTGGGAATGGTAACAATAGAAGCACAAGTTTCTGGATTGAAATGTATTTGTTCGAATGAAGTACCAAAAGCAGTTAATTGTACTAATAATGTTTTATTTGTTGAATTAGATAGTGAATTGACTAATTGGAAGAATGCTGTTTTAGATAATATTAGAATCAAAAGAAATTCAGAAAATTTTGAGATTGATGAGATTTATAATATAAAAAAAAAGAAATTCTAAATCTTGAAAAAAAAATATATTAAATTAGTTGGTGATAGGAAATAATGAAAAAAATAGTTTTTTATACTGAAAAATGGACAAATGGTGGAATAGAGACTTTTATAGTTAATGCAATAGAAAACTTAGATAGAGAAAATTATAAAATAGAAATAATTACATCTCAAAAAAAAGAAAATGAAATTTATGATAGTAGATTACTGAAATTAAATGTCGATTTACATGAAATTCATACTAAAATTTTTAATCCGTTTATAAGAATATTTAAAAATATAATTCAATTCAAAAAACAATTAAAAAAATCAAGCCAGATATTATACATATAAATGTATATAATGGAGTAGGATTAGTTTACGCTTATCTTTCTAGTAAATGTGGAATTAAAAATATTATTTGTCATGCACATAATACAGGAATAGATAATGATTACTTTAAAAAAAAAAAAATTTATACATACAATATGCAAAGAGATATTTACTTCTTCAAAATATACATATTTAGCTTGTACGAAAGATGCAGCTGAATTTTGTTTTGATATGAGAAAACAGAATGATGTTGAAATTATAAGAAATGGAATAGACATTAAGAAATTTTCTTTTTAATGAAACTGAAAGAAAAAAAAAATTAGAAGTGAACTTAATTTATCTGAAAATGATTTTTTAATTGGCAATGTAGGAAGGTTTGTCCCTCAAAAAATCATAAATTTTTAATTAAAATATTTGTGAAATATTTAAAATTAATAATAATGCTAAATTGATTTTAGTAGGAACAGGAAAGCTACAACGTGATATCAAAGAAGAAGCGGTTAGGTATGGAATCGAAGACAAAGTTTTATTTTTAGAAATGAGGAGAGACATTCAAAGAATATTTTGGGCTATGGATATATTTATATTCCCTTCAAAATATGAGGGATTAGGAATAGTATTAATTGAAGCACAAGCTTCAGGATTGAAGTGTTTAGCGTCTACAAATATTCCAAAAGATGTTAAAGTTACTGAAAATATCGATTTTATTGATATTGGCAATGAGAATATAGAAAAATGGGTGGAAAAAAATTAAAGAAAATGAAAAATACAGTAGGACTTATAAATATGAGGAAATTAAAGAAAAAAGGTTATGATAAGTCTAAAATTGGTGAAAGTTTGAATAAGATATATTTAAGGATAGGAGAGAGTGATGGATAAGGTGTGCGTTGTTGTACCGATTTATAACGTTCAACAATATTTAGAAAGATGCTTGAATAGTATTATTAATCAAGATTATAAAAATTTGCAAATAATATTAGTTGATGATGGATCTACGGATTTATCATTAGAAATTTGCAATAAATATAGGAAAATGGATAGTAGAATAGAAGTTTATCATAAAGAAAATGGAGGTCTTTCTTCAGCTAGAAATGTTGGAATTGATAATTGCAAATGTAAATTTATATGCTTTATAGATAGTGATGATTATATAGAATTAGATATGATTTCGCATTTGATGAAAAATATGAAATTGTATGATGCTGATATTTCGACTTGCGACATTTTGCCTTTTACTAATAAAAAAATTACTTGTGAAATGAAAAATAAAATTAATCGAAAAAAAGAAGTAATTAGATGTATGGATAATAAACAAGCATTAAAAGAAATGATAAATTTGAATAAAATAATTTATCCAAATGCGGTTAATAAAATTTATAAAATTGAAATTTTTAAAGGAAATATTAGATATCCATTGGGAAAATTATATGAAGATATGTTAGTCACAGCTAAGTTATTATTTAATTCAAATAAGATAGTTGTCTCTAATAAAATAAAATATTTTTATTTTATTAGAGAAGATTCTATAACAAATTATAGATCAAAAAAGAAAATGATCATATCGAGATGAGTAATGAATTACTGGATTTTATATTTAAAAATGAAAAAGATTTATATAAAGACTTTAAAATCTATCATATAATAAATATGATTTCTACATGTAATAAAATGATAAGGGCTAATGTGGAAGATAATGAAAAAATAGTTAATCAAACTCAAAAAAATATACGAGAAAATAAAAGAAATATTATTTTTTCTAATAACATTTCTTTCTTCAAAAAAATGCAAATTTTTATATTTTTAAATGAAAAAATTTATAAAAAATTTTTATAAAATTGAAAGGATAAGCAAATGAAAAAAAAAAGATGTATTTATAAATTTCTTTTGCAGTTATATTTTATCTTTTAATAATATTAATTAATTATATTTCTGACGGTAATACTTTAATTAATTCTATATGTTTACAAAGTGTTTCTGGAATTGTTTTTTTTATTATTATGTTAGTAAAGTTAAATGGAGTGAAAAATTGTATTCAATCAGTTGAATTTATATATGGATCAATTTTTTGGGTATATTCAATTATTGGAAGTATTATATTTTCTTTAGATAATAATATTCCTAGATATTATTATTTTAAAATGAATAGTGAAACAATGAATGAAACATTAAAAATATATATTTATATTTTCTCGATATATAATTTAATTTGTTTTATATTTAATAAATACAAAATTAGAAATATTGATATATCTATTAAAAAAATGGATGAAAGAGTAAAATTATTTGAAGATAGATTTATTATTTTTGATTTAATTGCGGTTTCAGCTATGATATTGAGTTTATATAAATTAGCTTCTTTTTGGTATGAGTTTTTTTAATTTATCTACTTTACAAAAAAGAGAGGTTTTAAATAATGGATTTACTCATTATATTAGTTTATATATGGTTGTATATAGTATGTATGTTATAGTTATGATAATATTAAAAAGTAAAAAAAATATTATATATAATACTAGAGTTATAATAATTGGTATTTATTGGGGGATATTTTTAACTTGTGAAAGAAGAATGTTTGTTATTTTTGCTGTAGGTTCTTTAATGATTGCTTTATATGCTATAAAGAAAGTTAAAATAAAAAATAGTATAATTATTGGTAGTGTTATAGTTTTATTATCAATATCTACTGCTTTAAGAACAGGTATAAAATTTACGCAAAAAAAATATAATGGATGTTGTATATATGTCTACAACTGAATATTATTGTACATTTTCAATCACCAATGCTTATATTGTTAATCCGCCTGAACTTCAATATGGAAAAACTTATTTATATGATACTTTTTCTAAATTTTTTCCAAGAGCAATATTTCCTAATAAGCCTGAGGATTTATCTAAGCAATTTAAGGATGAATATAATTTAAAAGTTGGGTTTGCATATAATCCTGTTGCTGAAGGAATATTAAATTTTGGAAAATATGTAATATTATTCTTACCAATATTATTAGTATTTATAACTATTATGGCTAATAAATTAGGTAGATTAAATATATTGAATTATATTATTATTGCTATTTCGTCTTTTGATTTTTTGCAGAGGACCATTTTCAAATTATTGTTTTGATTTGATTTTTATGATGATTTTAGCGATATTAATATTTAATGTGAATTATGGTGAAAAGAGGGTAAAAGTAGAATGAAAAAAATTGGAATTTTAACATATCAAAAATCATTTAATTATGGAGCGATGCTTCAAGTATATGCTAGTCAAAAAGTTATTGATAAGTTTGGGTATGAAGGATATATTGTTAATTATGAAAAAATGATGAAGAAAAAAAAGAAAACAAATTATTTTCGTATCGTAAAGATAAGAAAATAATTGAAAATATTAAGAATTTTATCAGAAATGTATTTTTTGATTCTTATAGAATAAGAAAAAATAATTTTAATGATTTTGGGAATAGGCTAAGAAAAACTTCAAAAGTAAATTCAACAGAGGAAATCGAAGAAAAATTATCAGATAAAATTGATATCTTTGTTGCTGGAAGTGATCAAATATGGAATCCAGCTATAACAGGCTCTGAATTTGAAAAAGCTTTTTTACTTGATTTTAATGCTAAAAAAAAAGATTTCATATGCTTCTAGTGCTGGAAGTCATTTATATAATGATGAAGAAATTAAATATATAAAAAAAGCCTTAAAAAATTTTAAACATATCTCAGTTAGAGAATGTTTTTTGAAAGATCAATTAGAAAAAGCTGGGATATCAAATGTAAAAGTTGTTCTTGACCCTACACTTTTATTAACATCTAAAGAGTGGAGAGAAGATTGTTATGATGAATCAATATTAAAAGAAGTTCCTAATAAATTTATTTTAGTTTATTTATTAGAACCATATAATGAGTTTTGTGCTAATATTATTTTGAAACTGAAAAATAAATTTAATTTACCTATCGTATATATAGGTTTTACAAACAGAAAAAAAAAAATATTGATATAAATTTAACAAATGTAACTCCAGAACGTTTTGTTACTTTAATAGATCATGCAGAATGTATAGTTACAGATTCTTTTCATGGGAATGCTTTTTGCTGTTAATATGAAAACAAATTTATATTCGATTTTAAATCCTTCAAATCCTAAAAAGAGTAGAAAATTTCTTGAGTAATTTGGATTTAAAAACAAGAATAATAACTGATGAAAAAGATATTGACAATATACCTTTTGATGTAAAATATGTTAAAGCTGAAGAAAAATTAAGTATAGAGAGAAGAGAATCTATAGAATATTTGACAAATGCTTTAAGCGGAAAGGAAACAAAATGAAAATAAAAGAGAAAATAAAAAAGAATAAAGCTATTTTAAAGTTAGTGAGATATATTAAATTAATAAGAAAATATATAGATGATGCTAATTTTTTTATTGATACTTATTCATTTTCAAGTGAAGCAGAAGAAAAACTGTTGTATAGAATGAGCTATATTGTGCATTCAATAGAAAAAGCTTTGACTAATGAAAAATTGAGACCTTTTGGAAAAAGATAAAGTGACAGAATTACTTAATTTAGTTATTGATTATGAAAAATTAGGTTATGATAGGAATAGATTTGCTTTTAAATTAGCTATTAGTGCTTTAGAAAAGTATGTTAATATATATAATGAGAATCAATGGAAAGAAGAAGAAATACATACTGAAATAAAAAAGTTATTGAAAATTACAAAGATACACCTAAAATAGATATAGGAAGTTATAAAATAGATTTGTCTGTATTAGAAGAAGGGAAAAATTTTGATTATTTTAAATTTATTAAATCAAGACATTCTGTTAGAAATTTTAGTAAAAATAAAATAAATAGGAAGGATTTGGAAAAAGCTATCGAAATGGCAATGTTAACTCCATCTGCTTGTAATAGGCAAATGATTAAAGCTTATTATATTGAAAATTTTGAAATAAAAGATAATATTACTGAGTTAGCTATGGGAATTTCATGTTTTGATAAAAAAAATGTTAATTATTTAATTATAACTTTTGATAATGCTGCTTTTCAATTTGATGGAGAAAGAAATCAAGGATGGTTTAATGCAGGATTATTTACTATGAATTTAATGAATGCTTTCCATTCTTTAGGTATAGGATCTTGTTGTATTGAATTTGCTAATGAAAAAAAGGACGAATTATTTTTAAAAAATTAATAAATATCGGAGATAGTGAGAAAATTGCTATTATACTAGCTGTTGGATATTATAGTGATAATACTGTGATTCCATATAGTTCAAGAAAGAAAATAGAAGAAATTTTAGAAATTAAATAGAAAGGTTAAAAAATGAATAGAGAAAAGAATTAGCAAAAAATACTTTAATAATTACAATTGGAAGAATTTGTACTCAAATGATAACATTCTTTTTATTGCCATTATATACAACAATTTTAACTACCGAAGAATATGGAATTGTTGATTTATTGAATTCTTTTAGTTATGTTTTTGATTCCTATAATTTCTTTACAATTAGAACAGGCAGTTTTTAGAAAATTGATTGATAACAGAAAAATAATAATCAAATAAAAAAAAAATAATTTCTTCAACTTTTTTTGTTTATACTAAGTAGTTTGATTTTATATATTTGTATTTTTAGTTTTTTTTCTATATTTATTAAAAATCAATATAAATATTTTTTATTATCTAATGTAATAATTATATTGATAGCTAATGTTTTATTGCAAATTATAAGGGGATTAGGAAATAATAAAGGATATTCAGTTGCATCGTTTATATCAGCTACGGTTACTGTAATATTAAATGTTGTATTAGTAGCGCTTTTAAAATGGGGAGCTTATGGTATGCTTTTAGCTACTTTTATTGGAAATTTATCAAGTATAGTATATTTGTGTTTTAAAATTAAAATTGTTAGGTTTATTGATTTAAAAGAAGCTAGAAAAAGTCTTATTATAGAAATGATTAAGTACTCATTTCCATTAATTCCTAATGCTATTTCATGGTGGATTTTTGATTCTTCTGATAGAATTATAGTAAGTACATTTTTAGGTGTGTCACAAAATGGTATTTTGTCTGCAAGTTATAAGTTTTCTAATGTATTTATTGTAATATACAATATTTTTAATATGACTTGGACAGAAAGTGCTGCATTACACATTAGTGATGAAGATAAGGATGAATTTTTTTCAAATATAATAAATAAAGCATTGAAATTTTTTATTCCACTGGCATATATTATTATTGCTGTAATGCCAATAATATTTCCAATAATGATTAATAATAAATTTCAAGAAGCATATAATCATATATTTATTTTATTAATTTCTTCTATTTTTAATGTTATAGCTGGATTATTGAGTGTAATATATATTGCAAAAAAAAGAAACAAAAAAGATTGCTAAAAGTTCAATGTTAGCGGCATTAATAAATTTAATTATAAATATATTTTTAATACGATATATTGGATTGTTTGCAGCTTCTATTTCAACTTTGGTATCATATTTTGTTTTAATGATATATAGGATTATTGATGTGAAAAAATATATTAAGTTGAATTATGATTATAAGTTTATTTCAGAAATGATATTATTTGGAATAATATTATTATTTACATATTATATTAAAAATCTAATGTTAACTATTGCAGTTATTATTTTATGTATGTGTATGTTTTTAAAATATAATAAAGAAAATATTCAATCTATATTTATGAGTATTAAGGTATTTTTAAATAAAAAAAGGGGGAGAACATGAATAAAAGAGATAAAGTAATTGATGTTGCTAAAGGAATTGGTATAATTTTAGTTATTTTAGCTCATGTTTTAAAAGGAAAAAATATATTTGTTTTAGAAGTGATTTATTATTTTCATATGCCTTTATTTTTCTTTATAAGTGGTCTTTTATCTTATTATGATAAAAGTAACAATTTTAAAGAATTCTTATTAAAAAAAATTCAAATCAATTATAATTCCTTATATAGTGTTTTCTATAATATCTTTTATGTATTGGGCCTTAATTGAAAGAAAACTTAGAAATCAAATGGATGTTTCATTATTAGAAAATTTTTTGAATATATTTATATTTAGAGTAGATGAGAATAAATACATTTATAATATTGTGTTATGGTTTTTACCTTGTTTATTTGTATCAGAAATAATTTTATATGTATATAGAAAAATGACTAACATTAAAGGAATGTTGATTTCTTTAATTAATTTAAGTATAGGTTTAATATTGGCTAAAAGTTCTCTTATTTTTCCATTTGCATTAGAGACTGCATTGATAGCATCGTTTTTTATGTATATTGGTTTTTTATATAAAAAATTCAATTTGCAAATTTCAAATATTAATAAAAAAAAAATATTGGCATTAATGTTTATTTTGTCAAATATAATTATAATTATATCTAACTCTTTAAATTTGAAAGTAAATATGCTAAACCATGAGTATTCAAATATATATTTATTTATTTTAGCGTCTTTTTCAGGAATCACAATTATATTTTTATTATCAAATAAAATAAGAAATAATAAGATTTTAAATTTTTTAGGTAGAATTCTTTAATGTTGATGTGTTTACATGAACCTTTAAAAAGAGTTATAATAAAATTGTGGTCTATTATTTTTAAAATATCTATTGATGTAATTAGATGTAATTTATTATTATCTTTAATTTTAACTATAATAATTATATGTTTTATACTACCAATTATAGTAGTAAAAAACAAATATAAAATAAAAAATTATCAAGTTAAAATTTAAGTTGCTTTTAAGGTATTAAATTGATAAAGATATAAAGTATTTAGCAGATAAAGTTTTGTGTTTATCACAACTAGGAAATACTTTGGGAACATTATAAATATTAAGGGAATTATTATAAGAACGGAAAAAGTCGTTAATTTTCCAAAAATATGATTACAATTAATTTTGTAATCATATTTTTTTCGACTTCTCTATAGATAGCTTTTAAGCCTTTAGAAAATAATGATTTATCATAATAACAACATATGATAGAGTCAATTAAATAAGGAATACCAACATATTGGTTTCTTTGAACTTTGAGTTTTAAGAATAAATCATAAAGTTTTTTCTTTTAATTCATTTTCTGATAAAAGTTGATTATTGGATTTAGGAGTCATTTTTATTATTGGGTTATTTTCTAAATTAAGTGACGAGTATATTTCTGAATTTATATTTAACAAAATTATATTTTTATTGTTTTGAATATCTATTGTATTACTATCAAAAGTTTTTACTTTTAACGAGTTATTTTTTAGTCTATCTAATAAAGTTTTAGTTTTTTTCATCGGCGATAAATATTTCTGGCATTCTATATTTTTCTCCTAAAAAAATAAATTAAGATTTATTTAATTTACATAACAATTATATCATTAAAAGCCTTGAGGGGCAATACTTTAAATAGTATTTTTTGTGACAAAATACGACATTTTTTGCATAATATTAAATATTATTTACCATTTTTACCACTTTTTACATTTTTTTACCATTTATGTAATTTGTGCTAAAATATATGGTATAGTTTTAATCAAATATACAAAAAAGAAGAATTTTATAATATACAAAGATGAACAAATAAAATTAAGATACATCTGATGAGAATTTGGAAGCATTAGCATCTTAGAGTGCAGAAAGATATGGGGATGTATTTATTTTATTTAGGGGTTATAACTTTGTATTTTTTTAGTGAAGATAGTGATTGAGAAAGAAAGACTCAATTACTATCTTCATTTTTTTTGTCTATAATTTAATATGTTTATTTGTGAGCTGTCGTGGATCTCCTAAATTTGAGTTGTTTAACAATTTGAATTTAGGAGGTTTTTTTATTGGAATATAAATTAAATGATAAGGAGAAATCTTATTTAAAGAAATTAATAATAAATGAGAGAATTGATTATATTAGAAAAAGTAGAATTTTTGATCGTGAGGTATTAGTAGATTTTTCAGATTTTATATTAAAAAAAGAACACTATTGATAAATTAGATAACAAATTATTTTATAGTGAAAAAATAATTTATGATTTTAAAAATTTTATCGATTCTTTTTAAGACGAAGCCTTGATAGAAATTTATAAAAGTTTATCTATTAAAAAGAGCAATATATAATTTTTGCATATTACTATCTTGGATTTTTAGACAAAGAAATAGGAATTAAATTAAATACTAGTACTAAATATTTAAAAAGTTAAGACACAAAATTATAAATAAAATTAGAAAAAAACTTTTAGGAGGCAGTAAAAATGTTTAATAATTTTAATTTATCGAATAATGAAATATTAGATATTATTAATCAATATATGAATTTAATTAATAAATATAGTGTTGTAGATGGCAAAATAGATGAGGATTTAAAACAAGAAATTTTAATAGGAACTTTGAAAGATTTAAGAAAAAATAAAAAATTAAAATTTTTTAAAAAAGGGTTACCTTTTGCAATTTCATTTCGCCTTTATATATAGAAGGGTATGAAAATATACTTTTAAGTACATTGAAAAGTGAATACGAAGAAACAAAAAATATTGAGGATAGCGTAGATTATTGAGTATATTAGAAGGACAGTTATTAAATTTTATACCTCCGAAACTTGATGGAGGTAAAATTGGAACAAAGTCTAGATTTATGTTAGTAACAAAGAATGATAAAGTGAATAAAACAATTTAAATGATAAATGTTTCAAGCATTAAGGGCAAAGAACATAAATTAAATTTCACTAGACAGAATTTGACAAATGTGTTAAAATATAAACAATATTTTAGCACTTTTTTTATTTTAAGAGGAGATAATAATGAACGAAGAATTAGATTTAAAAGAAATTGTAAAATTTATGTACCAAAGAAAGAAAATAATAATAGCAATAATAGCAATAGCAGCAATATTAGGAATGCTATACACATTTATAATAAAAAAGCCAACTTACAAAGTAACAGCACAAATCTTAATAGATAAAGCTGATGTTTCAGTAGAGCAAGTAATAGCAAGCAAAGAAATAATACAAGATGAAATAGAAGCTACATTTGATAAAACAAGCAAAGTGATAAAAGTTACTACAGAAATGCAAAACAAAGATGAAGCATTGAATACAACAAATCAATATATTGAAAAGCTTCAATCAAAATTAGAAGAAGTTTATGAAATAAACAAATTTCAAATAATAGAAACACCAGAATTACAACAACAAGCAAGTAATGAAAATTATATAAAAGATATATTAATAGCAGTTTGTGTTGGGATTTTTATTGATGGGTCATATATTTTAATTGCATTAAATTTAAAAGGTTTAACAAATATTTTTGAAATAGAAGAGTACTTAAAAATAAAAGCACTAGGCGTAGTTAATTTTGATAATAATAAAAAACAAAAACAAGATGTATATATATCAGAAAATGAAAGTATACAATATGAATTAAAAAGAATTCAAGCCAATCTAATGCTAAATAACGATAACAAAAATCCTCAGACAATTCTATTTACTGGAACGAAAAAAGGTGTTGGCTCATCATACATAACTAATAATTTAGCAATGCAATTTGCAAAAATATATTCAAGAATATTAATAATTGATACAGATATAAAAAATAAAACATTAACAAATGTTATGAACAAAAAAGAATGTGAAGGAGTAACTGATATTATTAGCTCAAATAACATAGATAATGTTAATAGTTTAGTACAAAAAACAAAAGTAGAAAATCTTTTTTATTTTACCTGTAGGAATTAAGAAAATTGGTGAAGAAGCATTTTTAACCGAAAATATGTTAAATGCTATAGACAAGTTAAAGCAGAATTTCGATATAATTTTAATTGATACTTCGTCTATTAATGAAGGAGTACTTCCTATATGCTTAACTAGCATTACTGAAGCAACTGTTTTAATAGCAGAATCAGGTAAAGTAAAACAAGAAGATATTTTAAAAGCTAAAATGGAAATTGAGAATGTTGGTGGAAAAATATCTGGAATTGTATTAAATAAAAATATTTAAAAATAAATTGAATTGGCAGAAGTATTATTAAGATTTTATGAAATCAAAAACGACTCAAGAGCATAGTCTCTAGGGTTGTTTTTTGTTGTATTATTTAGATGTTTTTTAAAATAAGAATTTATATTATAAAATTTTACAAAATTTGACAAATTTGTTATGAAGGTATATTATAAGTACAATAAAAGGGGATTTTATATGGAAGAAAAAAGAACAACAAAAATAAAAAATATTATTTTATGGTGGATATCAATAATGCTAATTTTATATACACTAATTTATATAGGAGATGCAACACCACAGGCAATTTGTTTCGGAATTTTAGCAGTATTATTGATGCCACCAGTAAACAATAAAATAAACGAAAAATTTATAAAAAGAAAATAGAAAAAATAAAATAATAAAAATAGTAACAGAAGTTTTAGCATTTTTTTCGTTATAATAGCAAATTTACCGGCCAATAATACAAATCAAAATTATGATAAAAATAATGCTATAGAAACAACCTCAAAAATAAATACTAATACTACAAATGTGTTAAATAAAACAAATACAAGTATTACAAACATAAATACAAATGAAACTAGTACAAGCAAAAGAATTAGAAAGTAATAATAGTACAAGTACAAATACTTCAAATAGTGTAGAAAATTCTAATAGTGAAATAACTAATTCAGATAAAAATCAAGAAGAAAATCATAGTAATACAGCATCAACATATAATGCAAATCAAAATACTAAAAATAACAATACAAATTCAAATACCAAAAATATAAATGCTAATACCAATACAAAAAGTAGCAATACTAAAACAACACAAAGTAGTACAAAAAAGAATACTGCAACTTCAAAAAAAAGACGACAACACAATCAACAAGTACAACCACTACAGATAATAGCAGAACTGTATATGTAACACCAACAGGAAAAAGATATCATTATATATCAACATGCGGTGGTAAGAATTCAACAGCTTCAACATTAAATAAAGCAAAAGCTAGAGGCTTAACACCTTGTCAAAAATGTGCAAAATGATTATGAATATTTTGAATATAAGGAGAAAATAGAATGGAAAAACAAATGTTAGATAATATTGAGTCAATATCACTTGATGGAATTGAGTCATTAACAGATATAATATTAAGTAATGAAATAATAGAAAAAATCCCAATAGCTAATGTTGCATCGGCTATTATAAAAACAGGAGAGATGATATATAATAAAAATTTATTAAAACAAACAACTAATTTTATAGAAAGTTTAAACGGACAAGAAGTAAAGAAAAATTAGAAAAATATAGAAAAAAATTTTTAAATGATGATAAAAAACGAAAGGCAGAATTGGAAAGAGTTCTATTATATTTAAATAAAAATATTGATATTGAAAAATCTAGATTATTGGCTAAGTTCTATGTTGCATATGTTAATGAAGAAATAAAATGGGAAAAATTTTGTGAATTTGCATCAGTTATTAATCAAATATTTATAGATGATTTGACAATAATTTATAATATTTATAAAGATGAACCAGTAAAAGTTGTTATTTATGAAAGTTATAAAATAAGTAGATTAATGGCAATAGGTTTATTGAGTAATTATAGTGGAGCAATAACAGTACAAGAATTATCAAGCGGAAAAACAGGGGTAAGGGAAATTTATGAAAAAAACGAATTAGGAGAATTGTTTGTAAAAATTGCTACAAAGGAGGAAGTAAAAAAGTTAAGAAATTAATACAAAAATTCTCAACTTTTTATCTCAAATATCTTGCTAGAAAAATGTCAATATGATAAAATAGTTTTGCGTTTAAAAACACAAAAGCAAAAGAGTAAATTAAAAGATAATTTACTAAAAATAGAAGGGAATGGAAAGTGAAATGGAAGAATTAGATTTAAAAGAACTATTAATGCTATTTTGGAATAAAAAATTAAAAATAATTCTAATAATAGCAATATTTATGGCATTAGGAATAATTTATACTATAGGATTTGTAACACCAGAGTACACATCATCAACAAGTTTATTACTAGCAAATTCAAGTGATACATCAAAAGCAAATACAATTACAACAGCAGATATAACATTAAACTCAAAATTAGTATCTACATATAGTGAATTGATAAGAAGTAAAAAAAAATATTAAGCCCAGTAATTGAAAATTTAGGAATTAATATCAGTTATGACAAATTAAAAAATAATGTAACTGTAAGTTCTGTAAAAGATACTGAATTAATAAAAAAATATCAGTAACAAATGAAAGTGCAACAGTTTCAGCTAAAATAGCAAATGAAATAGCAAAAGTATTTAAAGAAAAAGTAGCAGAAGATATTTATAAAATAGATAATGTTGTAGTTGTTGACGAAGCAGAAGTTAGTGACACACCATCAAATATTAATCATACAAAGGATGTTATGATGTTTGCAGTTATTGGTTTTGTAGTTTCTGTTGCATATGTATTAATTGCAAATATGCTAGATACTACAATAAAAAAACAGAAGAAGATGTAGAAAAACTATTTAGAGTTCCTGTTTTAGCATCTATACCAATGTGCGAATTTGAGACGAATAAAAAAGGAGGTAAAAGAAGATAATGAAAATAAGAAAAGAATTAATAGCACAGAGAGATCCAAAGTCTCCAATATCAGAAGTTTTTAGAACATTAAGAACAAATATACAATTTATGAATTCTAGTAAAAAATTAAAAACATTATTAATTACCTCAACATTCCCAGGAGAAGGAAAAAGCTGGGTATCATCAAACTTAGCAGTAACTTTTTTGCACAAGCAGGAAATAGAGTTATTCTAATTGATGCAGATATGAGAAAAGGAAGACAATATACTATTTTTGGAGCTGCTCCAAAGCCAGGATTATCAAATTGTCTAGCTGAAATGGAAATGACAAACCAAAATGATTGGGACATTTCTAGATATATTCAAAAAACAGAAGTTGAAAACTTATTATTAATACCAGCTGGTAGCATTCCACCAAATCCTTCTGAATTATTAGTTTCAGAGCAAATGATGAAATTATTAAATGATTTAAAAGAAGTTTGTGATTTAATTATTATAGATGGAACACCATGTGAATTAGTAACAGATTCTGTAATTCTATCAAGAATTGCCGATAGTACAATGATTGTTACTGCACATAAAGAAACAAAAAAAGAAAAATTTAGATAGAGTAATTAAAAATATACAAAATGTTGGTGGAAAATTAGCAGGTGTTGTTATTAATAAAATGCCAATATCAGCAAAAAAATACAATGAAAAATATTATTATCATCAATCACAGGAAGATTTTGAGGCAAGAAATAGAGCAGAGGAATTAAAAAGAAAAAACAAATAATGTTATTCGTCAAAATACAGAGGCTGAGAAAGATAAAGAACTAAATCGAAATATAGAAGAAAACAAATACAATAATGAAATAAAGACAGAAAGTAATGATTTAGAAAGACCAAATTTTGTACAAAATAATTCAAATGTAGCAATGAACAAAACAAATGATATACTAAGTCAAATAAACTCTTATTTAGATAAGGAGAAGAAAGACTTGAATTAAAAACTAAACGGAAAAAGAGGAGAACAACAATGATAGACTTTCATACACATATATTACCAAATATAGATGATGGGTCAAGAAGCATAGAAGAAACATTTAATTTAATAAAAGAAAGGCAAAAGAAGTAGGATTCGAAGGAATTGTATTAACATCTCATTATATAGAAGGATATTATGAAACTGATGTACCAGAAAAGAGATATGTGGGTAAAAGCTATAAGTGATAATTTGAATGCAAAAGGAGTAGATATAGACTTATATTTAGGAAATGAAATTTATATATCTGAAAATATGATGGATTTACTAATTAATAATAAAGCATCAACAATAAATAATACTTGCTATGTATTGTTTGAAATGCCATTAAATGCAGAACCAATGAACTTATATGACGTAATATATTCTTTACAAGAAAATAAACTTATACCTGTACTAGCGCATCCAGAAAGATATAAATTTGTTCAAAAAAGAGCCGGAGTTAATTTATGATTTAATTCAAAAAGGCGTATTAATGCAAGCAAATTATGGAAGTATTTTAGGACAATATGGAGAAAGTGCACAAATGATTGTAAGAAAGTTCTTTGAAAATAATATGATACATTTCTTAGGAAGTGATGTTCATAGGCAAAATACAATTTATAAAAATATTCCAAGAGCATTAGAAGCAATTAGTGAAATTATTGGAGAGGAAAAGTTAAGAGAATTAACAACAACTAATCCAAAATTAGCATTAAACAATAAAAGAATAGATATAGAAGAACCAGAGGAATTTACGCTTACATTCAAAGAAAAATTAATGATGTTTTTCAAAAAAATAAGAGGGAAGAGGGGACGTTCCTCATTTTTCCCTTTTTTGAGGGAAAGAGGGACACTCTTAAAAAATTTAGAAATATTATAAAAATAATGTTAAGTAATATTTTTACATTTTAAAGAAATAAGAACTAACATATTTTTGTAAAAAAAAGAAAGGAAGTTTTATTATGAGAAAATATTTTGGAACAGATGGAATTAGAAGAATTGCTAATACAGAGCTTACACCGGAATTAGTATATAAGGTAGCAAAAGCAGGTGCATATGTATTATCAAAACATACAGATCATACACCAACAATATTAATAGGAAGAGATACAAGAATTTCAGGAACATTAATAGAAAGTGCAATGGTAGCTGGATTTCTAAGTTATGGCGCAAATGTAAAGTTGTTAGGAGTTATTCCAACACCAGCAGTTGCATATTTAACAAGAAAATTCAAGCTGATGCAAGTGTTGTTATTTCAGCATCTCATAATACTTATGAATTTAATGGAATTAAATATTTCAGTAATAAAGGAATGAAGATACCAGATGATATAGAAGAAGAAATAGAAGAAATAATGGATTCAGGAAAAATTAATGAATTAACAGCTATTAGTAGTAAGATTGGAGTATCTGAATATAGAGCTGATTTATTAGATGAGTACGTATATTTCTTTAGAAAAAATTTTGATGATATAATTGATATAAATCGAGATGATTTTGTTGTCGGTATTGATACTGCTAATGGAGCAACATCAGTAGTTGCAGAAAAAGTTTTTAAAGCATTGGGAATTAAATATAAAATAATAAATAACAATCCTGATGGAATAAACATAAATGAAAACTGTGGGTCAACACATTTGGAAGGATTAAAAAATTTGTTGCCGAAAATAAGTTGAGTTTAGGCGTTGCTTATGATGGAGATGGAGATAGATGCCTAGCTGTTGATGAAAAAGGTAATGAAATAGATGGGGATATGATAATGGCTATTATATCTAACTATCTAAAAAAGAAAGGTAAATTATCAAAAGATACAGTTGTTGCAACAGTAATGAGTAATTTGGGATTACATAAATATACACGTGACAATGGATTAGAATTAGTTCAAACAAAAGTTGGAGACAGATATGTATTAGAAGAAATGCTAAAAGATGGATATAATCTAGGTGGAGAACAATCAGGACACTATTATTAGATTACAATCCAACTGGAGATGGAATATTAACTTCATTAATGTTAATTCAAGCAATATTAGAGGAAAATAAAACAGCTTCAGAAAT